>Ga0315902_10012510_pt1 | contig 11035 bp, 5 predicted proteins | sample LakEriMetagenome_9_FD_203523 | JGI IMG/M metagenome (GOLD analysis project Ga0315902, IMG submission 203523) | Freshwater fungal communities from buoy surface, Lake Erie, Ohio, United States - Buoy 12 MA117 | ecosystem: Environmental > Aquatic > Freshwater > Lake > Lake biofilm | place: USA...
AGCCTGATAGGACGAGAAGTTAGCAAATTGCCATTGCCCGAAGCCTTGGGGAAAGCTCCTGATTATACACCCGAAAAACGGGTAGTACGAGATAAAAAATCGGGTCGACCAAGGCCGGGATTTAATAAAAATAAAGGCAGACGACCACCGCAAAAACCGGCTTAGAAATAGCTGCTGTCAACTACCTATCTTAAGACGTAGGCGTAAGGTTAATTGCTGTTTATGAAATGTAGTCGTCTACTATAAATTATGCTCGAGCAATTAATAAAAAACGCTTACTCAACTCAACTGATACACGCCATTGCGTAACGCCCATTTTAAAAAAGAAGTAGGGTGATTAGTAATGCTCAGTTTTTGTGCCAGGTGTAGTTTGCGTTTTTTAATGGTTTCTTCTGATGTGTTAAACTTAAGGGCTATTCCTGCATTATCGGTTTCATTACAGATTAACAACAGCATTTCCAATTCAGCATCGCTCAATGCTGTTTTTTGCACTAAATATCCTGTATCGAACAAATGGACAACTTGCTGGCACAACTCGTTAGTAGCCTGTTTAGATACAAATGCCGTATTGGGGTTTCTGCATGCCTCTTCAAAATATTCTTTAAACTGAAACTGCGATAAAAACAGCACCGGCACATCGGGCAGTAGTTTACGTAAACGATAAAAAGTTTCTAAGCCTGAAAAGTGTGGCAACTCAAAATCGAGTATGACCAAATCGAAGTGAAAGTTGGTGCATTGCTCCAAAAACGGAATGCCCGATGCATAAGTAGCTACCACATTGCAATTACATGTACGTTCCAATTTCTTTTGAATGACATACACGTAATGTGGCGCATCATCTACAATTACAACCTTTTTATGTTCGCTATTTGCGGGGGGGGGGGGCAACATGATCGTGTGAGTTTCATATAAGTACAATTTTAAGAAAGTGACTTTTAAAAAACAAGCTATGCTACTAAACTTTAAGAAAAATTACCTCTACAGGTAAAAAAATTACCTCATGAGGTAATAGAATTACCCCACCGGGTAATGGGTGGGCGGTTAGGTTTGTAATGCGAATTATAAAACCAACACACCCATGATACACCACCACCCGATTTAGCTATGCAAGTTAGCGCAGCAAATTACAAAATCAAGGCCTTTCGCCCATTTGAGCCTGTTGACGGATGAGCAATTTTTGCTGAGTATAAAAAGCAAAATCCCTAATGTTTCAATTTATGCAAACTAAAGCACGCATGAGTTGTAGGGAAAATCAGGAATGGTAAACCAATTAATTATAAAAAAACAATTACATGAAAACGATAAAAATTTCACTACTAATTTGTATAAATTTGTGTATGCTGTATGTAGCAAAAGCACAAGTAACAGGTTACGGAGCAGGTACACTGCAACCCAATCCCAACTGGACAACGGGGGTGCATTACATGGATGACGTACGCGCTAAGGTAACAGCACTTTCAGCCACACTCGCATGCAGTTACGAACTTACCTTGAGCAATATTACGGGTACATTTCAGGTGGGTGACATAGCATTGCTAATACAGATGAAAGGTACAGGTATTGGCACGCACCAAAATGTTGTAATTAATACAATAACCGCAAACACACTGTGTGTGTTGCCTGTAGGCACAACTATGCATACCTATTCATTTGCAGGTACCGATGACAGGGTACAGCTAATTAAAATAAACGAGTACCAAAACTTTACCTTAGGCGGTGGGGTAGTTACCTGCCACCCTTGGAATGACTCAAATGGTACGGGTGGAATACTCTGTATGATAGTAAACGGAACACTTACTATTAATAGTGGCGTGTTTACTGTAGCCGCTAAAGGCTACACGCCCGAAGAAGCCGGAGTAACATTTGCATCGGGCTCTGCAGGAGGTACACCTGTTGGTGCATGGAATGGTGGTTCAAACCTTACAACCTATGCCGGGTCACCAGTATCTTTATTTGTTTGCAACGATCAATTATATACAACTACCCCTAGTCCATCATCACCTTATGTATTTGTAAGAGGACAGGATGGAACAAAAGCAGGTTCAGTTGGAGCTTCAGCAAACCTGAATACTGGCAAACCTGTATTTTACGGTGGTTCACAAATTAATAGTCAATTAGTAATGGGTGACCCCGGCTATTATTCCAACGGGAGCCAAGGAGGTGAAGGTGGTCAAGGTGGTGGCTACGGAGGTTCCGGGGCTAACAATAATACGCTTTGCGGTAATTCTGGTATAGCAGGCACTATAGGAGAAGCCGGACAGACTGGTGGAAACGCTGGAAAAGGTGGACGAGGAGGTGGGGCTATGCTTATAAAGGCTTCAAACATTAATATATCCACAGCAGATATTGTGTTTGATGCCAGCGGACAATCAGGTGAACATGGACAATTTGGAGGAAATGGTGGTAAAGGTGGCTTGTACGGTAAAGGTGGTGCCGGATGTTGTGTGAACAATACAGTAGTACCTGACGCAGGTAATGGTGGTTATGGAGATGTAGGAGCAGGTGGTAAGGGGGCTGATGGAGGAAATGGCGGACGGCCTGGCTTTATTTGGGTTGTTCGTCAGCACTCGTATAGTACAGTTGCCACTAACAGAACAGATAATTTCAGAGTAAAAGGAGGTAAAGGTGGAAAAGGTGGCTTAGGTGGATGGGGCAATTTCAATATTACCCCTTCACAACAATTTGCAGAAAGGAACCCGTGTACGGGTGATTCATGCAAAGTTAATACTACTTGTTTTACTGAGTATTGCGACATTGATCGTATCATGTGCATTATTAAAAACAATGCAACATCTTGTGTTCTAAATGGAAATATTTATGAATTTAAAAATTCCTCAGGAAGTGTCATTGCAAAATATTATAAACTTACAGGTGCTTTTGAAGCATATTTTGTTAATTCTTGTGGTGGTCCCGCAATTTCTAGGGCTCAAGTTAACAATGTCGGTAATACATGCAACGCTGTATTTGACCTATTCGTTACTTATACAACTAGCTTACAACCTTCCTCTTCATTTGAATATAGTGGAACTTGTTTGTTTTTAGATAAGTATCCTAAAGGCATATTTTTTCGCTCTCCCAATGCTTTAGTAAACTATGAGTGGGTATCAGCCAATGATTATGCAATTTTATCAGAACCAAGACTGAATCCTAACAAACAGTGTTTAATTAGCAATTGTTACACATTGCCTGGTATGGGAGGAGTTGCTTATGGTATAGGGCCCGGCAAGTTTAACCCATATAACAACTCACCATTGCCAAGCAGAGGCAACCCTGGAGACGATGGGGAAGATGCGGACGATGGAAAAATAACGGATCTTCAGGAACCAGATGATAATGTGATAATTGATGAAGATGGTAATTGGGTTACTGGTATAGCAACATTCATCGCGAATGGTAGGTCATTACAAATATACCCTCAACCAGTTATAAATAAACTTAATATTAAAATTGATAGTTTTACTGATAACAGTATCAATTGCAAAATTTATGACTTGAACGGTAAGACAGTCGTAAACACTGCTGCAAATTATGAACTAGGGAATTATTCCATTGATATATCAAAACTTAATAGTGGAGTTTATATAATTGAGTTTCCTAGTCTAAACATTAAAATAAAATTCAACGTTTTAAAATAAAACAAATGTCCAAACAAGGAATGAAAATGAATATTCTTTGTTTGGACATTATAGATTATTTGTTTAATACAATTTATATGCAATTAATGAAGTTACTCATTTTCGCAATTGTTTTAATTGTATCATTTAATGTTACTGCACAAAAAGTATTAAACGGAGATCTAGAAAACTATATACCATACAACTATACTTGTAATTCAGGTATGCAAGATAGTGTCTTTTTTAATGCATATATCCCAGATGTATCAATTACTTACAGATGTACACAGCCGTTTCAAAATTCGCATATAAAAAAAATTACAAGTAATGACACCTGTTTGAATAATTTCGGATTACAGTATGTGATGTTGGGATTTACTGATTCTGTTAAAAACGGTAATGCGCATCTTCACTTTTCTATGATTGCTATGGTGCCAAGCCAACCATGTCCTGGAAATTATGTAGCAAAGGTAACAAATCCAACATATCATTTCAGATTGTCATCAAATTTGTATATGAACAAGATTTACATACTTAGGGTTGATATTGCCCGATACATGACCACAAGCCCATTGAATGATACAATTTTCATAGGTGCTTCGGTTAACGATTTTGATAATATTCGGAGCTTAACAAAAGTAATAGATAATAGACCTATTCAAGGATATGACCCATATAAATGGGGAACATTTCTACGTGTTTTTATACCAGATACTGCATATAATTTTTTATCTGTTAGAAAGTCAGATTATCACAATTGTGATTGTAATATAAATTCAACTCTGGATCACCACATGATAACGACTAGCATTTTTCTTGACAACCTCATTCTCGATACCTGTGTGCAGGTAGGAACAAAACATACTGTATCGGTTTCGCCTTGCCAAAACGCGTTTCCTTTAACACTTCAATCACCCCGTACGGGAGGTTCAAAGTATTTTTGGAGCAATAATGATACATTGCAGGCTACGGTAGTAAATGATACAGGCGTGTATTTGTCGTTTGTATATGATAGCATTGGCTGTGCTGTAATTGATAGTTTCAACGTACAATACGATACCACCTTAACAGAAGGAAATAGTAGCGAAGCGTGGGCTTGTCCCAATACCGAAACCCGATTGGAAGCCGACACAGGAGCACAATGGTATCTATGGAATACCGGATCGGTGGCACAAAGCATACAAGTGACAGATACAGGTTTATATTGGGTAAAAACCAAACAAGGGAATTGTTACAGAACAGACTCGTTTTTTGTTAAAAAGTACACGGTAGTTCCACTACTTACTGCTGAAGAGCGTAGCATTTGTGGCTTACAAGTAGCAACACTGCAAGTCACACATCCGCACTACCATCGTTATTTATGGAGTACAGGCGATACAACATCCGAAATCACGGTAACTCAATCAGGCAAATATTATATAACCGCGCGAGATAGCGTATGCAGCATAACCGATAGTGTACAAGTACTGATTATAAATCAACTACCGGAACGAGTAGATACAGGCATTTGCTACCAAAGCAGTATAACACTACAAGCACGACCTGCCGACAGCTATATATGGAGTACAGGAGCAAGCACATCACAACTAAACGTAAATCAAACAGGTACATACACGGTAACACGGGCTATTCAACAATGCCAGCTTACAGATACATTTACTGTTACGAATTACCAAACACCAACAACTAATGAATCGGATACGATGATTTGTACTGGCACAGCGATGGTATTAAAGGCAGAAGCATCCAGCCGATACCAGTGGAACACAGGCGATACAACACAATTGGTACAAATACGCAATGCGGGAAAGTATGTAGTAGTTAAAACCATACCGCCCTGTCAGGGAACTGAAATATTTAATGTAGGTACGCATCCACTACCACAAATTCTAACCGTAGGCGACACCACCGTATGTTTTGACGAAGTAAAACAAATTTTGTTGGACGCAGGTCAGTTTAAACAGTACCTGTGGAAACCCACAGGCGAAACCACCCGCACCATATACAGCAATACGGCACAAGTGTATAAACTTACTGTAACCGATAGCAACACGTGCGTAAGCAGCAAAGATTTTGAAGTGATGGAAGAATGTCCGTACAGCCTGTATGTACCCAATGCCTTTACACCCAACGGTGATGATGTAAACGATGTGTTGGTTATAAAAGGCAATCGGATAGATGCATTTCGTATGATGGTAGTAAACCGCTGGGGACAAGTGGAATTTGAAACCAACCGCATAGATGATTACTGGACAGGCGCCAATTGCACCAACGATGTATACACGCTCATTATCGAATACAGCGCATTAGGTAAAACCAAGCTGTATAAAGGCACAGTAACACTAATGCGATAGAAGACAACGGACAGCAAGCTTAGTCATAGAGTAAAGTGTGACTACTTCGTGAACGCTGTGGTGTAACACTGACCAATCAATAGTATGCGTTGCTTTTTTTGATGCTAAGGGTAAATTAGCCTATAAGAATTTAATGGTAAAAGAAGGTAAGATTGCTACTTACGATCTAAAACCCGGTACGTATTTTATGCAGGTACATTTTGATGGCAATATCATTAAAACGCTAAAAGCAATAAAAGAGTAATTTTAACAAACTATTAAGAAGGGGCATAAGCCCCTTCTTAATAAATTTGTATTAATTAAGCATGAGAATAACCATTACTGCATTTGCTTTTTTTTATTATACCAGTCTCGCATTAGCTCAATATATTAATGATGGCTGGGTATATAGTGGTAATGGATATCAAAGTGGTGTTCAAACGCATGTGGATAGAGTTGACAATAGATATCAGGTAATCGAATACACTTCCGATTTTCAAGTTGATAGTATGGGTTACCCTATTCTTATACAAAGATCTACTAGTACATTGCCCGACATAGCTATTATCAAATTTGATAAGCTGGGTAATTATTTATACCATTTAAGACTTCAAAATTTTAAGGTAGCTTTCAATGGCATCGATATTAAATTTACGGCTACCAATGATGTAATACTATGCAGATACTTTCGTCAATCAGATTCGATAAACTTAGTTGACGCTAAAGGCAATTTTTTTAGAACAATAAGACCACCTAAATACAATACACCAGCTGCACAATTTAATACTGCCGTACTATTATGTAAATTTACAAGTGACGGTCAATTCGTTTGGGCAAATACCATAGCTCTTGAAAACCTGAAACCTAATCAGAGTTATAAATTGTTGGGAAGCATTACAGTTAATAATGCCGATGATATCGCAGTATTTTTCCCAAATTATTCAGCAGACTCAATTTTGGTTGCTGATACCTTGTCAATCATCAACAACAGCAATCAAAAAAGTTCATACCTTATTAATACAAAATATGTTTTGCTAAAATTTAACTCCTTAGGAACTCTTTTAGCTGTTAAGGAGCCGTTCAAAAATTTGTTTTTATATCAGCAACCCGATTCATCTTCTGATGTAAAAGTAATAAAAACAATAACCGATGGGGTTAACTCCTATTGTGTTTTTCGATTCAGAATTACCAAACCCGATACACTGCAACATGGATTTGCTATCCCTTTAGATACCGGGAACCACTATTTGCTCTTTAAACTGAACCAGCATGATAGTATTGAATGGGTAAAAAGAATTGCACGGGAAAAATTTTCCAACTATTTGCAAAATAATCAGTTTGACTACGACACTATACGTAAGGAGTTGTTTTTTGCATCGTCTTACGATCAAAGTTTGTATGACTTCTACTTTAATCCGGCTTTTATTAACTACAGCACGGGTGCATATATATGCAGGTTAGATACAAATGGAAATATCATTTGGGAAGATTTAATTGCGGGTTATAATCCATTTGCTACAATATCAGCGGTTAATTATAACTACTATACAAAATTGCTTGAGATTATCGGATTTCCTGATTTGAACGATATAAAAATTAGGAACTTTTTGTCCCCGATGAATCCAAACCAAAACAATGCTGTGGTAGCGTATTTTGATCTTGAGCTAAACAAAATTATCTCAGCACAAGCTATTCGTGTAAGTAACTATGTAAATATTTTGGGAGTTTTTAATATACATTTTATATACAGCATTGGCTCTCCAATAACAGATCAGCAAGGCCGTACATACATAACGGGGTATTTCTTTGACAGCATTGTATTGCCTTGCAGAAAATTAAACGCTACTATTGAGTTTGACAATTTGAGTTTCCCGATAGGCGATGCTTTTGTCTTGGTTTCAGAACCTATTCATCAAAAAGACACTGTGGTATGTAAACATATACAATCACCCAGCATGCGCTACACGTGGGACAGCACAGGCATTTATTATGATACGCTGCAAAATGTAGCCGGCTGCGACAGTGTGATTCGTTTTAACCTTACCATTGGCAAAAGCAAACGCACAATAGATTCTGCTGTTTGTTACAGCATGCAATCACCCAGTGCGCGCTATGTGTGGGATAGCTCAGCTACATATACCGACACTATTCCCAATCATCGTGGGTGCGACAGTATAATTACGGTGAGGTTAACTGTAAAGCACACACGTAATAGCATTACCCAATCGCATTGCGGTGCACGTGCTTCACCTTCGGGCAGGTTTGTGATGGATACATCAGGCGTATATAAAGACACGCTCGCCAATCACTTGGGTTGCGACAGTTTGCTTACCATCCATTTTACGCAATTGCGCCAAACCGATACCACGCTGCGCGATACGTTGGTATGCAGCTTTTTTATTACCCAACAAGGAGATACCATACGAGCCAATGATGTTATTTCAGACACCTTGCCTACTGTAACAGGCTGCGACAGCATTGTGCGCTACCGCATTTTGATTGGCGACACCACAGCTATAATTGACACTAGCATTTGCAACACCTACCTATCGCCCGGAGGCAAACTATTTACTATGTCCGGCACTTATGCCGATACAGTTTTTAGTACCAACGGATGCAGCGTGTACTACACCATTCATATCAGCAAACCGCCACTTAAAACTACTGTTGACACAGGCGTGTGCAACACTTTCCTAGCTCCATCGGGTAAGCTGTTTACCGCACCAGGTGTTTATGCTGATACTGTACCCAGTGCACGTGGTTGCGATAGCATCATCACGTTTCGCATTGCCAAACAAATCGGCTTCAGAATAATTGATACTGCTATTTGTATTAACTATACTTCTCCTTCGGGACGATTGCTGTTAGCCTCTTCGGGTATCTATTTTGATACCATTGTAAACCCTGCCGGTTGCGACAGCGTGTTTGAAATTCGCCTTACATTGGATACTTTTAGTGTGCGCATCACAAAATCAAACGATTTAACATGTGAAACACCAACCATCACACTTTCATCTGATGCAGGCAATCGTTTTGTTTGGTCGCCCATCGATTTTTTAAGTGCAGCCAATTTGCAAACGGTAGTAGCTACACCGCAAGCGGCTATGCAATACAAACTTACGGCATACAATACCACAGGCTGCGAAGCCACAGACAGTGTTGCAATTGACGACAAGCGGATTGAAATAAAACTCTCCATCCCTAATGTATTTACTCCAAATGGCGATAACCTGAACGATGATTTTGGAATTGACCCGGCTGATGATGTGGCCGAAATGCAGCTAGAACTATTTAACCGATGGGGTGGTAAAGTGTTCGAAAGCAACAACCCACAAAACCGCTGGCGCGGCTATGCCGATAATGGCAATGAAAGCAGCACAGGGGTTTACTATTTTATAGCCAAAGGTAAAGACCGCTGCGGCAAACCCTTTGAGGTAAGGGGTACGGTAAGTTTGATACGATAGAGATTCGTGTTAACGTAGGTGCAGGAGGTGCAGGTGCTGATGGCGGTGATGGCGGAAAAGCTGGTTTTATTTGGATTGCAACCAAAACTTCTTATACTACGTCTGCAACTTCAAGAAACAACAACTTTAGTGCAAAAGGTGGAAAAGGCGGAATTGCCGGATTAGGTGGTTGGGGCGATTTTAATATAACAGATTCTCGTATGTTTAAGAAGAATGAGTGTACTAATGACGATTGTGGAGGAGGAGGCTCGAGTTGCTATACCTATTATTGTGACATTGAAAAAGTAATATGCCGTATGCGTAATTCTGACGATGTAATAAAAAGTACAGGTGTTTTATAAACATGCAATTTAGAATCTATTATATTATTCTTCAGGTTACATTAGGTTGTACTTGTTTTATTTTGAACGCACAACACATACTTAACGGTAACTTAGAAATAAATAGCTATACAAACTGTTATTTGCCTCAAGACAGTCAGTTTTTTACGACAAATGTTCCTAATGTTTATTTATTTTCATTTAGACAACCCGCAGGAACTGTATTACAAAAAGATATTTGTCCAACCAAGCTCAATCCACAAGCAAGATTTGGTAACACGTTCATTAGATATTTTCCTTTGTATTTTAATATCTCTAAAAATTACCCTGATAATTTCATAAACATTACACACTTTTCATTTAAATTGTCAAAGCCTTTAATACGTAACAAGACATATGTAATTAGGTATGGGCTTTATTCCTTTCGTCCGTTACATGATACAGTATATATTGGAGCATCGCTACAATATGATACCATCTACAATAATATTTTTGAAATAAGAAAACCAGCCGATTCAATCAACTGGCGCATGTATGCAAAAGGTTTTGTGGCTCAGGATTCGTTTCAATATTTTAAAGTATTTAATGAGCCAAATTATTGTGGGTATTACAATCGTAACTCAATTTCATATACGCCTGACTCAGCAATAAATCTGTTTAAGGGAGGTTTAAGATTTGATAATTTCATATTAGATACATGCGTATATTTAGGTGGAGTACGAACAGTATATGCCACCTGCAATAGCGGTTTTCCATTGACACTACAAGCACGTACCGCAGGTACTGAATATTACTGGAGCAACAGTGATACATTACACTATACAACTGTATATCAGCCCGGATACTATGCATCGTATGTATATGATAGTACAGGATGCGTAACTATGGATAGCGTAAACGTGGTGGTTGATAGTGCTACTACAACAGGAGGTCGAAAAACAATATTACTATGTAGAGATAGTACCATTACACTTAGTGCATCGCATATAGGTAGCACATACTTATGGAATACAGGCGCTACCACAGCTAACCTTACAGTTTTAGATACTGGTACGTATTGGGTACGAACTGCTCAAGGTACCTGTTTTCGTGCTTATACATTTGATGTAATAAAAGTGATACCATCCACATTGTTGAGTACCAACCAACGCAGTGTATGCGGTTTACTATCAGCCACAATCAATGCGGTTAATCCACTTTATTCACGTTATTTATGGAGTACAGGCGATACAACATCCGAAATCACGGTAACTCAATCAGGCAAATATTATATAACCGCGCGAGATAGCGTATGCAGTATAACC
>Ga0315902_10012511_pt1 | contig 11034 bp, 14 predicted proteins | sample LakEriMetagenome_9_FD_203523 | JGI IMG/M metagenome (GOLD analysis project Ga0315902, IMG submission 203523) | Freshwater fungal communities from buoy surface, Lake Erie, Ohio, United States - Buoy 12 MA117 | ecosystem: Environmental > Aquatic > Freshwater > Lake > Lake biofilm | place: USA...
TGAACGCCTCCGTCTTGATGCCTCCGGCAACCTCGGATTGGGAGTAACACCGAGTGCGTGGGGAAGTGGATATACTGCTTTGCAGATAGAAAATACAGGCTTTATGGCTGATGCAGATAGGATATGGATGTATGCAAATGGTTACTTTAATGGTACAAGTAATTTATATATTCAGAATGGTTTTGCATCAAGATACTATCAAGCTAGTGGTCAGCATATTTGGGACACCGCCCCCTCCGGCACAGCTGGCAACGCAATCACGTTCACTCAAGCAATGACGCTGGATGCGAGTGGTAGGTTGGGGATTGGTACGAATTCATTTGTATATTCACCGAGATTAGCAGTAAGCAGTTCAGGAACAAACGCTTTATCTATACAAACGACAGATGCAGTAGAAGGTTCTGTCGGAACTGTAATGTATTTAGGAACGGGAAGTTCAAGCGGAAATACTTATGGTATTATAAGAGTATTGACTACTGGTGGTACAGCTAATGGTAATTTAGTTTTGAATACATCCGGTCGTGTATTAGTCGGCACAACCACCGACAATACAGTAGATCGGTTGCAAATAGCGGGGAGTGTGAAATCAACGGGAAACATCGTTTCAAATGGAGGCAGTTTCTTTACTAATGACAATGGACGATACGGATGGGGTGCCGGTAGTACCTATATGGATGGGGATGCCGCTAATGGGTATGTAAGATTTTTTACAGCCGGCTCCGAACGCATGAGAATAACAAGCGGCGGCAACGTAGGTATAGGAGTGACACCGAGTGCGTGGAATTTTTTTACTGCTATGCAGATTGGAAATACATCTTATGCTACTTTTGCAAATCGTGTTTATATTGGGTCAAATTGGTATTTTGGGACTGGTGATAAATATATTGCATCAGACTATGCAACATTATATCAACAAGCAAGTGGAGAGCATAAATGGTACAACGCACCTTCCGGTGTTGCCGGAAATACCATAGGTTTCACACAGGCCATGACGCTTAACGCTAATGGGAATTTGGGGATTGGTACGACTTTACCTTCTGCCCCATTAACAGTATTAGCAAATGCAAGTGCAGTTAATGCAAGGTTTTTGGGTAGAAGTTCTGACGGTTTTGCTTTTTTAACATTTAGAAATAATGCAGATAATGCTACCAATGGAGAGATAGGAATAAGTGATGCACAAAATATGTTATTTTACGCAGGCGGAAGCGAACGCATGAGAATAACGAGTGGTGGGGAGGTATACATAGCAGGTACAACAGATCAGGGTGCGTATAATTTGCAAGTAAACGGCACCGGTGTTTGGGGTGCGGGTGCATATGTAAATGGATCAGATATACGATTAAAAGAAAATATCAGTCCAATAAAAACGGCTTTGGAGTATGTCAATAAAATGAACCCGATTAGCTTTAAATACAAAGAATCTTATTCTAAAGATCAAAACATTCAACCAGGTTTTATTGCACAAGAATTGAAAGAATTATTTAAAGATGAAATTTGGGTAAATGGTATTGTTAGCGAGGGAACGGATTATTTAAACGTAGCATATCAAAACATTATACCATTACTTACCAAAGCCATTCAAGAGCAACAAATACAAATTGAAAATTTAAAAAGTAAATTAAATTAACATGAATACAATTCAATTCAATCTCTCAAGTCCGCTACCTTACTTGAATACGCAAATTACAAAAGGTAGTTTTATCGTGTCTTATCCTAGTGGCTTGTCTTACTGGCAGCTAGAGGATGAGAAAGGTAAAGTATTAGATGGCAATTACACATTTAGCCAAGAAACTTTAAGCCAGTGGACAGACTCAGACGATGTACTGATCGATGCTTTGTTAGAAGCAGAGCCTTGGATAGTGAAGTAATATAAAATAAATAAACAATGAGTACTAAACAATGGGTAGTTAGTCAATTAGATTGCATCCCACAAGAAGGAGATTATACAGATGTTGTAGTTATTGTCCATTGGCGCAGAATAGCTACAGAGATAGTAGAAGGAAAAGATTACTTTGCTGATGTTTATGGAACACAAAGTTTTAGTTCTGAGGACATTCAAGACTTTACTCCATACGACGAGCTTACTTTTGATCAAGTTTGTGGATGGTTAGATTCATCATTAGATGTTGTTACAATTGATGAGAGTCTTGACCGACAGATTGAAAACCAGATTAATCCACCTATAGTTTCGCCTCCACTTCCATGGAGCACACCTACTACATCTAGAAATAATTTGTTGGAGTAGAATAAAAACCTGTATATTTGTAAAAATAAAATATGTTATGGAAAAGAAAACCCTCAAGTTATCTGAATTCTATCAGCTTGAAGCTGAGTTAAATGGTGTTATAAACCAGCAAACAGGGGAAAAACTTTCTCAAGGACTACTCTCACAAAAACTTCCTCTCAATATTAAATATTGGCTAAATGATATGGCTAAGAAGGTGAAAGAACAGAAGGATGAGTGTGAAGTTCTTAAAGATGAAATCATTAAAAAATATGGAGAAGAGAAGGATGGAATAGTGCAAATAAAAATGACTGTCAAGGATGATAACGATAATGATGTTATTAATCCAGCATTTGTTTCTTTCCAGAATGAATTTCAAAAGCTCCTTACTGAGGAAAGAGAGTTAGAATATAAACAATTGAAACTCAGTGATATAGGAAATATTGAAACTGAAGATAGCTATGATTTATTCTTTTCTCTACTTAATGTTGAGGAGATGTAACATTTTATCTATCACTTGTTTTGAAGAAATACTCCTATGACATTCAAATTGTCTAGGGGTATTTTTATTTACAGGACACCAGTTCCAGTCTCCTCTATCAAACTTATAATCAGCACTATTCCAGCATCCATGACATACATTCTTATTTGTTATGCGTACGCACTCAAACTCATGATGATCATCTGTAAAATTGGCTATCATAACAACAGGTTTTTTCATTGCCCATGCTAACCAGCTAAGTCCACTAGAAAGTCCTATAAAGAACTCACTGCAAGATATGGCATCCATAGTGTTCTGCATACTCTTATCATCTAGAGGTTCACAGTTATCAAAAGGATTGTTTTCTAGTGATATATTAATCACTCTATATCCTTTATCATGTAGAAAGTTTATCACTTCTTGCCAACCTTCTCTGGTCCAGAATTTACAGCCTGCTGTAGAGTTGGTGGCTATTGTAACAATTTTACCATCAAATTTGTTACAAGGGATATGGTTAATACGTGGTCTAAGTTCTTGATAATCAAGACCTAAGATGTTAGTAGCTGTCTGTTGCAGAGGGATGGTATTTGGCAAAGCTGGTTCCTTGTCTGAATTGTAAAACCATCCAATATTATACATACCAAAAATATCTTCAACCTTTTGACCAGGCTCGATAAACTCCAGTTCTGGATAGACATCTTTAAATAAGAAGTTCTTAAATGTACTCACTATTACATGGCAATTATGTTTCTTCTTAAACTCAAGTGCATAGGGCATCCATGCTATTGTGTCTCCTAATGATTTGCTATCAAATGCTATGTAAACACGTTTTCCTGTATAGTCTAGTGTATAATTATAATAAGGTTTGCCATCCTTCCAAATCCTAATATTCCATTTTGTGTACCATCTTCTATCAAGCTTCACCCAGTTTTGTACACCTATTACACTATCAAAATGACAAACTCCTTTCTCATCATAATACCTCACCTCAAACTTGCTTTTAGAGCTGCCCTTGATTTCAAGGAATGGTTCCATAATAAAATAGTGAGAAATAGTTACATGTTCATTTGATTGGATTGGTTTATTTACCACCTCCTGATACAAAGAAATATGGGATTGGGCAAAATTATTACTTTCTGGTATAGTGTATTTAACAGGATTTTTTAAGGCCTGATAAATCTGTTCTTTAAGATTTGACGAATCTAAATCTATAATATAATCCGTAAACATGTTTTCATATTGAGGAAGATTACGAGCTATAATAGGTATTCCAAATCCTATAGCTTCTCTAATCACTAGAGGATTACATTCAAATATACTATTAAATAGGAAAACATCACATCCTTTCATAAAGCTAGCAACATCATCTCTTTCTCCCCATACATGTACATTAGGTGGTACATCTTTCATAATCGGTTCCCAGTAGTGTTGGAAATTTCCAGCTTGATTTCCTACAAAATGAAAATTCACATCTGGCATCTGTCTAGCTAGTTCTACAGCTTCCTTCTGATTCTTGCCAGGAGTCCATAGTCCTACATTCAACACATGATAACCCTCACCAAAATTAAATGCTACAGCATCCTTTTTCTCTATAGGATATTCTATAACATATTTAGGAGAAGGCATGTTGGCAAATGTCTTATTATGATGGGGAGTGCAAAAAGCATATGCATCTGGATGATAACGCTTCTCCACATCTGGTTTAAAGACAATATTATGACAGGTTTCTATCATACTCCATGTTCTATCTGTAGCATACAGAGCCTCTCTTAATGGTTCAGGCCAGTTGTTCCAGCCATCTTCCACCATCTCTTCTACATGTACAACATTAATTTTGTTATTCTTTATAATGTCTATAAGTTCCATCTTATCCTCTCCAAGTGTCCAGAAGTTACTAACCAGCTGTTTTATCTGATTCTTCTGCACTACAAAGTGATCGCTGTGATTGGCATACTCCACTACATAAATGTCTATGTTTGTATTCTGCAAACTTTGTATTCTCTTCAAAAGGAAGGCAGGCATTCCACCTGTAGATAAATGTGGTGCTACAAATAACACTCTTAAATGTTTCTTCTGGCGTTCTATCATTCTGTACATAGTAATAGCATCTTTCTCTCCATGATAGAATAATAGTTGTTTCTTAACAGCGGGAGTCGTTACAAAATGACTTATGTGTTTCTTGTACCCAGCAAACTCCACCTTGTTCACCATATCCAGTGAACCATTTATATAGATGTATGGTAGACCATTAAGAGCTTTCCACTTCCACAAAAGCACATTAACTATAGTTTCCTCGTGATATGGAGCATAATATTGTGGATTTTGTAAAACCTTTGGATGATTACACATCCACCACCACTCATCCAAGAACTCTTTACACCATTGACCAGCCACAAAATATCCTGTTTGTCTATACTTTTCTCTAATAGACTGATCTACACCAAACAACTCACATGCTGGATGCTCTAAAGATGTAGACATATCATCTCTACTATCTACACCACCTCTACCATTATTTATCATCCAGTCATATATACCTTCTACAAAATAGGGGTAGATAGATTTCTCTGGAAAATACTTAAATATGGTGTCAACATGTTTAGTGGCTACACTGTCACTATCTACATAGGCCACAATTTTAGCATATTTTAATGCATCTTTTATAATAACTGGACGTTGTATAAGAATGTTGTATATATCACTGCTAGCTCTGTTGATATATTTTTCTTGCTCAGGATTTATTATATTACATTTCCAATTGATTGTAATAGCTCCATTTATTTCTGTCTCTGAGTTTAGCATATAGACAATTATGGGAACGTCACTCACGTTCTTGATACTGTCTATACAGGCCTGTATGGTACTTTTATAGCTTTCTGTTCCATAAAGCACGTAAGCTTTTTCCCATTTCTCCTCTTTTATAATGTAATATCCATACCACTGATTATCATACAGTTTTACAAGACTTGGGTATCTATCTGCCATTACATCTGGTGTCAGATCTGGCTGGTGATGAGTTTCATATTTATTTCCATACTCATCCCCATCTTGAGGCATCATGTATGGAATAGCTACCAGACATTGGATTTCTAAAAAGTGTATATTTTTTATAAGACGCTGAGCATCTTCTGTAGACAAATGTTCTAGAACATCTCCTAGAATAATGAAATCATAATCCTTTATGTCAAACTCGCATATGTCTTTTATATAAACATTATCATATTTAGCTCTTAAATTAAACTCATCTACATAAGGAGCCCACACCTCGACAGCATCTATTCTATATCCTAAATCTTTTAGTAAATCTGAATATGTGCCCTGCCCAGGCCCTACATCTAATATTCTTTTGCTAGTAGGAATATTGTCTATAAACCATTGTTTTATGTCAGATTTAAAGAAGGAATAGCTATTTGGCATAACTTACTGATATTGTAGACAAAGGTAAAAAAAGATTTGGTAGTTTCAAAATAATTTCATAGATTTGCCCCTCTCGGTTTTCTATACCTAATTACATACACGCTGGTCCCTTTTTCAAGGGATTGGCGTGTTTTATTTTAACCCCAGCCCATGTAAATCCGATGGAAACATTATTTGAAGAACAAGTAAAATCAGAATTAAAAAGTATGGACCAGCGTCTGTATGATATGGAGGAGAAAATTGTCTCCATAGACACTAAACTTACACAGGTTGTGGACGCTATCTTGGGAAATCCTCTCACAAAAACTGGGGGTTTTGTCAATGATATTGATATTCTTGAAGATAAAATCAAGGAACTTGAAAGAAAGATAGAGAAGCAGGAGGAGTTCAAAAAGAGGATTACGTGGACCATTGCAATTATTATAGGAGCTGCTTTGGTTGTCCAATATATCACTGCTGTGTATTCTAACGTAAAATAATATGAAATATATTAAGGATAATCTTACTGGTTTATTGGTTCTGGTTCTATTACTCACTCTTTTTATAGAAAGGTGTAATAAGCCTGTAGAGCCTACGCCTCCTCCTAAGATTGTTCGTGATACAGTTTGGGTGAAGCATGACAGTGTTGTTTATTCTAAACCTCAATTAGTTGAAACTATACAAATGAGCTCTAAAGACTCGTTGATATATGTTCCTGATACAAACTATTCTAAGCTTGTTTTGCAGTATCAAGAGGTTGTAAATCAACTACTTATAAAGAATATCCAGGTGGATAGTGTCCGTATTGATACAAATGGCTATGTAAAGATAGTGGACACTGTACAGAAGAACTTAATTGTAGGTAGGTCCACCCAGGTGAGTGTTAAATATCCAGTGGTTAAAGAGACAATCACCCTCTACCCCAAGCCTGTAAATCAGGTGTATATAGGAGGGGATGTAGAAGGTTCACAAACTTCTCTAATTAATCAAGTTAGAACTGGGGTCATCCTTAAGAACAAGAAAGATCAAATATTCACTGCCTCTGTAGGACTTAACACAGATGGACAACCTGTATTTGGACTAGGATCCTATTGGAAAATAAAACTTAAGAAATAATGTTCAGTGCAGGTGGATATATGATGATAATAGGCATCCTTTTGGGATTAACCATGATCATAGCATCTGTGTATTTTGTCAATAAGATATTTGTCAAAGAAACCAAGGATGTACTTGTTAGGTTTGTAATACTAGTATTTACCTCGTTGGTAGCTCTATTTATAGTTGACAAGGTGATAGCCTTTAAAATAAAGCTAATACCTGATGAACAGAACAACCAGTTGTTTGATTTAATTAAAACTCTAGTGCTGATGATATTCAGCTACTATTTTGGAACTAAAACAACAGATAAAAAATGAATATAGAAAAACTTAAAGGACATATTCCAGATGCTGTACTGGCTCAGATTCCTGACACAGTACAGAAGTTTGAGCTCAATACACCCTTAAGACTAGCTCACTTTCTAGCTCAATGTGGACACGAAAGTGCTGGATTTAAAGCTGTTTCAGAGAACTTAAACTATGGCGCGAAAGGGCTTCTTAGTATATTTAAGAAGTATTTCCCTACAGAAGCTAAGGCTAAGGAATATGAACGTAAGCCTGAGAAGATAGCTAGCTTAGTGTATGGTGGACGCATGGGTAATGGTCCAGAAGCTTCTGGTGAGGGCTTCAAGTTTAGAGGCAGAGGTTACATCCAGCTCACAGGAAAGGATAACTACAAAGCTTTTGATGCTGTAGTTCCTGAGGATCTATTAGCTAATCCTGATTTAGTGGCTACAAAATATCCATTATTATCTGCAGCATGGTTCTTTCATAAGAATGGTCTGCATAAGATAGCTGATGAGGGTGCTACAGATCTTGTGGTTACAAAGGTGACCAAACGTGTAAATGGTGGTACAATTGGTCTGGCTGATAGGATACGTCATTTCAAAGAGTATCATGCCTTACTTGTATAGACATATTAGATTAGATAAAAATGAACCTTTTTATATAGGAATTGGTTCTGATGACGAAGTTTTTCGTAGAGCTTTTGAAAAAACTAGACGCAATACTCACTGGAGAAACATAGTAAATATGACAGATTATGATGTAGAAATACTACTTGATAATCTAACTTGGGAAGAAGCTTGTAAAAAAGAAAGAGAGTTTATAAATCTATATGGTAGGAAAGATTTAGGACAAGGGTGTCTAGTCAACTTTACTGATGGTGGTCAAGGTCTCTACAATCCTAGTAATGAAATCAGAAGTAAGAAAAGACTTTCAATGCTAGGAAAGAATGTTGGTGAGAAAAATGGAATGAAGAAGGCTGAGGCTAGAGATAAAGCTAGTAAGAGTAGAAAAGGAAAATACACTGGAGTAGAAAGTCCAATTAGTAAAGCTGTAGATTGCTTTGATCTGGATGGAAAATATGTAAGATCATATGTATCTATAGCTGAAGCTGAAAAAGACACAGGTATAGCCAATCCAAACATCTCAAAGGTTTGTAAAGGGATACGCTCTAGAGCAGGAAATTATATCTGGAAATATAAAAACTAAACTTATTGGTATGAAACAGTTTATAAAAGATTTGTTCAATGACAACAACTCTATAAATGAGAAGGCTGTTGTTGGATTTATTGCCTTCATTATGATGGTGACTTCTCTTATTGTTGATCTGGTAACAGGTTGGCTGGGTAGAGAGCTCCTCATTAACGAGTTCATATTTAATGGATTCATGGCAATTACACTAGGTGCATTTGGTATAGCATCTATAGACAAATGGATTAACAAAACAAAAGGAAATAACAATGGCAGCGAAGAAGGAACTGAAGGTTAGTGCCCTTCCCATCAGCTTTGCAGAATTTGCAAAGGAACCTGTAAAAGGGCTTATGTTTATTTGTCTTGTGGCCGTAGGTTATCTGTATGTAGATGGTAAGATTAACTACAGCAATCAAATCGAGGCACAAGGAAAGAAGATTGAGCTTCTAGAGGAGAAGGTGGATGTTCTAACTAATCAACTTAGGAGATCTGACAGTGCTCTTAGCTCAGCTATGTCTAAAATAGCCACTCTTCAAGAACTAGGTAAAATCAAATAGGATATGAAGAAGCTTCTACTATCTTTATTGTTAATTGGCTGTTCAGGATCTCCTGATAGCCCTAAAATTGAACCTCATGAAAGTGATTCAGTTATTATTAAAAGCAAAGAAACATTTGTCAATAGTATTAAAGTTTTTGAACAAGTTGACAAATCTATTGACAAAAAAGTAAATAGTGTAGCCAAACAAATCAACAATCTGAAGGAAGAAAATAAAGCACTTACAAAGACTTCCTCCATAAAGACAATCATCAGGGATACTATATACATTACGGAGAAGAAGAACTTTTGGGGAAAGACAAAGATTACAAAAGACTCTTCCCAAGGAACAAAAGTCGATACTCTTGAAAATCAATAACTTATGGCTAAATCAAAATCATCAGGCGAGTCCCGTAAGATAAACTTTGGGAAGCGCAAGAAAGGATCAGCTAAAAAAACTAGAGGTCCAAAAGACAAGAAGGTTTCTAAATACAGAGGCCAAGGATAACCAAAACCCCTTATATGGACGGTGACCATGCTAAGAAAACAAAGAAACAGGCTAACAGCCCTGAGAGATACGTCCCTAATGCTAGCGATGTTCTTCCTACCATTTGGGTACGACTTCCTTTTCAAGTTGATAATGGAGGTCACTGGATCGTTCTGGGTAGCAGATCTTATCTTCTATGGAATCTCAGGTTGCTTTTTTGTATCATATATTTTGCTATCGAGATATTTAAACAAATTTAGTTAAATGGGTTTTAACAAACTTGGTTAACGTAATTTGTTAGAGCTCATTGTTATTTGTTATAATCACCATATTTTTGTATACTTATGCCAATACCCTCAAGACAGATAGGCTGGAGCACACAGGACAACCTGCTGTGGCAGATTGCTAAACAGATGGAGCAAGCTGAATGTCAGCTCTGTACGCTTAATGATAATATTCAAACTATTACAGGAACCTCTGGAACATCTGGTACTAGTGGTACAACTGGTTTATCTGGAACCAGCGGTACTTCTGGAATAGATAGTAGTTCAGGTACATCTGGATCTAGTGGGATTAATGGTTTAAATGGAACCAGTGGTACTTCTGGAACATCAGGATCTTCTGGAACCAGTGGTGTATCTGGTAGTTCTGGCACCTCAGGTTCAAGTGGATCTTCAGGAATATCTCCAACAGTTCCAGGATCATTAAATTATGGACTCTTTGCTCAGACAGCAAATAGCACTATAATCACTAACACCACTACAGAAACCAGTTTAATTAACGGTGGTGTGGGCACACTATCTGTACCAGCTAATGGGTTCTCTGTAGGAGATAGCTTTAGAGCTGTATTTGGTGGACTTTTAACTGCTACAAATAACCAAACTATAAGGGTTAGAGTGAAAGCAGGATCTATTATCCTACTTGACAGTGGAGCTCAGAACATCACAAACATCACAAACAATGTATTTAATTTAAATTTAGATTTCACCATTAGACAACTAGGAGCTGCTGGTGTAGCATCAATTGTCACTTTAGGTGGATTCCACTACACTAAAACGGTGAATGGTGTTGTTGAGGGTTTTGCGTTTAACACAATCAATAGTACAACATTTGATACAACAATCAGTAATACATTAGATGTCACTGTTCAATGGGGTGCTGCTAGCACAGGAAACAGTATATATAGTGATATTTTCATACTGAACAAAACTTATTAAAATGCCAATACCAAGTAGAGGAATAGGATGGGGTACAACAGAGAATCTGTTATGGCAAATTGCTAAACAGCTGGAGGGAATTTCCTGCCAGCTTTGTGATTTGAATAACAACTTCACTACA
>Ga0315902_10012514_pt1 | contig 11033 bp, 6 predicted proteins | sample LakEriMetagenome_9_FD_203523 | JGI IMG/M metagenome (GOLD analysis project Ga0315902, IMG submission 203523) | Freshwater fungal communities from buoy surface, Lake Erie, Ohio, United States - Buoy 12 MA117 | ecosystem: Environmental > Aquatic > Freshwater > Lake > Lake biofilm | place: USA...
ATGTGGGAGCCGACAGGCTGGGGAACGTGGCGGGCTACTTCCGTTCGAGTGGAACGAGGTCGAGCGCGGGGAGAGGGCTTCCGGACTGGACGGCATCCCTCAGCTTGTCGAGAAACCCCTGGGGGTCGTTATAGCCGTCGGGCTTCTGGGTGCGCAGTCCTTCGATGGTTCGCAGCAGTGTCGCCGCCTGTTGGCGATTTCCTTCGGAGGCGAACTTGTGCGCCCGGAGGGCGAGGGCCCAAAACGACTGCGGGGCCTGCTTGACCACATCATCGAGGGCCCGCTTCCGATCTTCTTCGCTGCGGAGCCGGGTTTCTTCCGTATCCCAGTGATCCGCCGCCTGCTTGTCTCCCAGTTGCGAGCTGGCCCGCTTGAGGGTGTGGGCGATCGAGCTGGTGAGCTTGCCGGGGACCGACAACGGCTGCAGCCACTCGATCGCCTGGGCGGGCTGCCGTTCATCCAGGGCGACCCGGGCGAGCCCTTCGCGGGCCCGGGGGAGATCGGCATCCAGGACGATTCCCTTTTTCCAGGCGTCGGCCGCCTGGGCCAGATCCCCCTGCAGTTCCCACGCCTCCCCCAGGAAGGCATACCGTTCGGCGCTCGGGCGGAATTCAATCGACCGGGTCAGGTGCTGGATCGCCTCGTTCGGTTTGCCATCGTTCAGACAGGCCTGCCCCATTCCCTGGAAGAGTTCTTCCGGGAGAATCTGCAGACCCGAGCCATCGGGGTTGGACTCCAGCAATTGGCCAAACGCCTCCGAGGCGAGCCGATAGTTGCCATGATTGCTCTGCAGCACCCCCAGCAACAGCAGCCCCCGTTCGCGCTGCCCGGGGAGTTGCGACAGACTCCCGGCCAACTTGACCGCCTCTTCAAATTCTCCCGCCTGCATCGCGCAGGCGGCCAGTTCGTGCGTGACGTCGGCATTGTCAGGCTGCTTCTGTTGCACCTGCCGCAGCAGGGGCAGGGCATCGGTCCAGCGCTGCATGCGCAACAGCGCCTCTCCCCACGCCCGCTGGCCGGCAATCGTGTCGCTGCCAACCCGTTCATAAATCGAGAGGGCGTCGGGGTACTTCCGCAGTCCCACGAGAGCCTGCGCCTTCAGATCCAGTGCCCGGCTGCTTCTGGGGTCGCGTTTGAGATAGGTCTCGACCCGCTCGATGGCGGTCCGGAAATCCTCCCGGGCCAGGGCCCCCTCGACCTCTTTGAGGGGTCGCTCGGCCCACCACAGCCAGACCATCAACAGCAGCCCCGTGGCCAGCGGAATTCCCAGCAGGACCGTCAAAAACCGGCGGATGGGGGAGCCACGGCGGACAGCCCGGCGGGGCCGGGAAGAAGAAGACGGGGCGGCAGGCTCTGCAGACATGACCAACATCCTGGCGGCACAACAGACCGGCGAACCGGGACCGGGCCCGATTGGGGCCTGCTTTCGGTGTACCCGCCCCGGCAGGAGGAGGCAAGGGCGCGAGCAGCGCCCCGGTCACCCGTCACCCGTCACCTGGCACCTGGCACCTCGAACTTCCCGCACCCGGGCGGTTTGTGGGGGGCCCGCGCAATCTGGTAGTGTCGAGACCGACGCAGCCTTCCCCGCGCCACACCGGGAAGGCCCTGCCTGGCGCGACTTCCTGTGGATCGACTCTCCCCTCACCCTCTCCCCCTCCGATGTCCCGTCTTGAGTTGACCCACGAATCGGTCTGGTGGCCCACTCTCACGCCTGCCCAGCAGGCCGAACTCGGACGGGACGATGGCCTGAATCCGCAACCCGATGTTCTCGTGGTGGGAGGAGGGATCATCGGCCTCGCGGTCGCTCACGCCCTCGCCCAGCAGAAGCAGGTCGTGCAGTTGATCGAGCAGGGGAATCTCGGGGGTGGGGCGACCGCCGGCTCGGCCGGGGGAATCTGGCCCGCCGACCAGGGGCCGTTCCATCCGCCGGCATTCGGCCCCCTCGCCCTGCTGAGCCGCGATCTGTGGGGACGCCTCTCGCTCAAACCCGACTTCGATCTCGACTGGCGCGTCAACGGATTCCTGACGGTCAACCTCGAGCGGTTTCAGGGGGCGGCAGGGCCGTTTGCCAACACCGCCCAGGAACTGGGCTACACGGTGCACGCGATTGATGCCGAGCAGGTGGCCCGGCTGGAACCCCGACTTGCGCCCGCCCCGGCGGGAGGCATCCACTGCCCCTCCGACGCCCACCTGCACCCCTTGAAGGGGGTGGTCTCGCTGGCCCGGGCGGCCCGCCGCCACAAAGCCCGACTGGCCGTCCAGACACGCCTGCTGGAAGTTCGCCGCGCGGGAGGACGGGTTCTCTCGGTCCTCACCTCCCGCGGAGAGTGCCGACCGTCCCAACTCGTGCTCTGCACCGGGCACGAAGCCCAACTCCCCGCCGGCGTACTGCGACCCGTCTGGGGGCAACTCATCGCGACCGACCCCCTGCCCCCCTTGATGAAGTGCGCCATCGGAGGCCCGGCTCTCACACTGCAGTTGAAGTCGGGAGAGGTCGTGACGGGGGGAACCCAGGCGGAGGGGGTCAATCTCGTCCCCGATGCCGGGTTGTCGGCCCACCTGGCCGAGGGGGTCGTGCAATTGCTGCCCGGTGTTCCCGGACTGCGATTTACCCGTGCCTGGTGCGGCGTCCGCTCGACGACGCGCGATGGCCTGCCGATCATCGATCGTGCCCCAGGGTGCGAGAACGAGTGGCTGGCCCTCGGACACCACCGCAACGGCGTGCTGCTCGCCCCGGCCACGGGTGAACTGCTGGCGCGGTGGATCGTCTCGGGAGACCAACCCGAAGAATTGCAGGGAATGGAACTGGCCCGCCTTGTCGGGTGATGCCAATCTGGGAAAGCTGCGCGGTTTCGCGAGGGGTGCCGGAAGTTCCCAAGGTAAGGCCGGGGTTCGCGACGATCCAAGACGAAGAGAGTCTGTTTCCGGAGTCCCGGACCGTTGAGTCAACGGCCGACGGCCCCGGTTCCCCCCCGACGAGCTTGGAGGCTCGTGATGGCCTATCGTCCCGTCCGGTCCTGGATTGCCAACCGCATCGCCCGGTATGCCGTGCTTCCTCTGCTCCATCGCCGCCAGGCGCTGCAGTTCGAACACCGCTGCCGTTCCGCCCGCCGGGTCCAGACCGATCTGCTGGCCAAACTGGTTCGATTTGGGGGTGACTCGGCCCTGGGGCAAGACTTTGGACTCCACAAGGTCCGGACGTTGGAAGAGTTCCGCCGGCAATTGCCCATCGCCGGCTACGACCACTTTGTCCCCTATATCGACCGGGTGGCCGACGGTGAAACCACCGCCCTCTTCCCCGCGAACGAAGAGATCCTGACGTTCGTCCAGACCAGTGCCACGACCGGAAAGCCCAAGCTCTTTCCCGCCAACCGCACCTGGTTCCAGTACTACCAGCGGGGCTGGGATGTCTGGGGTGTCCAGGCCTTCACCGATCATCCCGACATGTTCGGGCTCCCCATCCTGCAGCTCAGCACGTCGTGGAAGCTGGGAACGACGGCTGGCGGTCACAACATCTCGGTCAGCAGTGCCCTGATCGAGCGCTATCAAAGCCATTTTGTCCGCAAGCATTATGCCCTGCCCCCGCAGGTCACCCAGATTAAAGACTCGAACGCCCGGGGCTACACCATTGCCCGGATCGCCGCGATGGGGCCGATCGGCCTGATGAGCACGGTCACCCCGTCGCTGTTTCTGCGGATTGCCGACTGTGTGCGGGAGTTTGGTCCGCAGTTGGCGCATGACCTGGAGCATGGCACGCTCGACCGGGGCTTTGATATTCCCGCCGAGATCCGCCCGATCCTCGAACGGCATGTCGCCCGACCGATGCCCCGCCGGGCGGCGGAATTGGCTGAGATCCTCAAGGCGCATGGGGAATTGCGGCCGCGCGACATCTGGTCGCCCAAGCTGATTTCGTGCTGGCTGGGTGGGACGGCGGGATTGCAGTCGGCCCGCATTCCCGAGGTTTGGGGCCCCTCCCCGATGCGCGACCAGGGGCTGCTCTCGTCGGAAGGGAGACACACCCTCCCCCTGGCCGATGGCGTCCCCTTCGGCCCCCTCACGGTCGACGCCAATTACTACGAGTTCATTCCCGTCGGCGAGGCCGAATCGGCCCATCCGGTCGTGCTGGAAGCGCACGAACTGGAAGAGGGGCACGACTACCACATCATCTTCTCGACATTTGGTGGCCTGTACCGGTACGACATCGGCGACATCGTGCGTTGCCGGGGCTGGTACGGCGAAGCTCCCGTGCTGGAATTCCTGCAGAAAGCCGGGGGGTATTGTGACCTGGAGGGAGAAAAACTCTCGGCTCATACCGTGTGTGCCGCGATGGCTGCAGCCGAAACCACAACCGGACTGTCACTGAAGCACTTCACGGTCGCGCCACTGCGCCGACCCAACGAGCTGCCCCGGTATGCGGTGCTCATCGAGCAGACCGAGGCCCCCGACGTCGAACGGGCGTTGCAGCTGGTGCGGGCGTTCGACCAGGAACTGCGACGGACTGTGCTGATTTATGGCAACACCCGCAACAACCGGATTCTGGGGTCCCCCTTGCTGGTTCGGCTGGCGGCCGGTTCCTGGCGTCGCCTGATCGACTCCGAGGTCCAGGGGCGGGGGGCGAATGAGACCCAGTACAAACACAAACCGCTGGTCTCAGACCTCCACTACCTGAACAAAATGACGGTTGTCGACATTCACGACTCGGGAGCTCCGGGGGGGAACCAGCGGGCGGCGTGAATCCTGTCCAGAGCCGAAACGACAAGTTCCGACACGACTGTCTCTGGGCTCGGCCAAAACACTCAGCCAAACCACTCGACAAGATCACGCGTCAAGATTCGTGGACAAGTATTGGTATGACAGGGGGCACAGCCAGGGACCGCCGGGCTGGGCCCCCTTTGTTTTTGGCCCCACTTTGACTTTTGAGTCGGACGAATTGCCGTCGCGGCACTTTCTCCGGCGATGACGATCCCTCCTCTCCAGCGCCAGATCGTGACGCCGAGCGGAACAGAACCCGACAGCGCGGACCTTTCCGGTCAGGCGAATTGAGAAACTGGGCAAACCGGGCCGTATCACAACCATCCCGGGGGAACGGCAGGCGACTCCTGAAATGAGAGTCTCAACGCCAGGAATCGCCCACAACTCCTTTGTCAAAAAGACTTTGCAGCCCAATAGCCACAACAAACCGCAAGTCCGGTATTCCAGAAATTTCAGGCACAATCGCTACAGTCTTCCGGATCGGTACGCCGATACCTTTGCTAGGTCCATTTTCCTGCGCGACGTGTCCGGCAGGAATCTTCGGAAGGGATGCCTCGGTGGGACTCCCAGATAGCGAAGGATACTCTGATGCGGATTCCATCCTGGAAAGCTCTGGTTCACGGTTTGCTCAGCGCAGCATTCTGTGGGTCGATCGCGACGTTCGGGGGCCAAGCGGCCGCTCAGGACGCTCTTCCCCCTCAAGGAGCATTCCCCCCCGGGTATGCCGCCGGGGCTGAAGCCATGGCCGAGCCAATGCTCGGCCCGGGTATCTACGGCAGTGCCGAGGGGCCGCCCCCCAATGCCTGGCCCGGGGTCAACCCCTATCCCGCCGGCAACTACGAACGGCTCGCGAATGAACGCGGGATCTGGGAGTACGAAGACAACCGGGATCAACGCCGGAAGTACAAGTTCGGGATCGATTACATCCAGGGCTGGGGCGTGAAGCCCGGTCCCCAGGTGCTGATCGGCGATCCGAACGCCTACCTGCGGGCGTACCCGACCGATGACACCTTCGACATTCCGTTCACCCGCCTGACGAACCTCGATTATGGGAGTCCGCAGCCTTATCAGTGGTGGCCGGCCCGGTTCACCAACTGGTTTGGCGATCTCTGCATGAACGGGATCCGGGCGAACTTCGGGTGGGAGATCTACGACCACCAGGAGTTCCAGGTCAGCGGCTTCGCCCTGTTCGAGGCCACGCAACAGTTCACCAACTACGGTGGTGACAACAACCCCAATGACATCGACCTGAACATCTTCCGGCTCCCCCTCTACGACGGGACAGCCGAGGGAACGACAATTCCCTACGACAGCTTCCTCGACCTGCGGTACAAGCAGCAGGTTTACGGAGTCGACTTGGATTACTGGTCGTCGCCCTTCTACGAAACGAAGAACTTCATGCTCCGCATGGAGCTGGGCGTGAAGTACCTGTATATCCGCGAGCAGTTCCGGATTCAGGCGGGGGACAGTGGTCTCGACTACCAGTACACGGCAGACGATGGCACGATCACCGATGTGCCGGACCTCTTCCCCGATGGGGCCCTGTTCAGCTACATCGACCCCTTCACCACGACGATCGATTCGTCGGTGACGAGCAACCTTGTGGGTCCGATGATCGGGTTCCGGGCGGACCTCGGTGGCGACAAGTTCAAGATCTGGGGTCAGTGCAAGTTCGGTGCCCTGGCCGACATGGAGACGTCCACCGTCTTCAGCCAGAACGTGCGGCCCCAGGTGTTGCAGTCGATCTACGGCCCTGGCCCCACCTCCAGCCGCACCCGGTCTCACACGTACATCACACCGGTCTTCCAGACGGGAATCAACGGCGAGTTTGGCTTCATGAGCTACCTCCCCATCATCAAGCAGATTCCCATCATCAACCTCTCGAAGTTCCGGCTTGGTTACGACTACACCCTGATTGGCGAGCTGTCGCGGCCCGCCCAGGTGCTGCAGTACAACGTCGATGTGATCGACCTGAAGACCAAGCGTCAGAACTTCAGCATCAAGACCCTCAACTTCGGCCTCGCCTGGGACTTCTGATCCCTGCCTGACCACGGGTTGCGGCTATAATCGCCCGGAGGAGAGCTGTCGCCAGACGGCTCTCCTCCGGTTGCGTTCTTTGACCTCCGCTTCCTGCATGACAGCCCCCGCGCCCCGGACACCCATCTACCTCGACGGTCACGCCACGACCCCGCTCGATCCTCGGGTGCGTGACGCGATGTGGCCGTGGCTGCTGGTCCCGGCCAATGCCTCCAGCAACAGCCATTCCTATGGGTGGCGGGCCGCGGAGGCGGTTGAACAGGCCCGCCAGCAGGTCGCCCGCCTGCTGAACTGCGAACCCCGCGAGCTGATCTTCACCAGCGGGGCCACCGAAGCCAACAACCTGGCCCTCAAGGGGGTCCTGCAGTCCCCCCGGGCAAAAGCCTGGGGACTGGTCACCAGTACCGCAGAACACCGGGCGGTCCTCGATCCCGCCCGCCGACTCTCCCGCCGGGGCACGGAAGTCGTCTTTGTACCGGTCGATTCCCGCGCAGCCATCGAAGTCGACCGCTTTCGCGACAGCCTCACCCCGCAGACCCGGCTGGCCTCGCTCATCCTCGCCAACAACGAGGTGGGAACCATCAACCCGATTGCCCAGGTGGGATCCCTCTGCCGGGAACGTCGACTCTGGCTGCACTGCGACGCCTCGCAGGCGGTCGGAAAGATTCCGCTGGATCTGTCCTCTCTTCCCGTCGATCTTCTCAGCCTGTCGGGCCACAAGCTTTATGGTCCGCAGGGGGTCGGGGCGTTGTTCATCCGCCGGACCGATCCTCCGCTCCCTCTCGAACCGCTGTTTGATGGGGGAGGCCAGGAACAACGGCTTCGGCCGGGAACCCTGCCGGTGGCGGCCATCGTCGGATTGGGCACCGCCTGCGAACTGGCCGCCCGGGAAATGGCCGAGGAAGCCCGGCGGACTGCTGAATTGCGCGACCGCCTGTGGGAAGGATTGTCGAGTCGGCTTTCGGGAATTCACCGCAACGGCGACCCGCACCACACACTTCCCGGGAACCTGAACGTGAGCTTCGACGGCGTCCCGGGTCCCGTATTATTGACGCGGATGACCGAAATTGCGGTCAGTTCAGGCTCGGCGTGCAGTTCCGCCGAGCCCGAACCCAGCCACGTTCTGCGGGCGATGGGAGTCCCGGAAGCTCTCGCGCTGGCGACTCTGCGCTTCGGACTCGGGCGGTTTACCACGGTCGACGAGATCGACGTCGCCATCGACTCGGTGAGCCGGGTCGTGGAAGAACTGCGGACTCACCCCCACCGGGCCAAGTGAACCCACTCTCTGCCAGGGGGTCTGCCAAACAGGCCGGCAACGGCCCGCCGGCAGCGATGCCTCACGCCTTGGGAAGCCCCTTGAGCGCTTCGAGAACCTGTTCGTCGTGGCCGTCGACATTCACCTTTTTCCAGACTTTGGCGATCTTCCCCTGGGCATCGATCAGGAAGGTCGACCGCTGGATTCCCATCGACTTCTTGCCGTACATGTTCTTCTCGCGCCAGGCACCAAACTTCTCGGCCACCGCATGATCGGTGTCTGACAGCAGCGGGAAGTTCAATTCAAACTTGGTGCTGAATTTCTGGTGACTCGCGTTGTCGTCGGGGCTGATACCCAAAACCACCGCACCCAGCTTTTCGAGCTGTTTTTTCTGGTCGCGGAAGGCACATGCCTCACGGGTACAGCCGGGGGTGTCGTCTTTGGGATAAAAGTAGACCACCACGGGCTGGCCCTTCAGGGCCGACAGCTTCACCTTCTTGCCATCGGTCGCAACCAGGTTGAAATCGGGGGCTTTGGAACCTTCGGCAGGCCAGTCGGCAGCGGCTTCAGTCATCTCAACACCAGAGAACAGGCGAAACAGAGGCGGGGAACCAACGCCGAATCTTAGGTCTCCCACCGCATGGGGCAAGAGGATCGGAGCCGGCGGATTTCCGCCTGTTCTCCGCAACTCGGGAAGTTCTCCAACGAGAATTCGACAGGTTCGGAATAAATCGCATACTGCACACAGACCGACGAAACAGCCTGCCTGCACTACCAAGGCTGCACAACCGCTGCATTTTTTCCAAGAGTTCCTCTTTACCAAATCAAAAGTCTCCGATAAGTACCCGCGGCTGAACGCTGGAACCAGCCATTTCCCTCTCTCAACCGCGGGGCGTGAGTGCCAATGGAGTGCCGAACTCGACTGGTCTCCCCTGCGATTCCTCTGTGATAAAACAGGATCCGCGCATGCTTCCCATTGTGCCGCGTACCGTTCTTTTTCTCTGCCTGGCTGGCTCGGCTGTTGTGATCTCGCGTCCCGCGCGGACGCTGCGCGCCGACGACGTGCTGCCCCCCGCAGTCGTGGAGACTGTTGAGTCGGTCCCCGCCGCAATCGCCGCCGAGATCCCCCCGGCGATTGAAACCGCCGTGGAGGACGTCTCGCCGTCATCCGAGACTTTCCTAGCTCCGGAGCTCCCTTCGGCAGCACTCGCCAACCCAATCGCCACCGAAGTCATTCTCCCCACCCCCCCGGCTCCCGAGGCCGAATTTGTGGGAGAGGTTCCCGTGCTGGCGGAATCCCTGAACGAGGCAGCGGCCCCCCTGGAGTCTCGGTCGGCCACCCTCGCGGCACCAGCCGCTCCCGCTGAGGAGATCGGCTTCACCCCAGCCGACCAAACTCCCCAGGAACAGCTCGAACCGATCATCGTCGACATTCCGACGCCAGAGGAACCGCCGGTTCCCGATGTGTCGCGGCCGGCCGAATTCGCGGCTCCGGAAGCATTGATCGAAGCGGTTCCCAAAACCTCCGCTCTCCCCGCCCCCGTGGTTGAGGTGCCGGCGGTCGAGCCCGTCCTGGAAGCCCCGGCTGCCGAGGCGCTTCCCTTCGTGGAAGTGCCTGCCGCCCCGTCTGCGGCTCTCGTCGAGGAGTCCGTTCCGGCCCCCGTTGCCGTCGAGAGCGCCGCTCCGGAAGCGGTCGAAGCTCCCGCCATCGATCTGCCGACCGTGGACGCCCCTGTGGTCGACACGACGGTCGTTGATCTTCCGGCGGTGGAGGTCCCCGCAGTTGAGGTGCCTGCAACCGAGGCCGTTGCTGCAGAGCCGATGGTCGAGACCAGTGTCGTCGAATCCCCGGCTGTGGAAATCTCAACACCGGTCGAGACCGCTCCCGCCGCGGTCGAAGAGGCTCTCCCGGTTGTGGTGACCGAGCCGGCCGTCGAGGCACCAGCCGTCGAACTGCCGGTTGTCAACGAGCCTGCCATCGAGACCCCGGCCCTCGTCGAAGAGACGCTGCCGTCGACCCCAGCCGTCGAGACCGCGATCCCGGAAGTGGCTGCCGAACCGGTCGTAGCCACCCCCGCCGTCGAAACGCCAGCGGAAGTGACGCCGGCCGTCGAAGCCCCCGTGGTCGAAGCTCCCGTGGTCGAATCCCCCGCCGTCGAGGCTCCGGTGATCATCGAGGAACCGGCGGTGGCTCCGCCCCTCCCCGAGGCGGACGCCGCCTCCGAAATTGCCGCGGAACCTGCCGTCGAGTCGGCGGTCACTGAGATCATCCCCGAGGCCCCTGTTGCCGAAACGGTTGCCGAACCGATGCCCGTCCCGGTGGCGGAAACCGTCGTCGAAGCGGTTCCTGCGACGGAAGTGCCCCTGGTCGAGCCAGTGGTCGAGCCTGTGGTTGAGGCCCCGGCTGTCGAAGCGGCGGTGGTCGAAGCGCCAACCACAGTTGAGGAATCGATTCCGGCCCCGACTGCGGTGGAGTCGGCCATGCCCGAAGTGGCTGCTGAGCCAGTGGTGGAAGCGCCGGTCGTCGAGACCCCAACTGTCGAGCCGGTGACCATCGAAGAGACGACCCCGGTCGCCGAGGTTCTGCCCGTCCCTGCTCCGGTCGTCGATACCCTCCCCTCCACGGGCGAAGTGGTCAGTGAAGAGTCGCGGGCGCTGGAGACCCCGGCCCAGCCAATCTTTACCGATATCTCGCAAGAGACCGACTTCGTGTTTCCACAGTTCCCGGTTGCGACTCCCGCTCCGATCGCGGAGACCATCGCCGAACCTGTCGCTCCCGGCTTGGCCGTGGAACCGATCCAGGAAAAGTCGGTGTTCGAAGTGCTCCGCTCCGAGGACCTCGACACCACGCCAGTGGCCGAAGGGGCTCCGCAGATCGACGCACCGCAGGAAGTCATCCCCTCACTCCCCGAGATCACCAGCGTGGAGGTGTTTGACGAGAGTCTCCCCCCGGCACTGGCTGAGGTTCCCCTCGGATGCCAGCCCCCGC
>Ga0315902_10012515_pt1 | contig 11033 bp, 11 predicted proteins | sample LakEriMetagenome_9_FD_203523 | JGI IMG/M metagenome (GOLD analysis project Ga0315902, IMG submission 203523) | Freshwater fungal communities from buoy surface, Lake Erie, Ohio, United States - Buoy 12 MA117 | ecosystem: Environmental > Aquatic > Freshwater > Lake > Lake biofilm | place: USA...
CGCCACCGTGGCGCGGATCGCCGAGGCCCGGGTGCGGATCGAGGCGATCGCCGAGGCCTGCGGGCTCGCCACCGTGCCGTCGGCCGCGAACTTCGTGGCCGTCGACTGCGGCCGCGACGGCGACCACGCGCGCGCCGTCCTCGCCGCCTGCGCCGAGCGCGGCGTGTTCCTGCGGATGCCGGGCGTCGCGCCGCTCGACCGCTGCGTGCGCGTGACCGTCGGGCTGCCCGAGCATCTCGACCTGCTCGAGCGCGTGCTGCCCGAGGCGCTGGCCGCCGCGGGCTGACCGCGCGGCCGCCGCGGCGACGTCAGATCCCGGGTCCGCAGACGTCACCTAGGGTGAGACCGATGGCCCGGCTCCGCCTCCGCATCCCGCTCGCCCTCGCGGCGCTCGCCGCCGCGCTGCTCGCGCTGCCCGCGGCCGGGTCGGCCAGCACGCTCCTGACCCGCAACCCGCAGGGCCCGATCGGGCTCAAGGTGTCGAAGGAGGGCGTCGCCCTCGTCACGCTGCGCGCCGAGGGGCGCCAGCACCGGATCCTCGCCTGGGGCGCCGTCGACATGTCGCAGGGCCGGCTCGACCTCGACTACTCGGGCGGCACGGGCCGCAGCGGCGAGGACTGGCGCACGCTCGTCAACGCCTGCGGCCCGTACCGGGGCGGCCGCTTCCCCGGTAGCGAGCTGATCGCGGTCGCCTGCACCGCGCCGGACGGCAGCCACTGGGCGGTGCAGACGTGGCGGCGCACCGTGCGCAACTACGGCGGCGAGACCGGCACCGTCGACGTGCGCCTGTCGCACTGGACGAACCCCGTCGCCGACCTCGAGGTCTACAGCGACTGGTCGCGCTACGGCCCGTCGATGACCCAGAAGTGGCCGCACCTGTTCGGGGTCTACTCGTGGCGCGGCAACCCGATCGCCGTCGGGCTCGCCACGCCCGAGGGCGTGCCGCTCGACGACAAGGGCCGCAACCTCTACCTCGACTCCCTCAACCCCGACTACGGCTTCCCGGCCGGCACCCGCACGTGGCGGCGCGTCAACGCCTTCCTGGCCAACCGCCCGCACGGGCAGTTCTGCTTCGAGGTCGGTCCCAAGCGCGACGCGCCCACCGAGCTCGGCCGGACCAAGGCCGGGATCTCGACCGTGAACCGCTACCGCCTGACCACCCCCGGCCCCGGCGTGACCCCCGACATCCGCGTCGTCTTCGACGGCCCGCCGTCGCCCTACGACCCCTACTGGCAGCTCGAGATGAACGAGATCCAGCGCCAGCTCGTCGGCGATCCGAACGCGAACTGCGGCAGCCCGAAGCTGCCGACGTTCCCCCGCGGCGTCGCGGGGGCGCCGGCCGGCCCGTAGCGGCGGAGGGCGCGAGCGCCGGCCGCGGCGGCTCCCGGGCCCGCGCCCTAAGGTTCCGGCGATGGCGATCGCGACGTTCGACTACTCCGGGCGCCACGCCCTCATCACGGGCGGCACCAGCGGCATCGGTCTGGGCATCGCCCGCGGGTTCGCCGACGCCGGCGCGACCGTGACGGCGTTCGGCCTCGGCGCGGACCAGGTCGCGCCCCATCCGGGCGTCGCGTTCGTCGAGGGCGACGTCACCGACCAGGCCCGCCTCGACGAGGTCGCGGGCGACTGCGCGCGGATCGACGCCGTCGTCACCTGCGCCGGGCTGATCCGCCGCGTCGAGGAGCACGACCCGGAGGTCTTCGCCCGCGTCCTGGACGTCAACCTGACCGGCACGATGCGCACGCTGGTGGCCTGCAAGCCGAAGCTGGTCGAGAGCGGCGGCGCGGCCGTCGGCATCGCGAGCATCCTGACCTGGGCCGCGGGACCGCTGGTGCCGGGGTACTCCGCGAGCAAGGGCGGCGTCAAGCAACTGGTGCAGTCGCTGGCGACCGCGTGGGCCCCCGAGGGCGTCCGCGTCAACGCGATCGCGCCCGGCTGGACGGCCACGCCGCTGACCGATGCGCTGCGCAGCGACCCGGAGCGCACGCGGATGATCATGGACCGCGTGCCGATGAAGCGGTGGGGCGAGCCCGAGGACTTCGTCGGAGCGGCCCTCTTCCTCTGCTCCGACGCGGCCGCCTTCATCACCGGCGCGACCCTCGCCGTCGACGGGGGCTACCTGGCCGACTGACGGCCGGGTGGCCGCCGCCGCCCCGCCCGTCTGCCATCCTCTCCGGGTCATGGCGGATCGCTTCCTCGTCACCGGCGGCCTCGGCTGCATCGGCGCCTGGACGGCGCACGAGCTCCTCGCCGAGGGCTGCGAGGTCGTGATCGCGGACCTCGGGTCGAGCGACCACCGCCTGCGCAACCTCGTCGGCGGGGATCCGGCCGGCCTGACCCGCGTCGCGCTCGACATCACGGACGCCGAGCAGGTGATGGCCTGCTTCGCCGCGCACCGCCCGACGCACGTCATCCACCTCGCCGCCCTGCAGGTGCCGTTCTGCAAGGCGGACCCCGTCGGCGGTGCGCGCGTGAACGTCGTCGGCACCGTCGCCCTGCTCGAGGCGATGGCCGAGCACCTGCCCGACCGCGTCTTCGCCTACGCGAGCTCGGTCGCCGCCTACGGCGGCGAGGACGAGCCGACCGTGGACGGCGTCGCCGCCGCCGACCCGCAGGGCAAGCCGCGCACCCTGTACGGCGTCTACAAGCGCGCCAACGAGGAGTCCGCCGCCGTCTACCACGCCGACCGCGGACTCTCGTCGATCGGGCTGCGGCCCTACGTGGTCTACGGCGTCGGCCGCGACCAGGGCGTCACCTCGTCGCCGAACATGGCGATGCTGGCCGCCGCGCAGGGCGAGCCGTTCCACATCAGCTACGGCGGCCGCGCCGTCTACCAGCACGGCCGCGACGCGGCCCGCGCCTTCATCGCCGCGGCCCGCTCGGACCACGACGGCGCCGACGTCGTCAACCTCCCGGGCGACGAGGTCTCGATGCAGGACATCATCGCCGCGATCCACGCGGTGGTGCCGGACGCCGAGATCACCCTCGACGACGTGCAGCTGCCGTTCCCGCCGTCGGTCGACGCCTCCGGCTTCGACCGCATCGTGGGCGCGATCCCGCGCTACCCCCTCGACGAGGGCGTCGCCGAGACGATCGGGCGCTTCCGCGACCTCATCGCCGCCGGCGCCGAGATCGTCCCGCACGCGGGTCGCTGATGCCGGCCTCCAGGGGCGCCCGCCTCGGCGAACGCGCCCCGCTCCTGGCCGGCCTCCTGCTCGCCTCGCTGACCCTGCGCCCGCAGGTGGTGGCCGTCGGGCCCCTGATCCCGTCGATCCGCGATTCGCTCGACATCTCGTACGCCACGGCCGGCCTGCTCGTGACCATCCCGGTCCTCTGCATGGCCGTGTTCGCCCCGCTGGGGCCGTTCCTGGCGGGCCGCTTCGGGGCCCTGCGGTCCGTCACCGCCGCGCTCGCGCTGATCGCGGTCGGCGGGCTCGTGCGCGTCGTGATGCCCGGTGCGGAGGGCGTCCTCGCGCTCACCTTCGCCATCGGCGCCGGGATGGGCATCGGCAACACCCTGATGGTCGTGGCCGTGAAGCAGCGCTTCGCCGAGCGGCCCGTCCTGGTCACGGCGATCTACTCGACGGGGATGCAGGTCGGCTCGACGGCCGCCGCCGTCGTCGCCGTGCCGCTCGCCGTGGGCTTCGACGGCTGGCGCGCGTCCCTGTTCGCCATCTCCATGGCCGCGACCGCGTGCCTCGTGGGCTGGATCGCCTGCACGCGCCGGGCCCCGAACGACCGGCCGGTCTCGAGCCTGCCCCGCTTCCCCCTCCGCAGCGGGACGGCGTGGCTCCTGGTGGCCCTGTTCGGCCTGCTCGGGGTGATCTACTACGGCCTCGCGGCGTGGCTGCCCGCGGCGTACGCCGGCGAGGGCTACTCCCTCGCCGCGACGGGCTGGCTGGCCGCGATCTACAACATCGGCACGGTGCCCTCCAGCCTCGCGCTCGGCGCGCTCGGCGATCGCCTCTCGCGCCGCAGCGGGCTCCTGCTCGGCGGGGCGGCGATGACCACGGCCACCGTGCTCCTGATCCTCCACCCCGCGGGCGCCCCGGCGTGGATGCTGCTCGCCGGCCTCGCGAACGGCGCCATGTTCACGCTCACGCTGAGCCTGCCGCTCGACCTCTCCGACCACCCGCTCGACGTGGGCGCCATGGCCGCGATGATGATGTTCTGGGGGTATCTGCTGACCGCGCTCGCCCCCGCGCTGCTCGGCGGCGTCCGCGACCTGACCGGCGACTTCGACCTCGTGCTCGCCGTGTTCCCGGTCGCGGCGCTGCTGTTCACCGCCGCGGCGCTCCCGCTCGGACGACGGCGCCTCGACCGCGGACTGACCCGGACGTCGGCCTGACCCACCGGGCGCGGGAGAACCCCGCAGCAGGCTACATTTCCCCCCTGAGACAGCGCGGCGACTGGAGGAGCCCCTGATGACGGATACAGCGATCCTGTTCGAGGAGACGGCGATCGGCCCGGTCGCCCTGCGCAACCGCATGGCGGTCGCCCCGATGACGCGCGTCAGCGCGACGGAGGACGGCCGCGCCACCGACCAGATGGCGCGCTACTACGGCCGCTACGCCGACGGCGGGTTCGGCCTCGTGATCGTCGAGGCCACCTACGTCGACAAGCAGTACGCGCAGGGCTACCTGCACCAGCCCGGCCTGACCGACGAGGCCCAGACCGAGGCCTGGGCCAAGGTCGTGGACGCGATCCACGCGGGCGGCGCGAAGGCCTGCATGCAGTTCGTGCACGCCGGCGCCCTCAACCAGGGCCGGCACGCCTCCTACGCGCAGGGCGCGATCGCCCCGTCCGCGGTGGAGCCGCTCGGCACCATGCTCACCTTCTACCGCGGCGAGGGCGGCTACCCCACGCCCCGCGAGATCACCCGCGACGAGATCGCCGCCGTCAAGCAGGCCTTCGTCGACAGCTGCGTCCGCGCCGTCGCGGCCGGCTTCGACCTGATCGAGATCCACGGCGCCAACGGCTACCTGCTCGACCAGTTCTGGACCGCGTACACGAACCAGCGCACCGACGAGTACGGCGGCGACGCCCGCAACCGGATCCGCCTCGACGAGGAGATCATCCGCGAGGCGATCAGCGCCACGAACGGCGCCGTCCCGATCGGCCTGCGCCTCTCGCAGAGCAAGGTCAACGACTTCGAGTACCAGTGGGTCGGCGGCGAGGACGACGCGGCGACGATCTTCCCCGTGCTCGACGCGGCCGGCATGGCCTTCATCCACATCACGGAGCACGACGCCACCGCCGAGGTGTTCGAGTCGGGCCACTCACTCGCCGGCCTCGCCCGCAAGCACTCCAACGCGAAGGTGATCGTCAACGGCGGCCTCGGCGAGCCCGAGACGGCCGCCGGCGTCGTTGCGCACGGCGACGCCGACGTGATCGCGCAGGGCAAGTCGGCCCTCGCCAACCCCGACTGGCCGCGCAAGGTGCAGGCCGGCGAGGCGCTCGAGGAGTTCGACTTCGGGATGTTCAGCCCGCTCGCCGACCTCGACTCGGCCGAGGCCTGGGCCGCCAGCCGCTAGGACGCACGTCGCCGCGCGGGTCCGCCCGCGCGGCGCAGCGGCCTAGTCCCCGCCCTTCCCCCGCTCCTCGAAGCCGGGCGTGGCGCGCAGGCCCGCGACCAGCGCCTCGATCTCCGCGTCCGTGAGGTCGGCGGCGGCGTTGAGGCCGAAGCGGGTGAAGTAGGACGGCGGCATCGAGCCGTGCAGGATCTCGTCGATCGAGTCGTGCGCGTCGCCCGGGTCCGTCGCGAACTCCGAGAAGTTGACCGCGCCGCGGCCCTCCTCGATGTGGTTCTGCACCGTCCACGACATCGGCGCGATGTCCGAGTACCACGGGTACTCGACGAGGTTGGAGTGGCACTGGTAGCAGGCGTCCACCATCAGCTGTCGGGTCTCCGGGGTGGCCCACTGGGGCTCGCCCGTCACCGGCGGATTCGCGTGGGCGCGCCCGTAGGGCACGAGCTGGATCAGCGCGAACATCCCGATGCCGGTGAGGGCGGCCGTGACGAGCGCCGCCCGGCGGCGCGCACCGCGCGACTCGGGGCCGACGCGCCCCCAGCGCCAGCGCAGGACGGCGAGCGACACGACGACCACGAGCGCCGCGTAGAACCCGAACATCTGCACGCCGCCCACGAGCAGGCCGAAGCCCGTGATCAGGAGCGCCAGCGCGGCGAAGAGGGTGGACAGGAGCGGGTACGCGCGCACCGCGCCGATGAGGAGCGCGATCTCGCGCCGGAGGGAGGCCATCCCGGCAGGCTAGCGGTCGACATCCCGACGCGAACTACACTGGCCGAGCGCCCCGCGACCCCGGAGAGACCGCATGTGCACCTCGTTCACGCTCACGAGCACCAACGGCGACGTCGTCTACGGGCGCACCCTGGAGTTCACCCTGCAGCTCCGGTCCGAGGTCATCGTCGTCCCGCCGGGCGTCGAGCTCACGGGCACGGGCCTCGCCGGCGAGCCCGGGGTCGGCGGGCGCACCTGGACGGCGACCCGCACGGCGGTCGGCATGGACGCGCTCGGCCTGCGGATGATCGTCGACGGCCAGAACGACGCGGGCCTGGTCGCAGCCGCCTTCAACTTCCCCGTGTCGGCCGCCTTCGAGGCGATCACGGCGGAGCAGGAGGCGCAGGCGATCGGCTGCCACGAGCTGCCGCTCTACCTGCTCACGACCTGCTCGACGGTGGCCGAGTGCCGCGCGGCGCTCGCCGACGTCCCGGTCCACGGGCCGCGCATGGCCGCGTACGGCGGCCAGGTGCCGATGCTCCACTTCGCCGTCCACGACGCGACGGGCGCCTCGATCGTGCTCGAGTGGACGAACGGGGCGCTCGACATCCACGACAACCCGACCACGGTGCTCACGAACGAGCCCCCCTTCCCGATGCAGGTCGCCCACCTCGCCGAGTACGCCTACCTGTCCGCCGACCCGCCGGCGCCGCTCGAGCTCCCGGGACTGACGCTGGCCCCGGGGAGCTCCGGCGGCGGCATGCAGGCCCTGCCGGGCGGATTCCTCGCGACGAACCGCTTCGTGCGCGCCTTCTGGGCCGCTCGGTCGGCACCGTCCTTCGACACCCCGGAGCAGGGCGTCGAGTTCGCGCGCCACATCCTCAACGGCTTCGACATCCCGCCCGGCTCCGTGCTCACGCCGGCGGGCACGGGCGAGAGCGGCGGGGAGTCCGGCTGGGAGATGACCGAGTGGTCGATCATCGCCGACTGCGCGAACCGCGCCCTCTACGTGAACACGTTCGCGCATCAGGGCTGGACGCGGATCGACATCGCGCGGATCGCCGCGGGGCTGGACGAGGTGACGACGATCCCGCTGCCGGCGAAGGACCGCTTCCACGAGCTGACGCGCTGAGGGGGCGCGCCGCGGGAGCGGCGGATGGGCCGTGTAGGGATCGAACCTACGACCTTGGGATTAAGAGTCCCCTGCTCTGCCAGCTGAGCTAACGGCCCGCGGCGGAGATCCTATCCGAACCCCGCGCCCGGTCGCGCCGAGCGCGCTACTGGACCGGGACCGGGTTGAGCGCCTTCTCGAGGCGGTCGATCTCCTCCTCGACCTGCTTGACCAGCGGATCGTCGGGGGCCAGCTCCACGAACCTCCGGTACGACGAGATCGCGAGCTCGCCGTCGTTGGCGGCGCCGGCGATCTGCCCGAGCCGGAACCAGGCCGCCGGATCGTCGGGCGAGGCCTTCGTGACGGCCTCCTGCGCGGCGATCGCGCCCTGGTAGGCCGCGTCCGCCTGCGTCTGGAACGGCATCGCCGCCGTGGACGCCTCGGAGAAGCCGGCGCTGGCGAGCGCCTCCTGCGCCGTCTGGAACGGCGTCGCGCCCTGCGACTGGCCGGGGATCACCGTCTGCGGGACGGCGGGCCGGCCGTTGACGAGGCCCGCGCCCTGCGCCCCCGCGTAGGCGTCCTGGGCCTTCTGGAGGAGCGCGGCGGCGAGCGCGAGGTAGAGGTCGGCGACGGCGGACTGCCGCTCCGCGTCGTCACCCGCCAGCTCGGCGGCCTTCGTCGCGGGCTCCTCCGCCTTGTCGAGCTGCCCCGCGTTGACGTACGCGGTGGCGAGCGCCAGCCAGGCCTGCGGATCGTCGGGCGTGGCCTTCGTGTCGGCGAGCGCCGCCTGGACCGCGTCGTCGGCCGGCTGCGTCTCCGGCGCCTCGGCCGCGCGCTCCTGGCTGAGCATGTCGAGGAACGACGGGCCGCCCGTGCCGACGCCGGCGACCACGAACGTGAGGGCGAACACCGCGGCGAGGAAGGCGAAGATCCACTTGCCCTTCGTGCGCAGGCGCTCGTTCAGCGTCGGCGTGAACGACTCCGGCGCCTCCTGGCGCGGCTTCACGGCGCGGCCCGAGCCGGATCCGCCCTTGCGCGTGCTGGTGGTGCGCTTGCCCTGTGCCATCAGTCGTGGTCCTCGATCATCCGCCGACGCGCGGGCTCCGCCGCGGCGATGGCCGCGGACAGGCGCTGGGCGTCGGCGCTCCTACGGTAGCGCACGACACCGTCCACGATGGTGAGCAGGACCCGCTGCGGCGAACCCGTGGTGAGCGCGGCCACTGCGGGGTCCTCGACCGGGTCGAAGGGCGAGTCCGCCAGGTCGACGGCGACGAGGTCGGCGCGCATGCCCGGTGCGAGCACGCCGATCCGATCGTCGAGCCCGAGCACGCGGGCCCCGTCCAGGGTCGCCATCCGCAGCGCCTCCGCGGCGGTCAGGGCGTCGGCCCGCCCCTCGCGCGCCCGCGCCAGCTGCACGGCGGCGCGCAGCTCCGCCCAGAGGTCGAAGTCGCCCGCCGAGGCCGGCGAGTCCGTGCCGATCGCGACGGTCGCGCCGGCGTCGACCAGCGCCCGGACGGGTGCGATGCCGCAGCCGAGCAGGGCGTTCGAGCGCGGGCAGTGGACGACCGCGGACCCCGCGGCCCCGATGCGGCGCGCCTGGTCGGCGTCGACCTGGACGGCGTGCACGAGGATCAGCCCGGGGCCGAGCAGGCCGGCGGCGTCGAGCAGGTCGACGGGATGGCGGCCGGTCGCCTCGATGCGGGTCAGCGCGGCGAGGGCGTCGGCGATCGGCCCCGTGCCCTCGCGCACCGCCTCGAGCTCCGCCGCCGATTCGGCGACGTGCGCCATCGCGGTCATACCCCGCTCGCGCGCGAGGTCCACGAGCGCCGTGAACACGGCCGGGGCGGCCGTGTACGGGCTGTGCGGCGAGACACCGAGCCCGACCAGGCCGGTCGCCTGCGGGGCGAGCAGGTCGAGTCGCTCGGCGAGGGAGCCGGCGACGGCGGCCGGGTCGGCATCGGGGCCGCCGAAGGCCTCGAGGTGGACCGTGCCGCGCAGGCCCGCGGCAGTCGCCGCGGCGAGCGACGCGCCCGCGTAGGAGGCGTCGCCGATCGTGCCGACCCCGGACTGCAGGCACAGGAGCGCGCCGAGCGCCGCCTGCGCCTCGACGTCGCCCGGGGCCTGGCGGGGACGGCGGGCGATGTGGTCGGCGAGCCACGCCGCGAAGGGAAGGCCATCGCCGAAGCCGCCGTAGGCGGCGTACTCGAGGTGCGTGTGCGCGTTGACCAGCGCCGGCATCAGGACGGCCGCGCCGAGGTCCTCCAGCGGCGCGTCGGGGTGCGCGCCGCGCACCGCGTCGAGCGGGCCGACCGCGACGATCACGCCGTCGGCGACGGCGACCGCACCGCCTCGGATGGGCTCGGCGCCGACCGGGAGCACATGGTCGGCGGCGTAGAGCTGCGTCACACGTCCTCGACGGGCTCGAGCCCCTCGCCGTCGTGCTCCTCGAGCTCGCCTCGGCGCTTCTGCACGAAGGCCGAGATGTAGATCGAGATCTCCCACAGGACGAGCAGGGCGGCCAGGGCGATCAGCATCGAGAGCGGGTCGCCGCCCGGCAGCGCCGCGGAGACGACCGCCATCACGAAGATCGCGTAGCGGCGGTTCTTGCGCATCCACTGCGGCGTCATCAGGCCCGCCGTCGACAGCAGGAACACGCCCGTCGGCATCTGGAAGATCAGGCCGCAGCCGATCAGGATCCAGACCGCGAACCCGTAGTAGTCGCCGGCCTGGACCTGGCGGTTGTAGAGGTCCGCGTCGAAGTTGACGAGGAAGTTCGTCGCCGCCGGGAGCATCAGGAAGTACCCGAACGCGAGGCCGACGAGGAAGAGGAGGGACGCGGCGGTCAGGTACGGCCACGTGCTGCGGTCGTGGTCCGGGTCGAAAGCCGGCATCACGTACGCGTACAGCTGGTAGATCAGGACCGGGAGGGTCAGGATCACCGCCCCGGCGACCGACACCTTGAGCGCGATCATGAACGGCTCGGCGACGTTCAGGACGATCGGCTCCGGGACGCTCGCCGGCAGCGGCCGGTTGAGGAACTCGATGATCAGCTCGTGCTGCCAGAAGCAGAGGATGAAGCCGACCGCGAGCGCGAGCAGGCTGATGATGACGCGGTTGCGGAGCTCCTCGAGGTGGTCGGTGAGCGGGACCTCCTCGTCGTGCCCGACGCGCTTGACCTTGCGGATTCCGGCCAGCATCGGCGCAGCCTCCTACCGTGCGCCCTACTCGGCGGGCTTCGGCTCGGCCGCCGGCTCAGCGGCGGCCGCAGCCGGCTCCGCAGCGGGGGCCGCGGCGGCGACGGGCTCAGCCGGGGCGGCCGCGGCGGCCGTCTCGACGACCGGCGTGGTCGACTGCACGACGACCGGCTGCGCCGGCGTCTCGTCGGGCTCGCCCGACAGGCCGCGCTTGAAGTCGCGCATGCCGGAGCCGAGACCGCGGCCGAGCTCGGGGAGCTTCTTGGGGCCGAACACCAGCAGACCGATCACGAGCACGATACCGATCTGCCAGAGGGAAAAGTCGAAAGGCATAAGGATTGACCTCCTTGCTCGGCGAAGGCTACCACCGAACGGGCACGCGGGGGCCGACCGGTGCGGCTACGCTCAGGCCGCCGTGGAGTTCGCGTTCACCATCGCCTCCGCCCTCATGGCGGGCGCCGTGATCGCCACGGTGGTGCTGCTCGCCCG
>Ga0315902_10012519_pt1 | contig 11030 bp, 7 predicted proteins | sample LakEriMetagenome_9_FD_203523 | JGI IMG/M metagenome (GOLD analysis project Ga0315902, IMG submission 203523) | Freshwater fungal communities from buoy surface, Lake Erie, Ohio, United States - Buoy 12 MA117 | ecosystem: Environmental > Aquatic > Freshwater > Lake > Lake biofilm | place: USA...
ACCGATGAGGATAATCGGGATACGGAGCTTGGCTTACCCCATGTGAAAGGTCAAAAAATATTCCTGGAGTATTACGAGCCACGCGCTTACAGAGGGGAAGGCAGTCTTCATGTAAAGTATGTCAGCGGCTCCTATCGCGATTGGGAATCTGAAGCAGCTCCAATTCAAGCTTGCGCGCAATGGTTGTCGAATGCGGAGGATGATTTGCAAGGTGCACGAACAGGAGCATCAGTGATGCGCGTATTGCTCGATCATGGTCAGCGCTATGCAACCGCTGTTTTGTTAAACAACTCGCTGAGTAACGCAGATCCTCTTGTCATAGTCCCTACTCAGTTACTTGAAGGCGGAACAGCTTCTATGGTTTTCCAGTTTGGACTTAATGACATGCAATGCATGAATCCGTTTTCCGATTGCCGGTTACAGTCGATATGCGGCGCTGATATTGTGTCCATAGATGCAACTGCCGGTTTGGCTCTCTTGCGTTTGCATAAGACTCCTCCAAGTGAATGGGATGCTTATTATGCAGGTTGGAGTTTGAATAACGCATCGGAAAGTGTTCGTCATTGTATCCAGCATCCAAAAGGACTTGCTAAGAGTTATTCTCGCTATGAAGGATCATTTATGCCTTTCATACAAGGAGAAGAATCCTCGGTTGGTCTTGGTGGTCTTGGTCTTGGCCAAACCTATGGAGGAAGTGTTGGAGGCCCGTTGTTGGATGAAGACTACAATGTAGTAGGGATTTTTACAGGCGGAAATTCAAGGTGTACTATGACGGGAGGCCTGGACCGTTTTGTTTTGTTGGAGGACGTTTGGATCACTTTCCGCCAGTTTCTCGATCCATTGCAGTCATCTGCCGATCGAATTCCCGGGATGGAGTCACCTCAAGCGGAGTTTCAACCGGAAAATCAAACTGATTTATTATTGTACCCGAATCCCTCCAGTCATCTTGTGACATTAGCCTGTGAGCCTGACTTGAATATACTCGCGCTGGAGGTCTATGATTCTGTAGGGCGTATGCAGATGCGAGTGCTCAATTCAACCTCTGCCGATATTTCTTCTTTGAACGAAGGAGTATATGCGGTAAAGATTATTACGCAAAAGGGAATTCTCTCGCGGTCACTGTTTGTGACAAAAAAATAAGCCGAAGATTTTAAGCTTCGGCTCACTCTTTATCAGTAGTAAAAAAAGATTAGTCTTCATCGTCGGCACCGCCGTCATCGGCCATGTCGGCGTCAACATCGTCATCGTCATCATCGCCCTCGCCAATGTCATCGATTTCGTCATCACCTTCTCCTTTGAAGCTTTCGAAATCTGACATGGCAGCGCCTTCGTTTTCTTGATTTTCTTCATCATCGACCTTCATGTTCTTGTCGATTTTGAATAGATAAATCGTATCGTCCGTGCGCACTTCGAGGGCCTTTATGAATTGCCCTTTCGGTGTTACGAAAGAAACCAGATTCTCGTTTTCGAAGCCATTCGGATAGTGCTCGTTGATGAGATCAATGTGCTCTTGAGCGAGCGTATTGTAATCTTTGATGACTCTTTTAATGGGTGCAGCCATAACCGTAGATATAGTTTTTTATTGATTTAATATCCATGCAAATATGAGGGGAGCGACGATAGTTGCATCACTTTCGACAATAAATTTTGGCGTTGTGATGTCGAGCTTGCCCCATGTAATCTTTTCATTAGGTACCGCACCGCTATAACTTCCGTAGCTTGTTGTGCTGTCCGAGATCTGACAGAAATAGCTCCAGAACGGGATATCGTGCATTTCCATATCCTGGTAAAGCATTGGTACTACACAGATCGGGAAGTCACCGGCTATGCCTCCGCCAATCTGGAAGAAGCCAACACCTTTGCCCGCTGAGTTATCGATGTACCATTTTGCTAACCATGTCATGTACTCTATACCACTCTTCATGGTCGATGGATTTATTTCTCCTTTGATACAGTAGCTGGCGAAAATATTTCCCATCGTGCTGTCTTCCCAGCCGGGTACAATGATGGGCAGGTTGCGCTCTGCAGCTGCCAACATCCAGGAGTTCTTGGGATCAATTTGGTAATACTCCTCCAAAACGCCGCTCAACAACATCTTGTACATGTATTCGTGTGGGAAATAGCGCTCACCCTTGTCGTTGGCTCCTTTCCACAATGCATGTATGTGTTTTTGCAGACGGCGAAACGCTTCTTCTTCCGGTATACATGTGTCGGTGACGCGATTTAATCCGCGCTCCAGTAGATCCCACTCTTGTTGAGGAGTAAGGTCACGGTAGTTGGGAACGCGTTCGTAGTGATTGTGTGCAACCAGATTCATCAGGTCTTCTTCGAGGTTGGCTCCCGTGCAAGAAATAATGTCGACTTTGCCCTGACGTATCATTTCTGCGAGTGAAATGCCAAGCTCAGCCGTAGACATAGCTCCTGCCAGTGTAATCATCATTTTACCACCCTCAGTGAGGTGTTGCTCATAGCCTTTGGCAGCATCTACCATGGCTGCGGCATTGAAGTGCAGGTAGTTCTCCTGCATGAATTGCCGTATTGAATTGTATTTACCCATTTTTTGCGTTTGGAAAATCCGTCGGAATGACCAATTAATTCCGCGGCAAAAATGAAAAAATCAACGTGGATTTGAACAATTTTTTTCCGATAAGTTGGAAATTAACTTTCGAAACCGGAAATCAGCGCCTGCCGCGGGTTTGAAGCGAGTAACGCATTACGAATGCGATAACCTGCCTTTTCACTTTGTTGTCGTGCTCTTTGTTGAGGGTGTCGTTCAGTATGTACTGGAACTTAAACGAATAGTATTGATGTTTAATACTATTGACCTTTAAGACCATGCTCCCGGGCTGAATCAAATCCTGAAGATCATTCAGTGCGAAAATCAATTCCTTTTCGATTTTTTCAAGTTGGTCGATTTGGGTAATATCCATCTCAAAGTCTATACTGCTTTTCTTCAACTCACGTCGCGTGTAATTAATAATCTGGCTCGTAAAGACGTTGTTATTGGGGATGTAGACGATATCGTCGTCTTCATTCAGCAGATGCACATTCGAGAGGGTGATATCGATGATTTTTCCTTTCGTATCAGCAATCTTTACGGTGTCGCCAATATTCACGATACGAGCAAACGTCATGTACATGCCGTTGATGAGGTTGGAGATGTAATCTTTAGTGATCAAAACCAAAGCGGCAGCAAGCAGACTGAGCGTCGTGATCGCTTCTTTCATGCTGATGTTAAACATCGAAAACACGAGTACGCAGAAAATCAAACCGTATACAATGCGTGCAATTTGTGAGAGCCCTGTGGTGAAATTGTCTTTCTTAACACCTCCCTGGGGCCTATAGAAAGCGATGGTCATCAAGCGGGCTGCTTCGATGGTCAGAAACACCACTAATGCATGATAAAGGGTTATGGCAAAACGCTCTGGTGGATCGAAGGTGTTTATAAAGGAAACGAAACTCTTCCTCAAACTCACCAATATGATGAGAAGAACGGATGCGTTTACACCTTTGGAAAATGTGAGCAGCTTCATGCAATCAATCGTAATAACCCAGAATCTCAAGAACTTCTTTTGGCTTCTGTTCCGGTGCCCAAAGTTTGTATTTCAGTTTCCCCTTACTGTCGCGGTCTATCAGAATATGCTTGGGTTGTGGCATGAGGCAATGGTGGATTCCGCCAAAGCCGCCAAGAGTGTCTTGATAGGCGCCTGTATTGAAGAAACCGATGTATTGAGCCTGATCGGGATAGTATTTCGGAAGATAGATGGCGTTGGTGTGTTGCTCCGAGTTATAGTAGTCGTCGCTATCACACGTAAGTCCTCCTAAAAATACGCGCTCATAGTTTTCATGCCAGTTGTTGATGGGCAGCATGATGAAACGCTTGTTGATGGCCCAGCTATCCGGAAGAGTGGTCATGAAGGATGAGTCGATCATATTCCACTTCTCGCGGTCGTTCTGTTCTTTTTGATACAGAATTTTGTAAATAGCACCACCACTTTCGCCTACTGTAAATGAACCGAACTCCGTGTAGATGTGAGGTACAGGAACACCGGCATCGTCGCAGGCATTTTTCACCTGTCGAAGAATTTCGGTCACCATGTATTGATAATCGAATGAGTAGGCGAGCGAATTTTTGATTGGAAAACCGCCGCCAATGTTGAGGCAGTCGAGCGTAGGGCAAATTTCTCGTAGCTCACAATACACCTTCAGACATTTCACCAATTCGTTCCAGTAGTAGCTGGTGTCTTTGATGCCTGAGTTGATGAAGAAGTGAAGCATCTTGAGATTGAGATGCGGATTTTCGTGAATGGATTTCTTATAAAAACGAACGATTTCACGATATCCGATACCGAGACGTGAAGTATAAAACTCGAATTTTGGTTCTTCTTCACTGGCGATACGAATACCGATATTCATCGGCTCCTGCACCAATTCTTCAAATGTCTGGAACTCGTACTTATTGTCTATCACGGAGATGATATCCTTGTAACCATCGGCGTGTAAGTCGAATATTTTCTTGACGTATTCGTCCTTCTTGAATCCGTTGCAAATGATGCGTTGGGTTTTATTGAGCTTGCCAAGTGTGCCCAGCCGACGAATCAGATCGATGTCATAGGCTGAAGATGTTTCAATGTGAATGTTATTCTTCAGCGCTTCCTCCAGCACGTAGCGAAAGTGAGAACTCTTGGTGCAATAGCAATAGTGATACTCGCCTTCGTAGCCAACCTCATTGCGGGCAATACGAAACCATTCTTTCGCCTTTTTAATGTTTTGACTAATCTTCGGCAGGTATGTGAACTTGAGGGGTGATCCGTATTTCTCCACCAAATCCATGAGTGGAATCTCGTGGAAAAGGAGGTTGTCTTTATCAAGTTGAAATTCTTCCTGGGGCCATTCGAATGTTTGTTCAACCAGGTCGATGTATTTGGTCTTCATGGATTTTAAATGATTCGGTTAACAGAAAAAAATGACTTTGCGCTATAGAGGCGCAGTGGAATACCGAATCAGCATCAGATACGGATGAAAATGTGCTCGGGTTCGAACTGGCAATTTTTCATGAATCAAACAGGGCTTATAGGCCGGCGCAAGTTTACGCAAACTTGAAACGAACACAAAACGAAAAAGTGTTATGGTTTGACTGCGGGCATCCATATGCCTTTCTCGCCAAGATGCTCGACTGTAGTAGGATGCAGGAGGCGGTGCCCCAGGTTGAGTAATGTTGGCCAACGTTCTTTTTTGAACTGTCTGAGGAGTCGTTTCCCGTCTCGAGCTGGAATTACCTTGTCGTAAATGCCGAAAATGAGCTCAAATGGAATGTCATGAGCTTCGATGTTGCCGGCTACTGCCGGCAAGCGAGGAAACAACTGACGGTGAATCAACCAGGCATCATAGACGAGCTGTCGCTTCGATTTGGTTTCGAGTTGCATATGCACAAAGCGCTGAATTTTGGGGTGAAGAACCCGAATCAATCTAAGGAAATCGACGATGCGTAAGATCCATTTTGGATTGGCGATTATGCTGCGATACAGGAAGCGTCCCAAATTCGTTTCACTTACGAAGCGGTACACCCAATTCACTTTTAGTCCGTCGGGCGCAAGTAGTATGAGTGATTTGATTTTTTCAGGGATTTCCTCGGCGAGCACCATGGCCATTCTTCCGCCCATGCTATATCCTGCTAAATGGAAACGTTCGACGCCCAGCGAGTTCAGTAGTGCTAATACCAGAGAAGACCATTCTGCTTTGGTAATCGGGTTTCGACTGATTCGCGAAGATGGAAAGGTGCTGTTGCCGTGAGCCAGCAGGTTAACTGCAACAATGCGTTGGTTGTTTTGGAGAAGTGTTTCGAATATTGTGAAGTCTTCTGCGGATCTTCCGAATCCATGCAAACAAAGAATGACATCGGTCCCTTGGCCAATGGTCAAATACTCGAGCGTTATATCATGATATGTGTAGGTAGAAATCAAATTATGATTTTTCGCGTACCCAATTTCGGATGAGCGTTCTTCCGTGGGTGGTCATGATGCTTTCCGGGTGAAACTGCACTCCCCTTATGTCATAGTCGGTGTGTCGAATGGCCATGATCTCCCCGCTTTCATCGGTAGCCGTTATTTCGAGGCAATCGGGTAATTTTTTGCGGCTTACAACCCAGGAATGGTATCGACCAACAGGTGCTGAATCCGGGAAGTTTGTCCAGATATAATCGTTTTGTGTGATGTGTAGGTTGGAAGAAACCCCGTGATGCACGGTCGCCAAATTTTCAAGATGCCCCCCAAATGCGAGCCCAATGGCCTGATGTCCAAGGCAAACACCTAAAATGCGTTTGCTGCCTGCAAAGTGTGTGATGACTTCCATTGTGATTCCGGCATCTTGCGGCAACCCGGGACCCGGTGAGAGGACGATTTGATGGAAGGCCGCAACTTCATCCAGCGATATCTTATCGTTGCGTACCACAGTAACGGCGTCATTAAGTTCAGCTTCCAGGTAGTGTTGGAGATTGAACGTGAAGCTGTCGTAATTATCGATGATAAGGGTGCGCATTTGTGTCTAACCGAATGACACGCAAATGTACTGATATGCGCGACAGCACGGGCATTGCGTCACTTATCCACAGGCTTTTGAAATCTTAATGCGAATTAGCCTCATAGTGGAGACTATCTTCGCGCCGCAATTCCAATTTCATTTTTGTTTAACTGAGCACATGGGTGGTCAGATAAAAAAAAAATGCCCAAAGACAACTCCATTAAGTCCGTTCTTATAATAGGTTCCGGACCTATCGTAATCGGCCAAGCCTGCGAATTTGACTACAGCGGCTCACAAGCAGCTCGATCACTGCGCGAAGAAGGTATCACCGTAACGCTCATCAATAGCAATCCTGCTACAATCATGACTGATAAGGTCGTGGCCGACAACGTCTATCTGCTGCCTTTGGAGCCGGATAGTATTATGCGGATTTTGGCTGAGCATAAAATTGATGCTGTTTTACCAACCATGGGCGGACAAACCGCACTGAATCTTGCAATTCAATGCGAAGAAATGGGAATTTGGGAAGAGCATGGTGTACGCATGGTTGGCGTCGACACAAAGGCCATCGAGATTACAGAGAATCGTGAAGCATTTCGAAAGTTGATGGGCGAGATTGGCGTTCCTATGGCGCCGCAGCGCACCGCCAAGAGCTTTCTTGAAGGAAAGGAAATTGCGCAGCAGTTTGGATTCCCGCTTTGCATTCGCCCTTCTTATACGTTGGGTGGAAGCGGAGCGGCCCTCGTGCATGCGCAAGCAGAATTTGATGCGTTGCTTGATCGCGGTCTTCATCTTTCTCCGATTCATGAAGTGATGATTGATAAGGCTCTCATGGGTTGGAAGGAGTTTGAGTTGGAGTTACTGCGGGATGCCAACGACAATGTGACGATTATTTGTTCTATCGAAAATTTTGATCCAATAGGCATACACACGGGTGACAGCATTACTGTTGCTCCTGCTATGACGCTTTCTGATACTACCTATCAGAAAATGCGCGACATGGCTATTCGGATGATGAGGGCAATTGGGAATTTTGCAGGCGGTTGCAACGTTCAGTTCGCTGTGAGCCCCGATGAGAAGGAGGATATCATTGCCATCGAAATTAATCCTCGTGTGTCGCGCTCTTCAGCATTAGCAAGTAAGGCAACAGGTTATCCGATTGCAAAAATTGCGTCGAAGCTTGCTATCGGCTATCACTTGGATGAGCTGCAAAACCAAATCACGAAGTCAACTTCTGCGTTTTTTGAACCCACACTTGACTATGTAATTGTGAAGATTCCGCGTTGGAATTTTGATAAGTTCCCCGGAAGCAATCGCGAGCTAGGGTTGCAAATGAAGAGCGTGGGTGAGGTTATGGGTATTGGTCGCAGTTTTCAGGAAGCGTTACAAAAGGCTTGTCAGTCGCTCGAAATAAAGCGCAATGGTTTGGGTGCTGACGGAAGAGAGGTACGCGATCAAGCGCAGTTACTCGCTTCGTTAGAAAAGCCAAGCTGGAATCGGTTGTTTCATGTGTATGATGCAATCAAGCTCGGGATACCATTCAAGACGATTCAGGAAAAGACGCGCATCGATGCGTGGTTCTTGCGCCAGATTGAAGACATGATTCACACCGAACGAAGAATCGAGAAGTTTGACATAAACTCTATTTCGCACGAGCTCATGTTTGAGGCCAAACAAAAGGGTTATGCTGATAGGCAGGTAGCTCATCTTTTGCGTTGCCTTGAAAGTGAGGTTTATAAGAAGCGCAATGAAATGGGAATTCGACGCGTGTATAAACTGGTCGACACCTGCGCTGCCGAATTTGAGGCCAAGACGCCTTATTACTACAGCACCTTTGAACAGGAGAATGAAAGTGTGGTAAGTGATCGTAAAAAAGTAGTTGTGCTGGGAAGTGGCCCGAATCGAATTGGGCAAGGTATCGAGTTCGACTATTCGTGTGTGCATGGTGTTTTGGCTGCGCGTGAATGCGGCTACGAAACAATTATGATTAACTGCAATCCGGAAACTGTTTCAACAGACTTCGATACGGCCGATAAGCTCTACTTCGAGCCTGTTTTCTGGGAGCACATCTACGACATTATTCAGCATGAAAACCCGGAGGGTGTTATTGTGCAGCTCGGCGGTCAAACGGCGTTGAAGTTGGCTGAGAAACTCGATAAGTATGGAATTAAGATTATCGGAACCGATTTCAAATCGCTCGATTTGGCTGAGGACCGTGGTAGTTTTTCGACCCTTTTGAAGGACAACAATATTCCATATCCCAAGTTTGGTGTGGTGGAGAGCGCAGAGCAAGCCATTGAACTATCTCGTGATCTGGGCTTCCCTTTGCTTGTTCGTCCTAGCTACGTTCTGGGAGGACAGAAGATGAAGATTGTAATCAATGAATCGGAACTAGAGCAGCATGTGGTGAATATTCTGAACGACATGCCGGATAACAAAATTCTCCTCGACCATTTTTTAGAGGGCGCGATAGAGGCAGAGGCTGATGCGATTTGTGATGGCGAAGATGTTTACATCATCGGTGTTATGCAACACATCGAACCTGCAGGTATTCACAGCGGTGATTCATACGCTGTGCTTCCTCCCTATAATCTTGGCGATTTTCTTCTAACGCAAATTGAAGAACATACCCGAACAATCGCGAAGGCTTTGAATACTGTTGGACTTATCAATATTCAGTTTGCGATTAAGGATGATGTGGTGTACATCATTGAAGCTAATCCAAGGGCTTCACGAACAGTCCCATTCATTGCGAAAGCATACGATGAGCCCTATGTTAACTATGCAACGAAGGTGATGCTTGGTGAAAAGAAGGTGCGCGATTTCAAGTTCAATCCGAAGCGCAACGGTTATGCGATTAAGATTCCGGTTTTCAGCTACGAAAAGTTTCCGGAAGTGAAGAAGGAGCTGGGACCGGAAATGAAAAGCACAGGTGAGGCCATACGCTTCATCAAGGATTTAAGAGACCCATTCTTCCGTCAGATCTATTCGGAGCGCAACCTCTACTTAAGTAAGTAGAAATTATTGCTTGATTAATCGATATGTGCTTATGCCCCTTGATGTGTGAATGCGCATCGAGTATAATCCGCTACTCCAGTTGGCTGTTTCCAGCGTGGCAAAGGTTTGTTTAGGAAGTGTCGTAGTAATCAACGTTCCCTTGCTGTCTAGAATATCAATTTGGATAATGTCGCTCTCGCCTTGCACCTGTAAAATGTGAGCGTCATCAATGGGATTTGGATATATGAGGAACGATGATGAATTCACTTGTTCCTGAATACTTGCAATGATTACGCTTTCTGAAAATGTGCAGTCATGGTTATCGGTGATGGTATAGGAGTATTCACCATTTAAATTGATTTCAATAGCAAGCTCATTGAGTATTGTTCCATTGGGAGTGTTCCATGTAATCGTGTAGCCGGGAGTTCCGCCGGAAATGGATAATTGGATAGAATCACCTATAGTTGAATTTGTGCCGTCTGCATCAATCAAATTGTATGTGCCGATTAGCTCAGATGGTTCGAAAATGTCGAATTGAGCGCTTTGGTTGATAGGACAAGGTGCGTCGGACGAAATTATTACTGAGTAGGAGCCTGGGGCGAGCATGTCAATTGAAGCGCTCTCTGATCCGTTATTCCAGTCATACTGAATATTTCCAAGTGTTGTAGTTGCGTTTATTTCAATGCTTCCATCGTTTGCTCCGAAGCAACTTATTTGTTCGGATTGAAATCCTGTTATTTCGATAGTCGATTGCGGAAGGATTTCCAGCATAATCTCCGCAGTGTCGCACATCTGTATAATTCCGTTATCGCAGACGTAATAAGGGATAACTATCACTCCCGATGCAAATGGACTTGCCTGATAAATTAGTTCTTGTGTTTCGGCGTCGAGTTGGTAATTGCCACTGTTGGCCGTTCCGAAGGAAATATTCAGTTGTTCTGATGATTCCTGATTGTCGCTTATTGAGTTGAATAAGTTAATGGCAATGCTTCCTCCCGGGCAAGTCTGACCTGTGAAATTATTTGCTGTCGGAGGTGTATTGGCATTTTCCTCGCTCACTACAAGCAGTGAGAGAGTGCCGTATTCGCAAGCGCTACATGGATCGCATGCGGCGTAGTTTACTGTGAAAAGACCCGTAGTGTCGTTAGCAGGTGTATAGGTGTAGCTGCCATCCGATTGAAGTAAAAAGGTTCCTCCCGAATTATCTTCCAACATGGTATATACCAGAGTTTCAAAGTCTAGTTCAATATCGTTGTCAGCAACTGTACCCGAAACGGTGTTATTGATGATGATTTGCACACCCTCGCTATTGATAATGGGAAGGTCGTTTACGAAGGTTATTTCAAAGCTGATTATGGATGAATCACAAGCCCCCGATGCGTCACAAGCCATGTACGATAATGTATCCCAACCGAAGAAGTTGGCTGTAGGGGCATAGACAAATGAGCCATCAAAAGAAGCGATGAACGTACCGTTTTGCGTGTTCTGTAAAATGGTGAAGAATAAATCTTCAC
>Ga0315902_10012522_pt1 | contig 11029 bp, 20 predicted proteins | sample LakEriMetagenome_9_FD_203523 | JGI IMG/M metagenome (GOLD analysis project Ga0315902, IMG submission 203523) | Freshwater fungal communities from buoy surface, Lake Erie, Ohio, United States - Buoy 12 MA117 | ecosystem: Environmental > Aquatic > Freshwater > Lake > Lake biofilm | place: USA...
CATCAATATGATCAGAAACTAAAGGTATTTTTAAACCTTGCCATTCTGATAAATTGCACATCATACATTTATGACCATGTTTATGGATTAAATATTTTTTAATTCTTCTTCTTATATATGCTTCACCATACTTTACATAATCTCCAGATTCTATTTGTTGTATAATTCTATCTATTGTTTCATTTTCAAAATTTTTTCCTTTGTTCCATGCTACCGAACCTGTCTGTCCACCAGCTTTTGGTGATCTATGTCGTTTGATTGCATTTGGATTTTTCTTACAACATTTCATATGAGAAATTAAAGATCCTTTATTTAAAATTAAAAGATCACAATAAACACAATTATTACCATCAAATTTTTCATATGGTTTTCCACATCTTTTACCATTAATATGTTTACGAAAAGATGATAATGCGATTTTTAATCCACACTTCGGACATTCTTTAGTATTTCTTTTAATTGTCATAAGAACAAAAACTGATATAAAACTAAGCCTCGTATCCGGATCGAACGGATGACCTCAAAATTACAAATTTCGTGCTCTACCAACTGAGCTAACGAGGCATTAAAATGGTGGGCAGTGCTGGACTCGAACCAGCGAAGCCGAAAGGCGCAAGATTTACAGTCTCGTGGAATTGCCACTATCCGAACTACCCAAATGTATTTTATATCTTATAATAAGAAACAAAAAAGTCAATTAAATTTGTTCTATTCTTGAATTTAATTTTTCTATTATCCTTTGGATAATTTCCTTGAATTTAAATTTAAATTCTTCTCCATGAGAATCAAACAAATATGGAGTAATTTTATTAAAAATATCATGAACAATTTTGTTTACATCAACATCAGACTCTTCATCATATAGTGATATGGTGGATTCTGCTTCAGATAAAATCTTATCGTATAAATTTTCTAATAAAATTTGATCATTATTTTTCATTTTAAAATTTCTTCAACAAATGCTGGTATGTTGTGACTACCAAAATCTTTCAATATAATTTTAATAGCATTTGCAAAGGTTTTATAATTCATATCAGGATTTATTGAATTTATATTTTTTTCAATATAATCAGCAAGAGCCTGAGCCTCTACCATTTGTTCTTGAGACAACGATTCTTCTTTATCGTTAGAATTTTCTTCCTCTGGAAATTCTTCTCTCATATCAACCTTTGAAAGTTCTTGCATTTCTGGATCATTAGGTTGAAATTTATTTTCATTTTCCAATAAAACATTGGAATATATTTTTTCTAATAATAATTGATCTTTTGTTCTCATTTAATATATTTACAATTAAACAGAAGAAAAAGAATCAAGTATAATCGAAAGATTACATTTTTCACGCATTCGATTGCTCCGTAACTATTCTCACGATATAGTTTTCTGTTAAATTGTAAACCAGAAAGTTCTTCATTGGCTACCGAGTTGTGATCCCGTTGGACGAAGTTTACTTGTTACCCTCTGCCTAATCGAGTCTGGCGATAGGTCCGCAACGGTGAGCTTTTTAAGAACAGCACAGCATACTATTCCCGTCCGACGCTATCAAATGTCAAAAATCAATTTCCGATTTTGTGTTCGTAAGTTATTACCTACCTATTGGCTCATCGGGAACCAACTCTAATATACAAACTATATATCTTTTTTATAGAAATGTCAACAATTAAATAACATCTAATTTAGAATCACCGATTTCGTAATTATAAACCCAATCATGTATGTCTGATAAACTAGGGTCTGTTTCGTTTGTTACATCAAATAAAAATTTAGCTTCATCAGCATCATCTGGTACATCTTTTTCGTAAACTTTAGCAGAATCAATTTCTACTCCTATTACTTCATCATTATAAAAACCAGACTCTAACTTCGTTGTATAGTTTACATAATATGAATATGGTTTATCAAAAGGGTCATTAAATGCTATTTCACTTTCATGATGAAATGTTCTATCATCATCTTCATGATATTCATTCAAAATATTAGAATATGCTTGTTCCAGTAATATTTGATCCTTGCTTTTCATACTAACTATTTATATCAAAAAGATCACATAATAATTGAATTGTATCAGAATCATTCATCTGATTATATTGATTTATATATTTTTTAGTATCTTCTACTTCAGATTCGGAACCATAATCACCATATGGATCACTAGAATCAAACGTACTTGATTTTACAGTTAATGCTTCTTGTGCTTTGTTTTTTTCGTTTGATTTATGTATGATCAAACATAATAACTGTTCGTTCTGGCTATTTTTTTTAGTAGATTGTACAAACTCAACAATATCAGATTTTTTAAATTTACCCTTAAGTTTTGAAAATGGTTCTAGATATTCACCAAAAACATATAAAGGAATATATTTATGAGCTATATCAGCACAATCTTTTATTACATGAAATGCTGATTTATTATGAATAGTTATTCCATTTTCTGGATTTTGATTTGCTTTATATGCTGGTTTATGAAGCTTTGCAAATTTATTTTCGCTATTCTCTAATATTATTTCAATAAATTTCATTTTGTAATTTTTTAAATTCTCCTTCTAATTCATCTAATTCTTTTTCTATATCTTGAAGTTCCAATAAAAGTTTTTTTGCTTTCTTTGGGTCTGTGAAATAATGATCTAAAATTTCATCTTTTTGTAAAGATGCTTTGTCTTTTAGTTCTTCAATTTCATTCAAATCTTCATAGATATTCATTTAATAACTTTCATTCCACCAGTTTCAAGATTAGTAACTCTATAAATCCTATCTTCTGGATCAGGATAATATTTACTATATTTTGCATGATATGTTTTTACTTCTTCTCTTGTTTTAAAAGGAGAAAGCATAACTTCAGACCAAACACCGGATGTATATATTTTTCTTTCTAGTTTGTACATGGATTACATATTAAGTTTTTTTACTAGTAATGTCAATTTTTTATACAAGAAAATATTTAACTTTTTTAAAAGAATTCAAATCTTTTCCACCAGCATAACTTATACCAGACTTTATGCTGTCTTCTATTAAATCACACATCTCGGATATTGTTAATCCATTTGTGAGAACTTTTACATTTGTTCCTTCAACATGCTTCTTATTTCCTTTTGCGTTTTCTGATGCATTCCCATAATAGCCATTTAAAATAGCAGGAGAATCTATACATTTACTAAACAATGATCCACTCATTACATAATCCGCACCAAGAACAAATGACTTATTAACATCACCTATCCATACTTCTCCATTATTATCAACAGTCAATCCCCCATCGGACATTATTTTTACTGTCTTAGCATATTCAGAACATTCTATTAATGATGTAACAGTACTAGAACCAAATCCAGTATATTGTCTTGTTCTACAAGCTTTGGATACACCTATTCCCATTTTAATACAATCAACTCCAAGTTCTTCCATAAACTCAACCCATTCTGGTGTTGAACCATTACCTACAATTAAAAATGCATTCGGATAATATTTTCTACATGCTTTAATAATAGGAATTATATTATCATTAAATGAATGAGCAACATCAACTGTAATAGCATCGACTGAATAGCTCATAGTACTCAATTGTTCAAGTAAATCTATCCATTGATCATCTATTCCTACAGAGATAGATGTTGAGTACCATTTTTCTATTCTTGTTCTTTGTACAAATTTAAAAACATCCTCACAACCATCTATCCTCTGATATACATAAAACCATTTTCTATTATCAAATATTTTACATATATCTGGTGTTAGTAATGATTTCATATTACTACAACAAACTGGCGATGAATATTCTTTTGAACCAAAGAATGTTTTAATATTACACTCAGATCTGGATTTAACAATTGATTTATTATTATCTAAAATAATATCATCATAGTTAAAATGTTTATCTATTAAAACACTCATTTTATGCCTTTAATGTTTTTCCTAGAGTAGAAATAATAGCCTTTTTGTTTGTAACCAAAACATTTTCTACCGCTGCTTCTTTTTCCGAAAAATTGATAATTGAAAAAGCATTTTGCCAATTTGCAGCTGATGCATAAACTGGCTTCAAGCTACAAGCACAACCGTTTTCATATACTCTAACAATCTGCTCTTTTTGAGAACCAATAGAAGGAATTCTTTGAGAGGTCATTCCAATTCTGTGTGTATGATTACACATGATAGAGGTAAACCATTTTTCAAATAAACCTCTTGCAGAATATCCTCCATGACGACGAACTACATCACCATGCATTACAATAAAACCAGGTACAATTTCTACATAGTCCACCAGCTTTGTTCTATTCCAATCACCTGTTGGATAAAAAACAGATTCATATGAAAGCTTTTCTTTTATTTCTGGAAGTGCTGCTAATTCTCCAATTCTGTCAGAAAGATATCTCCACCATCTTCCTTCCAATCCATCACCAGAATGATTAGAATTTGTTTCAAAAATATCAGAACCATAGGAAGATGTTACTTCGTGTAGTAGTCTTAAAAATTTATGATACTCTTCTCTTTCCTTTAAGAGAGAAGTTGAAAATCTGATATCTTTTGGATATCTGCTAATAGCAAACATATCAAGAGTATCTCCATTTAGAATAACTGTTGATGGTTTGAGTTCTTCTACTGTTTGTAAAAATATATCAAGAACATTCCAATCTTCCGAACCAAAATGCATATCACCAATAACAAGAGCATATGGATTTGATTCTGTCTTTACAGCCTTTCTAACAGGTGTTGGATATTCAATAGGGGATAGATTCATAATGAAATCAACCAAATCTTCGTCTTTGTTTTTATTTGAAGATTGATTTGTTTTCTTGAATCCTACTGGTGAGTTTTTACTTAGACAAAGATCATCAGACCTTTTTCTTCCAGTAACCCAATCCCACACAGTTGATGGTTTTGAGTCTAGTATATCTGCTATTTGGTTATAACTGAAACCTTCAGATTTCAGTTCCTTTGCTCTTTCGGCTTTTTGATTTATCATCAAAATAAGATTTACCAAAAATATATGTAAAGGTCAAGAGTTTTTTTAAGCCTGAACAATATCCATTCTTGCTGTCCAACTATATCCAGTTCCTTTTGCTTGGATTTTAATAGTTTTATTAACACTATCATCAACTATAACATCAGCATCTGTTGATGTATCGTCTCTTGAATAAATTATTTTTGTAGTAGTTCCTACTATTTCGACAGTTCCTGTCGAGTTTCTTCTTACTAATCCTATAAATTCTATGTTTGTTGATTGATTTGAAGAATTTACTCCTATTATAAAAATTTTAAAAAACCAAGATTTATTAACACCTATTGTTAGGTATTGTTGAGAATTTGAATCTGCAACCAAATCTACAAAATTTGTAGAAGGAGATGTTCCTTTAAAAGTAAAAATAACTGTTCGGTTGTTTATTTCTCCTATTATTACAGGACAAGAAGCACTAACTGTTTTTAAAACGGTTAATTGTCCATTTAAACTTGCATCCTGTAAGGACATCATTATTGAACTGACAGGTACTTTGAATGTGTCAGGATACTCTTGATTGTCAAGAGATGCAAAGTTCGCAGGAATAGTGCAAGTCAACCAAACAGGGTTAAATTGTTGATTTGTATAAAGTGGAAGTTGACTTATTCTTTTTGATGTGGTTGCCATTATTAGTTGTTTTTGTTAGTATTTTTATAATACAATCTTTCAAGATATGTTATTCTTTCATTTATGCTATCAAGATTTTTCTGTGTACTTGAAATTTGCATATTTAAAGATTTGAATTGTTCAGAAAATGTTATTTGTTGTGCTATTATTGTTTCCAATTTGGAATTGGTTATTTCAAACCTGCTTTCGTAGATTTTGTCTTGTCTCTCTATATATCTTTCAAATAATTCTTTTTTAACATAATTTGTAGAAAGCCATGAAGTATAATAACCTATTCCTAAGAACACTAAACATGCAATAAGTGGTTTTATAAAAAGATTTATAAATGATCTATGCTTCAATTCAAATGTGGTTAATTTGTCAAAAATGTCTTTGTTTTCTTCTAGGCTTTTCATTGTTTTCTACATAAAAAATTAAGTAAAAAAGTTTTTAATTTTTCAAAAAAACTTTTTTTTGGTGAAACTTCCAACTTATCCATAGTTTTTTTGACCTCTATCATAAGAGAGTCTCTATAATATCTATCGGAAGAATACTTCATAAGATTACTTATCCTTATACTTTACTCTTTCTGGTGTTGATATTTTAGAAAAACTGTTTTCGTATGTCTCTTCCAATTCTTCTTTTACATCTAATTGTTTATTGTTTTTCTTTGTTAGTGTGTTATTATAAGCTATTACTAAACAAACAGCTAAAGGATCGAACACCAAAACAATAATCAAGGTAAACCATTTAACAATAACAGAAACATCTACACCAAATAATTCAGAAACAAATTTCAATGTACCTATATCGGTGGATTTTGATTCTTCTGACTTTAAACTTAATAAAGATTGATTTATTGTTTTTATTTTTCCAGATAATTCACTTATTTTGTTTTTTGACTGATCTATTTCTATATTCGCCTTGTTAATTGCTTCATATGCTTGTTCTCTTGGAAGTTTATAATTTCCAGCATCTTCTACTCTTTTTTCTTGAATCACCCTTACTTGATTCAATGTTTCCAATCTTTTTGAAAGATTATCAATTTCAAACTGAGTTATTTGTTTTTCATTTTCAAGTGATAACCTTTGTGTGTCCAATATCTCAACCTTAACATGACTTTGTTGATAAGCAGATGTTAAAAAACCAAATATACCTAAAGAAGTAATTCCCATTAAAGTTATTATGGCCAAAATTAAATATGTTTTTAATAAAAATGATGTCTTATACCAATATCTATGTAGATAACTAGCAGCCACAAGTTTTCCTACCTCCAAAGATCCAGCCATTATACAAACAGAAAGAAAAGCACCTGCATAAAGAGTTGCAAGTCCTTGTACTGAAAAATAAGCAGCACATCCAGCGACCACTAACGATGTTATTCCTAGTATAATATTAAACATAGTTTTAATACTTATTAAAAACTAATCTGTTTAATTAATTTTTATGTAAAGAAAGTAATTTCTGTACCAGCATAATCATTAACACTAGATACAGCTAAATTTAAAACCAATGTATGATTTGTTTCAGAACTTTTTCCTATTGCCAGTCTACAAGATGTTCCACTTGTTAATGTTAAAATAGGATATACGTTAGCATTATTTGAATTGTGTATAAATATTTGATTGGAAATGAATGTTGGATTACCTGATGTTCTTGTTTCACATCTCGTAAATCCACCACTAGTAACAACGGGATATACTCTTAATGCTGAATGTGCTGCTTGTATTGTTGCAAATTTTCCTTGTCTATCACCAATTGTAACATCATCTGCTGTTGATTCTAAATCTTGCGATAAAACTCTTAATGCGTTGTATCCATTTGAAGAAGCAACATCTGCTGTGAGATTTGAATTACCGTCTTTTATTTCAACAGATCCAATATTAACATCTCTGGCTGAAAGAGTTACTGTAAAATCATCAAAATTAGTAACATAAGATGCTTGAGCATATAATTGTCTTTGTGCATCATTATCTACACGCAACCAAGAATTATTGTAACCAACATTACAATTAGTAGGGGAACTTGATAAATGATTTATTAGATTATACATTTTATTAATTAAAAGATTCTTTCAAACATATTTTAATGTATCATTAAAAATGTTCCTCTAACATCTCTCCTAGCAGCTGAAACATCAGACTCACCAGGTAATACGATTACATGGTATTCTCCGTCTTTTCCTTTTGGAGTTTTATTAATTTCATCAACAGATAATATTTTTTTAGGATCAAGATTATATGTTGAAGCTACAGCTTGTTTTGTAGCTTCAAGGTTATTATAAACCCAGTCTTTTCCTTTTTTTTCTATATATTTAAAACTAATTATAGCATTTAAAAGAGGTTGATTTATTTTATTTTCTTTTCTAGTATCAACAATTCTAGAATATTTATCCTTTTGTAAATCAATCAAAGATTCTTGATCAGCTTTAGCTCCAAAAGAAAAATTAAAAATAATATTTTTTGGAGGGTTTGGATATGCTTTAACCATAGCAACTTCTTTTGTATAAAGATAATGTTCTGCTTCTGGTGTATTGTTAATAATTTTCATAACAATATCAAAATATTTTGGAGAAAGTAAATCCCCAGAATCATTCCATCTTATTTGGACTTCTTTGTTTCTTTTTTTAAACCATTTAACTTTTTGATTAATTTCCTTTTCTAACTGATCTGCGTACCCAGAAGAATCATTAAAAAGAAAATTTAATATTTTATTCTGGGATATAGTGGTTTCTGGGAAAAGAGTATAACTACCACTTTTTGCATAACACCCTAAAAGACATTTACCGGCTGATGGACAAGTATTTACTATTTTAAATTCACCAGTATCTTCATCAACAACTAACCCTCTTAATGCTGGTAAAGTAGTATTAAAATATTCTTTATCGACTGTACGACTTTTTTTCATTTTATCGTTTTGTCTAAGTATGTTATCAGGTCTTTGAGTTACAATATTTTTAAATTCTTGTAAGTTAACCGAAAATCCATCAGCTGTTTTTATTGTAACTCTATCTAGGATAGATGCATGTAAATGAGGATGTTTAACATAATCAATACTTTTTTTCTTATCATCCTTTAATCCTTTCGGCCCAGCTTCTCTTCTTTGAAGAACTCTGTTGATATATTCAACTAATTTATCAGGACTAAATGGTTCATTTTTTCCCATTGCAGGATCAAATTTTTCATTTAAACAAACTTGTTCATATAAACCTTCTAATCTTATTTGATCTTTTGAGCGCATAACTTTTTATTTACTTACCTTTAGAATACTCGTAAGTATAGAATGTAATCTCATAGCTGATGCTACACTTAAATAAATTAAAAGTCCACTAAAAGAAAATTTTATAACAGTATCTTCTTTTACTTCTCCGCTTTCATCCAATACCTCTTCTACGGTGAAATCATTTATAAGAAACCCTTCGTTTTTTTTACGTCGTTTTTCTATTTCTTTTACCCACATTCTTTTGTTCCAGTTTGTATTTTTCCCTGCCATAATGTTTATATAAATACTTATATTTTTAGGGGGTTAAATAATATAAAAACGAGATATTGTAAGAATATCAAACGTAATTCAATACAGTAATAAAAAAAATATATTACTTTTTCTTTTTCTTCTTTTTAGGTACACAATTAGGAACCATCTTACTTCCCTTTTTCTTCATTCCTTCTTGTTTATAGTTTTTCCAACAAGCTTCTGTGATGTGTTCTTTAAATGTTTTCATGATAATATATTTATATTATAAATTGCAAATGCATCGTTGGATCTATCATACAAAGTATCCACACCAAGACGAACCATTATGTTTGGAAGATTATCATTACCCAAATATTTTTCTAGATTATTTTGTTTATAAAAATCCCAATCATTAGAATCTCTTAAATCTAATACTCTTCCAACTGGATTCATTTCAAATTTTAAAACAGTTCCACCCTCTTCGTCTCCGGTAAAATCCGCATAGTTGCTTTTTGCTAATTCTTCATCAGTAGTAACATAAAAAGCTTTTCCGAAATATCCTCTGTCACATTTACTTAAATCAAGTCCCTTTTCCTTTATACCTTTAGCCGATTCTAAATCTGTTCCATGAAATACAGCAAGAGGAAACTTAAATGGTTCTTCTTGCTCTTTTAAAAAATATTGTTTGAATGATATCATATCTTTTTATAATTTTTTATACAAGAAGTATTCCAGATACAACCGCTCGGTAAATCCCACCCGCTATACCAAAAAAATTCATGTCTCATATCCCATCTCATTGGAATAATTTCAATTCCTTTATATTTTTTAGAAACTTTATTCCAATTTATATAATCCATCGATGAATCAAAATATTCCTCAGCAAATTTCTTAAATTTATCACTGGTGTTTATTCTAATAATATCCGTATAATCTATATCTATATAAAATACATTTTTATATTCATACCCATGATTATTCCAACTATTTAAAAATTCATTCCATGCTCCACCTAAAGCATACCATAATCCAGTAGGTTTTCTCCTCAATTCATTTTCAGATTGTTGTTCATATGTCTTCCCTATTTGTATTTCATCTCTATCTGTAAAAACAACTCGGCGGTTTCCATAAACTCTCAATACTTCTTCAAGTTTTTTATGTTCTTCCTTTGTAAATTCATTTAGAATATTATCATACAAACTTTCCAATAATATTTGGTCTTTGTTTCTCATTGTTTTTATATTTATTCTACTCCACCGCTACCTTCTCCACCACCTTCGCCGCCTTCTCCATAACCATAACCTCCGCCCCACCAGTATCCATACCCACTATGAGGGGTATATCGAGTTTTATTTTTAACACTCTTTTTTTTCTTTTTCTTCTTTTTTTCCAAAAGAATCCTTTCATAAAGACTCTCCATTAATATTTGATCCTTGCTTCTCATATTAGAATTCTCTCATATTTCCTTCTTCATCAAAAATATTTTCATAATCCAAATACATACCTCCTATATGAAATGAACTTGGAACTATATTATGTTCTTCATTTTTTCTCCAATTATACCCACCCCCAGTTTCATACGCATGGGGAGGAAGACCAATCTCAATTACTTCCTTTAGTTTATGATTAACAACATAAAAATCCGTATGACATTCGTATTCCTTATACATCGTAAATGATTCCCAATCACTCAAATCACTCGGTCTTAATTGATCATATTTAGATGCCATCGCATCCGCAACTCTATCACATATTCCTCCATGACCATATTCGTGTGAATATCCTTCCTCATCTTGCTCCCAATTATTATATACTTCTTCCGCCGCATCTGCAAGTTGTGGAAGAATAGATTTTAAAAATTGTGTTATTTTTTTAACACTTTCTTCTGCCATAATATCTTCATCAGATTCTGAATACATTTCAGAATATAATTGTTCCAATAATATTTGATCTTTGTTTCGCATTTGATATACTTATAGAGGT
>Ga0315902_10012523_pt1 | contig 11029 bp, 9 predicted proteins | sample LakEriMetagenome_9_FD_203523 | JGI IMG/M metagenome (GOLD analysis project Ga0315902, IMG submission 203523) | Freshwater fungal communities from buoy surface, Lake Erie, Ohio, United States - Buoy 12 MA117 | ecosystem: Environmental > Aquatic > Freshwater > Lake > Lake biofilm | place: USA...
CTGATTTTGAGCTCCCGCGATGAGTACTAAGGTCGCCTCAGGCTCAGGGAATCCGGTGAGATAGTAGAAGTAGCTATCGTGACGGTAGGGGTAGTCGGCATCCGCATTACGCATCACTTCGGGTGCGGTTGGGATGATCGCCACCCCACCGCCTTGGGCGTGCATTTTTTCGAGCAGCGCAGCGCGCCGATGGGCAAAGCTAGAAACAGTCATGATCCTGCTTTCAATGGGGCGTTCAATTGTTCGAGCCGTTCTATCGTGCCGACGTCGGTCCAGTCACCACGGTAAACCTCGCCCCCGATTTTGCCCTTGTCAGCAAATTCCCGCAGAATAGGCGCAAGTTTGGCGCTTTCACCCGCCGTGACAGTGTCAAACAGTTCGGGACGATAGACGCCAATTCCCGAGAAGGTATAGCGTGGCTCACCGTGATTGGTGATCGAGAAATTCGCCAAGGCAAAATCGCCCTCCGGATGATGCGCAGGATTCTTCACCAGATAGAGCCACGCCAAGTCGCGCTCGCCCACTGAGTAAGGCTTGCCCCACGGATCGCTTTCTTCGAGTACGTCTTTCACCTGGCTGAAATCAAAGTGCGGGCAATAAATATCCCCAGCAATCGCAACGAATGGTGAGTCGCCGAGTAGATGGCGAGCTTTGGCGATGCCTCCCGCAGTTTCCAAGGCGCTTCCCTCGGCGGAGTACAGCAGTTTTGCACCGTATCGACCACCGTCACCCAGCGTCTCTTCGATCATATGACCAAGGTGCGCGTGATTAATCACGATTTCGGTTAGGCCTGCACGTACCAAGTTCAGGATATGCCACACAATCAGCTGCCGGCCACGTACCGTCAGCAAGGGCTTGGGGCAGGTGTCGGTCAGTGGCCGCATGCGTTCACCACGGCCTGCGGCGAAGATCATGGCCTTCATATCAGAAGGTGTAGCCAGTGCCTGTCTGCTTTTCGTCCAGCGTATCAAGCAGTCGTATCAACGGTGAGAACTCCTTGTAGCGATAAGCAGTTTTGCGGACATATTGCATGACCAGCGGCATATCATTGAGGTAGCCATCCTTGCCATCGCGATGATAGAGACGCGCAAATATCCCGAGTACTTTCAGGTGGCGCTGCAGTCCCATGAACTCGAAGTCGCGGTAAAACATGTCAATGTCAGGTGCGATAGGAAGTCCAGCACGGCGTGCGTGTTCCCAGTAACGGACCGCCCAGTCGAGCACTATTTCTTCATCCCACTCGATATAGGCGTCGCGTAACAGAGATACCAAATCGTAGGTAATGGGTCCATATACCGCGTCTTGAAAATCCAAGATACCCGGGTTACCAGTTTGCAGCACCATCAGGTTACGTGAGTGATAGTCGCGATGTACGAACACTTGGGCTTGCGCGAGATTATTGGCGAGTAGCGTATCAAACACACTATTGAGATCTGAGCGCTGCTTATCGTCGAGCACGGCATTCCGATGCTTACTCAAATACCAGTCGGGGAACAGCATTAGTTCCCGGTGCAGTAGCTCGCGATCATACTCAGGGAGCTGTCCGGGCGCACTATGCACTTGAAGTTGTACCAGCGCCTCGATCGCATCCAGATAGAGCTTATGTGCTGTGTCTGGGTTTAGCTGCTTGAGATAGGTGGTGCTGCCTAGATCCGACAGCAGCAGGAAGCCTTGTTCAATATCGCTTGCCAGAATGGTCGGTACGGTCACCCCGGTCGCGGCAAACAACGCCGCAACATGAACGAAGGGCTGAACATCTTCTTGTGGTGGCGGCGCGTCCATCGCGATCAGCGTGCCGCCATCGGCAACATCGACCCGGAAATAGCGCCGAAAGCTTGCATCTGAGGAGGCCGGGCGCAGGGTGGCCGGCAATGTTTTGGGTGCTTCAAGTTTGGCAAGCCAGTCGGTCAGTCGCGACAGCCGGATATCGTCGTTTGCAGGGGTGCTCATGGGGGAGAGATCGGGAAAGACAGCCGCTCAAGGAGCTCGGGCAGCCAACGAGTTCCCCTATAATAATGGATTCGCCACGCGCCGGCGGCGCTTACGACCGAATAAAAATTCTTGATGACCCGGCGATCACCTTATACGTTCCTTCAGTCAGTCGAGCAGGCTGCGCTGCTCTGGTTTTTTGGCCTCGTGGCAGTCACGCCCGCTGGCTTTGCCCAGCAGACTTGGTTGGCCGACAAATTAGTGCAGGATGAAGCGCCAACGGTCATCGAGAGTGAGCAAATTTCTGGCCGGCCCGATCGGGAGCTGCGCCTGCAGCGGCAGGTTGAAGTCACGCGAGGTCAGACAGTCATCAACTCCGATCAGGCGTATTACGACATCGTTGATGACCGAGTAGAAGCGAATGGCGATGTCCGGGTATTGCGCGCCGGTGACCGCTTCAATGGAAACTCGCTCAAGCTGAAGCTTGATACCGGTATCGGTTACATGGACAGCATTGTTTACCGCCTGCTTAAGCGGAATGCCCAAGGCCATGCCGAGCGTATCGATTTCGAATCCGAGGACGTAGCAACTATCTCCAATGGTGTTTACACCACCTGTAACGGACCCGACCCCGACTGGTACCTGAAAGCCAGCAAGCTGACCCTAGATGATGGCGCAGGTATCGGGCGTGCCCGTAATGCTGTGCTGATATTCAAAGGTGTGCCAGTGGCCGGTACGCCAAGCATTTCATTTCCACTCGGCGAGAGCAGAAAATCAGGTTTTCTGGCACCTACTTTTGCGACTTCGACCACGACAGGCTTTCAGCTGACGACGCCGTATTACTTGGATATTGGCCCAAACCGCGATTTGACGCTCTTTCCGCGCTATATGTCGACGCGTGGTTTGATGTTGGGTGCAGACGCTCGTTATCTTGAGCGCCAATATGCAGGTGAGACGCGTTTTGAGTTCATGAACGATTCTGACAATGGGAACCAGCTGCGTTATGCGATAAGTACGCGTCATAACCATAATGTCTCCCCTGGGCTTGGGCTCGCGCTGGACTACAACACCGTCTCCGACAATAACTACGCACGCGATTTTCCGCTTAGTCATGTATTCGATCGACCCGGGGTCAACCGTCGACTATTACCGCAGACCGCCACCATGTCCTATAGCCCTGGTGGTCCTTGGAGTGGCACCTTGCAGCTTTCGGATTTTCAAGTGCTACAGGATCCCGCCGCACCCATTGGCGTGCCTTACGCGCGTTTGCCACAAGTCAATCTGAACTATTCTGAATTTAGCGATACCGGCTTTAGCCTGATGGTTGGGTCGCAATACACTAATTTTTCGCACCCGACTGCGGTTCAAGGCGATCGATTAGTTGTAAATCCGCGCTTGAGCTACAACTATCTTCGAACCCCAGGATATTTCTTGATTCCGAGTGTCTCTGCGCATGGCACTCTGTATAACTTGAATCAGATCGATAGCTCTGCCGCGAGCGCGATGACCGCGCCTAGCCGGTTGGTGCCCAGCCTGTCACTGGATTCCGGATTGATATTTGAGCGAGATGCCAGCTTTTTCGGTCGAACGGCAACCCAGACCTTGGAGCCCCGCGCTTACTATACGTACACCCCGTATGTTGCGCAGAACGGTGGTCTGTACCCTAATTTTGATACCACCATTGCAGATATCAGTTATGGCATGGTGTTTCGTGAGAATCGCTTCATCGGTAATGATCGCATTGGCGATGCAAATCAGCTGACCTTGGCAATGACCTCGCGTTACCTTGAAACCGATGGCGCTGAGCGTTTGCGTATGGCGATTGCGCAGCGATTTAATTTTGAGCAACAACGTGTCGGCCTTGGAAAGGATCTGGCATCTAGCTCAGGCGAAAAATCAGATGTCCTGCTACTTGCGACCGGACGGGTTAACCGAGAAACCCGGCTGGATGCAAACTTTCAGTACAACCAGGAGCGTGGTGAAATAAATCGGCTGAATGTGGGCGTCTACTGGCAGCCAGAGCCCCTTAAGTTGCTCAATGTTCAATACCGCAAGGATTCTCGTAACTTGGCAAATATCCCCAACACCAAGTATGAGCTGATCGATGTTTCTGGGCAGTGGCCGATCGCAGATCGCTGGTATGGTGTCGGCAGAGTTAACTACTTGATCGACGAGAACCGAGTCGGTCAATCCTTGTATGGCGTCGAGCATCAGGCAGATTGCTGGATTTTCCGCTTGGTGAGCCAGCGGGTTCCAACGGCTGCGGGCGTGGTGAACAATACGACCTTTGTGCAGTTGGAGTTCAATGGCCTATCGTCGCTAGGGACCAATCCGATGCGCGCACTTCGTTTGAATATTCCAGGTTACCAGTCATTTGGGCCGGCAACTACACCCGCACAATAGAGTCTGATCCGTGATGATGACGTATCTTCCGAGCTTAAAGATCTTCCAACAGAAACCTATGACTATTTTGATTCATTCGACGGCCCGGTATCGTCTGTGGACTCGACACTTCATCGCTATCTTGATGCTGATGATCGTATCCGCTGGCCATACCCAAGATAAAGCTGTGCGTTCGGCGCGTCAGCCGGTGCTGGTCGACGCTATTGTTGCGGTGGTCAATACCGACGTGATTACGATGAAAGAACTGAATGATCGAATCCAGATCATTGAGCAGCGTATGCGTCGGCAAAATATGCAAGTGCCACCGCGTGATTTACTTCAGAAGCAGTTGTTGGAGCGTCTGATCGTCAACCGGGCGCAGATGCAACTGGCGCGGGACTTGGGTGTTCGTGTCGACAACACGATGCTTGATCGCGCAGTAGCCCGGATTGCTGAGCAAAATGGTATTGACGTACAAGCGTTGCGCGATCAACTCGAGCGCGATGGTGTCTCTTTCGCTCGCTTCCGGGAGGAGATTCGCGAGGAGATCACGCTACAACGTCTGCGCGAGCGCGAGGTCGATAACAAGTTACAGATCACCGAGTCCGAAATTGACAGCTTCTTGGCTTCTTCAACGGCGCGCAGCGCTGATGCGCAACAAGAGATCAATATCGCGCAAATCCTCGTGCGCGTACCTGAGAACGCCTCTGCGCAGCAGATTGCCGATCGCAAGAAGCGTGCCGAACAAGCCATAGAACAACTCAAGTCCGGTGGAGAGTTTGCAAAAGTCGCCGCCAGTTTTTCTGATGCGGGTGATGCCCTAACCGGCGGCGAGCTCGGTTGGCGCAGTCCGGCCCGTCTGCCTCAGCTATTCGTCGAGGCCGTAGACAAGCTTGCTGATGGCGAGATTGCACCACTGGTGCGTAGTGCCAATGGTTTTCATGTCTTAAAGTTGGTCGGTCGGCGTAACGTTGGCGGCGCAAAGGCTGGAGTGCCTAGTGTTGTGCAGCAAACCAGAGCGCGACACATTCTGATTAAGGTGAGTCAAATTGTTTCAGCGGCTGAAGCGCGCCGTAAGATGGTTGAGTTGAAGTCGCGACTGGATAACGGCGCCGCGAAGTTCGAAGAATTGGCGCGGCTTTACTCAAATGATGGCTCTGCCAGTAAGGGCGGTGATCTTGGCTGGATCTATCCCGGTGACACGGTACCGGAGTTCGAGCGGGCCATGAATGCACTCAAGCCGGGCGAGGTCAGCCAACCTGTCGAATCACCTTTCGGCTATCACCTGATCGAGGTACTTGAGCGTAAGACGCAAGAGTTATCCCGCGAGCGTCAGCGTTTAGCTGCACGTCAGGCATTACGCGAGCAGAAACTCGAAGAAGCCTTTGAGGATTGGCTGCGGCAATTACGCGATCGTGCGTACGTCGAATACCGCATGGATGATGCGGCGCGCTAATCAAGACATCGGGCAATGAACCGACCACGCATCGCGATCACTTGTGGCGAGCCCGCGGGGATCGGCCCGGAGATCGCCTTGCGTGCGGCGCTTGAAGTCGGCGATGCTGATTGCTTGTTAATCGGTGATGCTTCGCAAATCAAAGCACTAGCAACTCTGATCGCGCCGGCGAGAGTTTTGCGAATGGTTCATTCTGCAGCTGAACTGGCAACCCATCAAAACACGCTTTGCGTCCTTGACGCTCCCTTGGCAACTGCGCCCAAGCCAGGTCAGCTGGATGCGCGCAATGGCCTTGCGGTACTGAAGATGCTCGATATGGCGATCGATGCCGCGTTAGCGGAAGAAGTCGATGCCATCGTCACTGCTCCGGTTCAGAAGCGAACCATCAATGACGCAGGCCATGCATTCACTGGCCACACCGAGTATCTGGCCGAACGCACAGGCACCGATCAGGTGGTGATGATGCTCGCCGGTGATACCGACGACGGCGTGCTACGCGTGGCCCTGGCCACCACCCACTTGGCGCTGGCAGATGTACCAGCCGCAATTACAAGCGACAGTCTGATGACGACACTGACGATCATTCATGATGATCTTGTGCGACGGTTTGGTATTCCTGATCCGCGGATTCTTGTCACCGGGCTTAACCCACACGCTGGCGAGGGCGGTTATCTGGGTCGTGAGGAAATTGAACAGATCACACCCGCGATCACGCGCGCACAAAATCTAGGGTGGCAGGTCAGCGGACCCTACCCAGCAGACACATTATTTCAGCCAAGATATCTGAGCGATGCGGATTGTGTGCTGGCGATGTACCACGACCAAGGTTTGCCAGTATTGAAGCATGCGACCTTTGGTCATGGCGTCAATATCACCCTGGGCTTGCCGATTATTCGTACCTCGGTTGATCATGGCACCGCGCTGGATCTGGCCGCAGCGGGATTGGGTCATGCCGATCATACGAGCATGCGTGAGGCGATTCGAGTGGCTTGTCAGATGGTGCGTGCTAGCCGATGAGACATCTGCCGAAGAAAAGATTCGGACAGAATTTCCTGCACGACGCTGGTGTACTTCAGCAGATTATTGAAGCGATCGCGCCGGCACCGGAAGATCGCATGATCGAGATAGGCCCGGGCAAAGGCGCCATGACGGCGCGCTTGCTTGCACACTTAAATGAGCTACATGTCGTTGAACTTGATCGTGATCTTGTTACGCTGCTGCAAAAAGCATTTGCTAACCGTGGATTGATAATTCACTCCGCCGACGCTCTGCAATTTCAGTTCGATCAATTGCGCACCGATGAGCGAAAGCTACGCATTGTAGGCAACCTTCCGTACAACATATCGACCCCTTTGCTGTTTCATTTGGCGCAGTATGCGCCCATGGTAAAAGATCAGCATTTCATGCTGCAAAAGGAAGTGGTCGAGCGTATGGTCGCGCCACCGGGTGGGCGCGACTACGGACGGCTCTCAGTCATGCTGCAATGGCGATACCAGATGAGCCAGCTGTTTGTGGTTCCACCACAGGCTTTTGAACCGCCGCCCAAAGTCGAGTCGGCGATCGTGCGCATGACCCCGATCGCTCAGCCGCTTGCATGTGAGCAGCATTTTCTTGAGCAGGTCGTGACTACCGCTTTTTCACAGCGTCGTAAGGTAATTCGCAATAGCTTGGGTGGTCTGTTTACCGAGTCGCAGCTGATAGAAGCAGGGATCGATCCGCAGGCGAGACCGGAGACCATTGGTCTCGAAGCCTATGTGAGTTTGGCTCAGCGACTCGCAGCCTGAGGGATAGGCAATTCTGGCTGTATACCCGCTTCGTAGTTTACGAGTACGAACAGGGCGGTGCTTTACTAACGCAGCTGGTTAGAATTTCGGTAGTAGCGAAGGCTCATGATCGCGCAGTGCTTTGCGCGCTTGTTCAAACTCCGGCAATATCGATTGCACAGTCGCCCAAAACTGTGGGCCATGATTCATTTCGCGCAAATGCGATAGCTCATGGGTAACTACATAATCAATGTTGGGCAGCGCAAAATGCATCAGGCGCCAGTTCAGGCGAATCTTGCCATCTGCAGTACAAGAGCCCCATTGCGTTGATGCGGAAGATAGTGCGAAGCTTTTGTAGCTGACACCGAGCTTTTCGGCATACAGCGCGAGCCGTTCCGCAAATACGCGCTTTGCTTCGCTCTGTAGCCAACCCTGCACACGATCTTTCAGTTGCTGTTCACTAGAAGAGTTTGGCAAGCTCAGATGCAGCTCGCGTGTCTCGGCATTAAAGTAAGCGCCCCCGAGGTTGCCTGAATCAGCGATACGCAATGTGATGTCGGTACCAAGATAAGGTAGGGTGGCGCCATCGCACCATACCATCGCGGGTTGCAGGCGTCGCACCGAGCGCTCCCGCTGCTCATTCATTTTGCGGAAAATCCATTGCTGCTTGCTGGTGATCGCGGCTTCTATCTCATTGATCGTGATCCAGCGCGGCGCACTGACACGCAAACCATCATCATCAATCAGAAATCCTATAGTCTTACGCTTGGAGCGTAACAGTCGATAATCAAGGTTCAGGGTATCGAGGCGCAGACGTCGATGGCCAGGTGGAATCGGCGTATCCGGTACCGTCGAGGCGACGGCTGGTGACGTATTGTTGTCACTGAACAGATCCTCCAGCGAGAGCTGATTCGGATCAGGAATTCGCTTTCTGAGTAGTTTGGTCAGTGGCATCAGTAAATTAAGCAGCGGATCAACTACGCGTAAGCACCGGGTGTAATCACACGCATCTCGGATTCTATCCAATGTTCGACCTTTTCCATCAGCTGACTAGCGGTCAAGCCTTGAGGTGAGATGGGCGCCCCAATCGAGACAGTGATGGTACCCGGTTTTTTGATGAAGGCATTGCGCGGCCAGCAATCACCAGAGTTGACGGCAATCGGGACTACCGGCGTATCGGTCCCAATCGCCAAAATCGCACCGCCGTTCTTGTACTTTCCCTGACTACCAACGGGGGTACGCGTCCCCTCGGGGAACATGATGACCCACTGCCCATCATTTAGCCTGCGCTTGCCGGTCTCGATCACCTGTGCCATTGCCTCACGCCCTCGGCTGCGGTCGATGGCAATCATTCGCAGCATCGCTAATCCCCAGCCAAAAAAGGGAATATAGAGCAGTGACTTTTTGAAGACGAAGATCATCGGACGTGGCATCAGCCAGCAATAGAAAATAGTTTCCCATGCCGATTGGTGCTTGGACAGCAAGATCACCGGCGCATCCGGAAGATTCTCGAAGCCTTTGATCTGCCAGCGGATACCGCAAACATATTTAGCAGCGTAGCTGATGAAGACATTCCAGCGAATGATCATCCAGTAACGCTGCCGATAAGGCAGTAATAGAAAGCCGAAGCAGCCGATAGCCCAGACCACGGTTGCGATCACGATCAGTAGGGCGAATAGCAGCGAGCGGGCGAACAATAGCGGACGAGCCATCATGAATCCGGGAAAACGAGTTCTTGAAAACGCGCACCCAAGGGTCAGCGTTTTTGTATGAGTGCAGAGCGCGCAACCTCGGTCGTTTCACTGACCAGATGCGCTGTTTGCAGTAATTGCTCGACGACCGAGGCAAGATTATTAAACACTTGGGTGCCCGGAGGGAGTCCGCCGGTTTGAAGCGTTTTCTCGCCTTTACCCGTGCGAACCAAGTAGGGTGAGCAGCCGACTTCGAAAGCGGCTTGCATATCGCGTAGCGCATCGCCGACCATCGGCACACCCTTAAGATTTACCCCGAATCGCTTACCGATGGCGGTCAGCATGCCGGGCCGTGGCTTGCGGCAGTCGCAGAGCTCATCAACAGCATGAGGACAGAAGAAGATCGCGTTGATATGTGCGCCGACCGCTAATGCTGACAAATGCAGCTTCTGATGGATAGCATTCAACATCCGTACATCGATCAGGCCACGCGCAACGGCTTGCTGATTCGTAGCAATCGCGACTTGATAGCCATTCTGGTTCAGTCGGGCTATTGCTTCCAGTGACCCTGGAATCGCTCGCCATTCAGCCGGTGATTTGATGTACTCATCGGAATCAAAATTGATCACCCCATCGCGATCCAAAATAACGAGCTTTTTTGGTGTCTGCATTCGTGATGACTCAGGCGGCCAGTTTGGAAATATCAGCAACGCGGTTCATCATGCCGTGCAAGGTGCTCAGCAATGACAGGCGGTTAGTTCGGAGCGATACATCCTCAGCCATCACCATCACGTCATTAAAAAACGCATCGACGTCATCGCGCAGCGCCGCCAAGGCCTTCAAGGTGCCGCTGAAATCGCCAGCGGCGAATGCCTTATCCACCTCATTGCGGGTGTCGGTCAGCGCACCATACAGCCGCTGCTCAGCAGCTTCGTGCAGCAGTGCCGGGTTGATCTCGCCAAAAGCATGCTCATTTTTCTTGAGGATGTTTGTGATGCGCTTGTTGGCAGCAGCGAGTGACTGCGCTTCTGGCAATGCCGAGAAGGCTTTTACTGCATCCAGACGCTTGACGATATCGTCCAGGCGATCTGGCGCTTGCGATACAACCGCCTCGACCGTATCTTGAGAGTAGCCTCGGTCACGGAGTAAGCCGCGTAGTCGGTCATGTAAGAAAACAGTCACCTCGCCAACGGGCGACGAGAAGTGCGAATTGTCCTTGAATCGTTCGGCGGCGACTTCGAGTAGATGCGACAGCGACAAATTTAACTGTTGCTCGATTAGCATGCGCAGGATGCCGAGTGCATGCCGGCGCAAGGCAAAAGGATCCTTGTCGCCGGTCGGTGCAAGGCCTATTCCCCAGATACCGACCAGTGTCTCTAATTTATCCGCCAACGCGACGATGGTACCTGTGCGCTTTGATGGCAAGGCATCACCAGCAAATCTTGGTTGGTAGTGCTCGCCGATCGCTGTTGCCACTTCTTCATGCTCGCCATCATGACGTGCGTAGTAGGTTCCCATCACACCTTGTAACTCGGGGAATTCACCCACCATGTCCGTGAGCAGATCTGCTTTCGATAGCAGAGCAGCGCGTTCGGCAAGCTGGGCATCAGCGCCGAGTGATTTTGCGATTGCTGCTGCCAGTGCGACGACGCGTCCATTGCGCTCTGCTTGCGAGCCCAGTTTGTTGTGATAAACCACCGCACCTAAACCGCTGATGCGATCGTGCAAGGACCGCTTTTTATCTTGTTCAAAGAAGAATTTCGCGTCCGACAGACGCGGCCGAATCACCCGCTCGTTACCGCGAATGA
>Ga0315902_10012524_pt1 | contig 11027 bp, 12 predicted proteins | sample LakEriMetagenome_9_FD_203523 | JGI IMG/M metagenome (GOLD analysis project Ga0315902, IMG submission 203523) | Freshwater fungal communities from buoy surface, Lake Erie, Ohio, United States - Buoy 12 MA117 | ecosystem: Environmental > Aquatic > Freshwater > Lake > Lake biofilm | place: USA...
TGATTGATTATGGGGCAGAATTTCTTGATTTGGCTGTTGTGCCCCTCGCAGAGTCATTTATGAATTTTCACTTAGAACCAGGTCAAAAGACAACAATTGAACAAGCTGTTTTTAAACATGTAAGAAGTGTTTTAGGGCATGTTTACAGCACTCCATCTATAAATGATGATTTAATTTTATTTAAGTGCATAGATTACCTGAAATCGAAATATTGTTCGGTTATATTAAATGCGCTCCAATCCTCGTTGGATATTATAGTTCAAAGAACCTATTTTGATGAAAATATATTGGTTTTATTAAAGCTTTTTCCGTGGATTAGAGATAAAAGGCAAAAGGCTATTTATGCTGAATTACTTGTTAATTTATCTTCTAACAAACGTTTATCTAAATACATTAAATGGGAGATTAATTCTACATTAGCTTATTACTTTAAAAATATTTCAAACTTTTCGAAAACTATAATTTATCATAGAAAGGTTATGAAATATGAGCTTGAAGAAATAGGGAAAACGAGTGCTGAATTTGCGGAAAGTATCAATTTTAGTGGCTCTATTGAAATAATACTAGGTAGGTATAAAGAAGCGCGGAAACTTTTTCATAAGGAACTAAAAACAAGGCAACTAATCACTCGAGATTTAAATTTCGACGTTTTTATTACTAGATGCTATCATTCAATAGCAGTCACTTTTCATTATGAGGGCAACTATAGAAAAGCAATTAAATATTACGAAATAGCTCTAGAAAGAAGGTTAAACGAAGGGGGACGATATTGCGAAGCAACAATTGGAACTTTGGCAAATCTTGGTATTTCATTTTATGAAGCTGGAATTTCATTAGCGGAGATGTACCTTGAAGATGCTCTTAGAATTGGCAAACTATTGAAGGGGGATTATACTGATAGTTCTACTATTTTACCATATTTATCAAGAATTAAATTGGGTAAAGGAGAGGTAGATGCAGCCGAAAAGTTTTTAAAAATCAATTTGGAGAATCGCGAATTTATTTTTGGCAAGGATAGCCGGGAAGCTGCATTTTCTCATGCTGATTTAATGAATTTTTATAATGAGACTGGATTTTTAAAGAAGGCTCTTGAACACGCGCAGGAACAGAATAAAATTCTTGTTCGTGTCTTGAGCAATAATCATGAATATACAATTTCTAGTTATGAAGAATTAGGTTCTATTTATTATCACTTAGAGATGTATAATAATGCAATTGATTCGTTTCGAATTGCTCATTTTCTAAATAAGAAATATTTTAAGAAAAATTTGAAATCTCAACAAGAAGTTAAATACAATATTGGTTTGTGTTATTTTAACCTTGGTGACTATGACAAGGCAAGACTTCTTTTTATGAATTGCTTGCGCTTTGAAAGAATCGGATTATTGCTGAATTTAATAGGCTTGACTTTGACACAGAGTAAACCAGCACTTTCATTTAAGTATCATTTAATGGCATTGGAAGAATATAAATGCGAAATGTCAGTTGATCATTTGAAAGAAATAGAGGTAATAAATTCAATTGATAATAATTCTTTTCGTCAAGTGAAGGATATTTACTTTTCCGAATTGAAAATAAAAAGAATTCCTGACTGGCTTAAAAAAGCATATGACCTCTAACCACCTCCTCTTACACCATCTCGCCGAGCGTATGCTCGAGCAACAGCATCACATTCTCCCGGTAGATGAGTTGTTTGATGATGATATAATAGCTGATTTTGTAAAAAGCATTCAAATTGATTCTCCCTACCAGCAGATGTTGCTCGAGGGGGTATTGACCGAATCAGTTCGTGATGAAAAATTATTCGTCAGTTTTACAGTGGAAGGATATTTTCATTTTGTCCTCGGTGATGTGATTTTAAATCAGTCAAAAGATAAGGACCACACTTATCTGATAGAACTGCTTCAGAACAATCGATTGAATGGAGTGAAAGAAGGTGTTGAGCAATGTCTTATCCATGAGGTAAACCAAGGAAAGTTGGAGCGCCTTGTGTCTTTGATTGATGCTGGCGGTGTCGCCGAGCAGGTTGCGCGCTTCCCTTTGGTACACGCTTTTATGAAAAACCGGGTTGAGGATGTGTTTAACATTCTAATGGAGAATCCGTCTGTTCATGATTGGAATGTAATCAAACACGTGCGTGGAATCTTATTAGGCAATCAGAAACAACAGGTAGTTGATCAACTGGATGGCATCATCAAAGAGTCAGAACAGCTCAGACAAACAATAAATGAATTGCTTCAAAGTAAGAATGAGATAGAATTCGCAGAGGCTTTAACCTTGATTTCATTCTACAGCGATTTAAACGCGTTGGATCAGGCTAAGCAATATTACACGAGTTTTATAGAAGAGGCTGAGAAGCGCAACGACCAAAGTTCGCTTGTAGTTGCACTGGAACAGTTGGGCGACAGCGAGTACAAACGTTCCGGTCATGATGGATACAGAGCGGCTATGGCTGCGCTTACACGTGCTGCGGAGATTCGTGAATCAGAGGCAACACCTCAGAAGGATAAACTAAAGAATACCTATCGCTTATTGGGGTTCGCGTATTTGTCGTTGGGTTTGCAGGTGGTGAAGTCAACGGAGTACTTTGAAAAGGCCAAGGCTATTATGCTGGAGGAAGCTACTGACAGCGCAGAGCTAGCTGAAATCAATTTATATATCGGTTTGGTGAATTTTTGGAGAGGGCTCCGCGGAATAGGGCGCTGGGGGCATGCTGATCCTTCTTTATTGGAAGGTTTGGATGTCGATCTGTTTGAATATGCGGATGCTCAATTTCAACAGGCATATAATTATCATTTCAAGCACTTAGGGAAAACACATCCTCAAACATTCAAAGCCATCCACTACCTGCAGGAGAACCGCTATGCCATGGGGAATTATGAGCAGGCTATTCTCTGGTTAAAAAAATATACAGAGTCTCTTCCATTTAAAACAAAAGAGCATACCGATAACTTTTATCGTTTTTGCCTTGTGGTCTCGTTGGAAGAACATGCGAAGCAACTGGCTTTGACTGAACCGCAAAATGCTCTCGTTTTAATTCAGGATGCCTATAAGTTCATTCAAAAATACGATGAGGGAGATGAAATCGCCAACCGATTAACGACTGTAAAAAAGCAAATTGAAGCCGGAAAGATTGAAGATGCTGTTTATCTTAATATTGAAGAGTTACCGCCATTGGAAACCGAAACTCATTTCAAAGGCATTTGGAGTAAGTGGCAATTTTCGGATGAATTGAAGGGGTTTCAAACGAATAACTGGATGGTTGCTGAGAATGGCGTTTGGTTATTTAATAATGAAAAGAAGCAGCTCGTTTTTTGGGACAAAAAGAAGAATTCACTTTCTACCTTCGAGCCCACTAATTGGCCGGATGGATGTGGTCGCATGGTCTATGATCAAAAGAGCCAAATCTTTTACGCTTGGTCCTCAATTCGTTCTACCGTATTTGAACTAACCGCTCCGGATAGCAATTGGAACCGCTTGTCTCATGGTGTTCATGATGTCCACGCTTGCGGCGCTTCGTATGCATTCGACCCCATCAACAACCGATTATTTGAATTTGGGGGCTATGGATATTTCACCTACAAGAATTGGTTGTGGGTGTATGACATTTCCGAGAAGAAATGGATTCAACTGAAGGAAAATAAGCCGGGCATTTCCCCTTATCCGCGCAATGGCCAATTATTGCCCATTGAAAACGGAACCAAAGCCATCTTGATGTCAGGCATTGGAAGTGATACGGGTATTCAGCGTGAACACAAGGCTCGTCTGGGATTGGCGAGCGCTACTGATGTTGGCTATTTCACTTGGTTGCGCGATGCACATGAATTGGATTTGGCCACTATGGAGTGGAAGACTGTAATGCCCGCCAATCACAAAACAATCCGGCATGAAGGTGCTTTTGGTTTTGTAGAGAATATTGGTCTTGTGGTGAATTGGGGAGGGAATATTCCTTCTCCCACATTTGGAAAAGATGCAGAACCTGTCGAACTTTGCTCCTGCGCCTTCATCTCAGGTGATTTTGATTTTAAAAATCTTAATTTCTCGGGAGATCTTCCTCCATTTTCAGGTGGTTTCTTTCAATCCGTTAGGGATTTACCTGAGCTATTGTTGTTTCATCAAGATGGGATTTGGAGATTGGGGTTGGTTGATTGTGATTAATAGCTGTTTTCTGAAATAATGATAAAAAATTTTAATATAAAGTGAAATGCTATCTTTGATTTTATTGCGCACTTTTATTATTTGAGCAAACTTAAAAATTACTTCAATTGATTATTAAGTAATAACCGTGCGAAGGTTAAAACCACTTCAACCTTTCCAAATTATACTTCACAACCAAATTACCCTCAGCTATGGCTTCATACTTCGAGCAGACGTATTCATAGGTTTCATTCATGGAATACCCCTGCAGCAAGGCCTCTCCAAGTGCAGCGGCGAAAACGTCGTTCGATATATTAATTTGTTCTTCAGTGGCTTCTACATTGTGATAGAGCGCCTCAAGCTCTTCGCTAATGAACATGCCCGAGCAATAGCCCTTCAGCTCGTGCTTGGTTACGAAGTCTGAAGCGTAACACCAGATGAAGATGTTGGAATCTTTCTCAGCAAGGTATTTAGCGCAACGCGCGTCGATGATAAATGGATTTAATCCGAATTGACGAACAGACAACAGGCCGTCAGAGAATCCATGTCCCAACATAATTACTTGTTCATGACTTTCAATGAGGCTATGTATGTCTCGCTGGTATCTGATGCCGCCCGTTACCACTGTTGTGTCTTCGAGGTTAGAGTATATAGGTTTTAGGAAATCGGTAGAGCGATCCTCGGGATGTAGGATGAGTCTTTTCATAGTTTAGTATTTATTTAATTGACGTGTTGAAAGAAATATAATTAAATTAAATTGCCTGGTCAATTTTATTTTTAATTCGTGCAATAATTCTTCTTCTGAATTGTTCTTCAGAAAACACAACAATATGATTACAGTACTTTCAATTCTCGGTTTAGGTGCCATTGGTAGCCGAATAGTCGATGTTACCTGCAATCACAGCGGTAGATTCCCACACGGATGGGGAAGGGAGTTCGTTGAGTTTTTTAAAATAGTGATGATCAATACTGGAATTTTTATCCTGTTAATGCTGGTGTTGGCACTTGTATTTTAAATTATTTTAAGAATTACTTGACATTCGTAATTCAATAAACTATATTCGTGAAATAAATTATAATTCTCCGGATAATAAATAAATGAAAGCTCTAGTGAGGGCTGGATAAATTATTAATCTAAACTACCGGGAATTATGGAAATTAAACTTCAAACTATTCGTCCAAACAGATTTGTTTGGCATGTGACGTTCAAAGAAAATCGTCGTTCAATTGGTTTAAACGGTTTAAAGACGGAATTTACTTTTAAGGGTGCTGTATTCGCTAATAATCAGAGCGAGTCGTTGTTCAATATGTGGCCTCTGCCTATAGATGGATGGGATTCTGGTTTTAGTGTGTATGATTACGATTTCTGGAGAATAGATACATTAAAGGCTGGGGTTAAGTGGTACTTAGATCCTTTTATGGAAGAAGATTATAAAGCCTATGGCTGCCGTTCGAAGTACGATTATATCTGTACGTTGGAAGATATTAGTACAGATGCAATGAAGTTGTATTTCTACAATGAATATGATTTAGTTGGATATCCGTGGTATTTTAAGGAAAGGGATGTAATTCAATTCAAACATGCAATTCCACAATTGAATTTGTATGAAGATGTAGAGATAAACAATTGGATGGAGGATAGGGAGTGGATATTGAAAATAGCGGGGTAGAAAAGGTAAGAGAATTTAAGAAGAGGTAAGAGAGGGGAATAATGTGCGAAGCACGAATGTCTTCGATGAATGCCTCCAGCGAATGCCCTTTGGGCGAGAATTGATGTGGTTGAAAAATAGTAACCAATTAAAACAAACAATATGGCAGTAATTTCTTTTACGGGTGTGGATCAGCCTTATGGATGGTTGGGTAATATGGCTCCATTCAGAATTGAATACCTTGGGCAGAGGTGGTTGACGAGTGAAGCGCTTTTTCAGTCAATGAGGTACGTTGATTTGAATGTGAAGGAACTTATTCGAATAGAGAAAAGTCCTATGTCTGCGAAAATGAAGGCGAAGAAAAACAAGGATTTAATGGTTGTCGAACCGTGTTCTCCTGAAGATTTGGAAAACATGAGATTGTGTATTCGATTGAAGTTTGAACAGAATCCAGTGATTAAAGAGAAACTAAAGAAAACCTTTCCACACGAAATTGTCGAAGATGTTTCAAAAAGAAACGGAGCACGTCACGAATTCTGGGGTGCACGGAACAAAGGTGGTGTTTGGACAGGACAAAATAACATGGGGAAGTTGTTGATGGAGTTAAGGGATGTGTTTTTGGAAGAGGATATGTCAAGGTAAGAATGTGCGAAGCACGATTGTCTTCGACGAATGCTTGCAGCGAATGCCCTTCGGGCGTATAAAAGAGTTTTAAGGAATGAGAAGATAAGGTGTGTAATTAATCACAATACAATAGCTTCGTTTTTAAGCTTCTGTTGTCAGATTCTAAGTTAGACACCTTTCGTTCAAGCTCCTCAATATCATTTTCAGCGCGATCAAAAGCAGCGCGTATATCGTCGTAGTAGTGCGTTATAACACCGTTGTACGTCTTCGTGTATTGAAAACCACTGAACTCGAATAATTCAAATTCAGCCTCACGAAGTTTGGTTTTTGTTTCCTCTAATTCAGTGTTCAACTCTTCAACCTTGTTTTCTAACTCCCGGACTTTGACATCACAGTTCGAAGATGACCCTAGGGGGGAATTGCTCGAGGAATTTGATGAAGCGGGATTGGAACACGATGTTATGACTAATGCACTAAATAGATAGGGAATCAAAGAGTTACCAAAATTCGTTTTTGAAGACATGGTTAAGATTTAGTTAGAATTAAATCTTTTCCCAAACAATCTCGAGTTCCTCGTTTTCTCCGAATGCTGCTGTTAAAAGAAGAATCAACTCAGGATCGGCACCGTTTTCTTGAAAAGTATTCAAAAGACTTTTATGCAACCAGTAATCTTTATCGTTGAGACTTTCTTCTTCGAGATGGTTTACTAAAAATTGCATTTGATCTCCGGAGATTGTTCCGATAATTTGTTCGGTGGTTTTGTTTGTTAGTCTATACATGTTTTTAGATAAAAAGGTGTGTTGTGTTTTTCGTTGTTTAAGAGGTTCTTTTTTTTCTTCTATAGGCTTTTCCCAAACTGATTCCTTTTCATCTTCGTCACAGGTCATAAGTAAATAGCTAAATCGAGCCATCATAAAGAGCATCAAAATACCAATAATGACAGCAAGTCCCGCAGCACCTTTAAAAATAAATATAGAGGCGGGAACTCCAATTAATGTTAGAACCAGTTGGTCTCGAATAATTCTACCTGCCGCTTTTATTTTCTTCGGGTTGACTTGGTTTTGGTTCATGCGATAAATGTCATTACATTAGTAAATATATCAATAAAATTTAATTAGAGGAATAATATGGCTCAGGAAATGTATAAACACGATGCATTGCTTCATTTACTTTGGGCAGTGGCATCGGCAGACGCAACATCAGATGACGAGAAATACGGCGCGGTTTCAAGTGCCGAGGACGACTATTATGAAAAGGTAAAAGCGGCTGAAGGAATTAATATTTCCTTTGGTGAAATATCGGATAAGCGCGAAGCCCTGAGAGACACTATCGGTTCTGAAGGAATAATTAACGAAGCCTTGAAAGCAACGAACGGCTGCAGTCGCGAATGGAGAACAAGAGTATACGGTTATATGTGGAGAATGGCTTTGAAATCTTGGGAAGGCGAGTATTATTCAGATGGAGATCAACGTAAAGTTTCAGTGAATGAAAAAGCGCTCATCAATAAGGCTCGAGATTATTTCGGAATAACTGAGGAAGAAGACGACAAATGCATTGAACTGACGAAGGTTTGATGAGGATTCATTTTAAATAATATTGAAAAACACAATTGTAAATGGATAAACTAACGATTAAAGCAGAGATTAATGATCTGAAAGAAGAGCTTATAAAGCACAAAGCGAAATACAAATTATTGAGCGAGAATCACAAGCGTCAAATTGAAGGCCTCAAGCAAAGAGTTTCAATTCAGACAAGTAAGGATTCCGCTGCGAGCATGCGTCGTGAAATAGCGCGTATTAAAGACTCTTTTGTTCGCAATGAAAAACGCATGGAAAAAGAAGGGGTAGAGAGAATCAAGAGCAGAATAGTTTATCTCAAATCGAAACTTGTTTAACGAATCTCCCCATCCTCCCCAACCGTCATCGTCAACCACTCATACTGCCTGTCTTCAATGCATTTAATGACGCTGTTCTGCATTAGCAATTGTGAAGGGGTGGTGGTGAATTGATCGAGGAAGATCAAGTTCTTGATGTAGTCGTTGTGCATGCCATTGAAGACCAAGAAGTCGACCGGATGAAACAACACCTTCGCGTCATTGGCATCGAGACGAAGGGGAGAAAAGATTGGATCTATTTTCTTAATGAAGTTCTTCGCGTCTTTTCTTCCCGATTCGCGAGCCACTTCGCGCGCGGCTTCAATCTTTTCCATAATCTTTTCTTCCATTCGGTCGAGCTTCTCGAGTTGCTTGTCGAGTTCGTCTTTCCAATCGGCTTCCGGCTTGGTCTGATGGTAAATTTTACAATCGCTCAGACGGAAGACGGTGTCGCAACACGGACAGTATCCGAAGAGTCGGCGCAGCTGCTGAAAGAAATCTACAATCGGATTACTGGCCATAGGTCTTGAATTTTAGTTGGTAAGATTCTACGGCTTCTTTAATGGCCTTTTGTTTTTTCGAAAGACGCGCATTCCCGGTCTTCACATCTACGAAAAAGATTTTGTCTACTTTTCCTTTCTGCGAAAGTCCTTCAAAGATCACATAGTCTATCGGATCGAACAACGAGCGACAATCGTTTCGGTTGAATTTGAACGACGGCAGCGTAGGAGTGAGCCGCTCTAGAATGAATCCCACATTCACGGCCTTCGCGCCTTTCTCAGATTTCGAAGCACCCTTTTCTTTGAGCACTTTCAATTCAGCCTTCTTCTCTCGAATAGCTTCCAGTTGCTGTTCATACCATTCCAACGCCAACGGTGAAAATTCATCGTCTTGAAAGATCTCTGTCTCTTTCAGCTCGAGCTCTTCACTGCAATGCGGACACTCCGCAATGAAGGAGGACGATTTTAATGTTTGAATTAATTTCTTTAGCATGCTATGAAAGTACTAATTTCTGAGGAAAGAATGTCCGATGGACGAATGTCTTTCAGACGAATGCCCTTCGGGCGAATGTCTTTGACGATTTTTTAACAACCCAGTTCCAATTACTAATAAAAGGTAAGAAATGTTAAGAGAGGGGAAGAAAAGGGAAGAATGTTGCGAAGAAACTGATGTGCAAGCACGAATGTTGTGTGGCAACGAATGCCCTTCGGGCGAATGTCTTTGACGATTTTTTAACAACGCAGTTCCTCCCTATCTTTGCTACTATCATTTGATACTATCAGCCAATGAAGCCACCTTATGAAATTTCGTCGAAGTCCATGCAGCTTATTGTTGTCATCTCTGAAAAGATTGGCGTTTTGGGTGCGTATCATTTGATACAACAAAGCCCGAAATTACGAAAGGAGAATCGCATAAAAACTATTCAAGCATCTCTGCAGATTGAAGGAAATACCTTGACCGTTGATCAAGTTTCTGCGGTTATGGAAAAGAAGCGAGTGCTAGGACCGAAGAAAGATGTGACAGAGGTATTGAACGCATTGAAGGTTTATCAGCAATTGAATTCTTTTAAAGCAGCAAACCAAACGGATTTTTTGAAGGCGCATTCCCTTTTATTGCATGGACTTATAGAGAAGCCAGGACGGTATAGAAAGAAAGGGGTGGCGATTGTTAAGGGAGACAAGTTGGAGCACATGGCACCGGGACATACAATGGTGCCCGGACTTATGCGTGATTTGTTTGGGTATTTGAAAACGACAGATGAAGTAGCGTTAGTGAAGAGTTGTGTCTTTCATTACGAATTGGAATTTATTCATCCGTTTATTGATGGAAACGGAAGAATGGGAAGACTTTGGCAGAGCTTAATACTTATGGCGCAGTATCCGGTATTCGAGTTTATTCCGGTTGAAACCATGATTGCCCAACATCAGAAAGAGTATTACCGAGTTTTAAGTGCGTGTGACAAGGAAGGTAAATCGACTAAATTTATCGATTTTATGTTGTCCATGATTGATAAAACAATTGATCAGTTACTCGAAGATTACCAACCAAAGAAGCTTCAGGAAAGCGATCGTTTGCGAATATTCTTAGAGCAGTGTTCGACACCCTTTTCTCGTAAAGACTACATCGCTTATTTTCCTGCTCTTTCAACCGCCACCGCCAGTCGCGATTTAAGAAATGCGGTCGATGCAGGGATTCTTCTTAAAACTGGAGATAAGATGAAGACTGTTTATACAAAAAAGGGAAGAATGTTGCGAAGCAACTGATGTGCAAGCACGAATGTTGTGTGGCAACGAATGCCCTGCGGGCGAATGTCTTTGACTATTTTTCACCAACGCAGTTCCAATTACTAATAAAAGGTAAGAAATGTTAAGAGAGGGGAAGAAAAGGTAAGACTAATAACAGTTCCCTTCACGAAGTGTCATCCAACTTCGTTGGTCATTCGCCTTGCGGTCATCGGCTTCGCCGTCATCACAACGTGTTGTGTCATCCAACTTCGTTGGTCATTAGCTTCGCGGTCATCGGCTTCGCCGTCATCACAACGTGTTGTGTCATCCGCCTTGCGGTCATCACAAAGTGTATAGTTTTCAACAATTTAATTCCCTTACTTTCTTAAATTTAAATTACAGGAGATTATTGGTTTAAGATGAAAATAAGAGTGAAGTCGGACCATGGTTTCGAACTGTCGACAATTTGTCGACAGTTGAAATTGGTGGCGACCGATGGAAAGATGCGCACCACGTATG
>Ga0315902_10012525_pt1 | contig 11027 bp, 18 predicted proteins | sample LakEriMetagenome_9_FD_203523 | JGI IMG/M metagenome (GOLD analysis project Ga0315902, IMG submission 203523) | Freshwater fungal communities from buoy surface, Lake Erie, Ohio, United States - Buoy 12 MA117 | ecosystem: Environmental > Aquatic > Freshwater > Lake > Lake biofilm | place: USA...
CTTCTTTTGGTGCTCCTGTTAAGTTGCCTTTAAGGCAGCAAGACGATCAGATCTATGCATCTCAGCGTCTGCGCGAGGCAGGCATCCCCGGCATCCGCTACCTAGACCAAGGCTCTCGCGGAGCAGGCCAAGGCACCAGCAACTTCGTCGTCTTCCCTGGCGAGGAAGATTTGCTGCGCATCCTTAACGTCGAAGGCGGCCTTCTCGCGCCTTAACGCGACCGCCTCTCAATCAGCTCCATCACCTCGCGGTCCTCGGCCTGCTCCGCAGTCGGCGCAAACAGAGCGCGGTTACGCTCGGCAGCGCCATCGCGGGGATCGCAGAGGTAATACACCGCCAAGGATTTGCGGTGCTGTCCTACAGGGCAGTTGATCGGCTCAGGCAAACCGTGCCATGCGCCTGTGGTGTCAAACACCACGGCGCGATTGAACAGCGGCGGGATTGACTTCACCAGCTCGCCAGGCTTGCCATTGTCATCGCGCCACAGCCCGAGCGAGCCTCCCCATGACTCCTGCCAGTCAGGATTGAGGTACACGATGAGATTGAGGCGGCGCTCCAGCTTGAGCTTGGGGTGGATGCTGTAGTCCAGGTGCGTATTGAGCTTGCCGCCAGAGCCGTGAATATGCATCCCGGCACCGTGGAGGCCGTAATCGGGGAAGAGCCTGCACTTCGTCAGCTCCTCGAAAGGCAAGATGCACTCCAGCGAGTTTATGTCATAGAAGAACCTGTACATGTCCGGCGAGAAGTGATGCCAGTTGTTGCAGGTCTTCTTCACCTCGATGGCGTTATCGTAGGTGTGCCATGCCGGTGAGTCGAAGGCCGGGAAGTCGCTGGACAGTTGCAGCGCCTGGCGCTCATCCATGAACTCGTCAATGACCAGATGCGGGAACGGGTCCAGGCTATCCCACTTCATTGGCGGGCACCATAGGCGGCGATCAGCGTAGCATCGCTGCGACCATCGTCCTTCACGCGCTTGAACAGTTCAGCGCGAGCCGGGAAGAGCTGCGCTGCGCGATAGCGCGAGCCGTCCTTGCCTTGCGGCACATCCAAAGCGCGCTGCCAAGTGCGTGGCGGGATCGTCGTTGTCGGGATGTCGAGGGCTGCGAGTATCCCAAGGACTACACCGAGGCTTTGGCCCATGCTGAACATTGACGTTACGCCCTGACCGGGCATCGCATTGAGGCGCTCTAGGTACGCGCAGCCGGGTGCTGATTGCCTGATAAGGCGTGCCAGCTCGGCGGCGTTAACCATGCGCTTTGACTTGTTGTTGCGCTCAAGCGTCACGGTGGGCATGTCGTGGACTTCTAAGAGATCGCCGTTTTCGATCAGCGCGATTGCGCCATCAAGGCCGATGTCGATGCCGATGGTTCTCATGCCTTCGCGGCTGCGTCTAGGCTTCCAGAGATTTTCTTGAGGCGAGCGGCTATCAGGGCATCAACTGATGCCTCTAGCCGCCTTACGGACCCGTAGAGCGGCTCGGTGGCACCGCTATGCCAGCGGCTGACCTGCGCTTGGTCGATCTCGGCGATGCGGCAAACGTCAGACAGCCTAAAGCCAGCCGACTCGGCTTTGAGCTTTATTTCAGAAATCGCTTGCTGGGCGTAAGTTGTCATGCGTAGAATTGTATCGGGCAAATGACTTATGCGTCAAATGGCATGGCAAAAAAAGGGCGAGGCGCGAACCTCGCCCAAAGGGCATGGCAACTGCGGGGAGACGCCGCAGCCGAGCCAAGTTGCCCTGGCTCCGGGTCAATTCTAAGGGTCTGAATATCCGACTAAAGTGTGGGGGAGTTAACAAGGAAGTCAAGCGTGATATGATCCAGTCGTCAGCAACCAACCAGGAGATACAAAATGGAATCACCCCGTCGCCACCCGCGCACCCTTGAAGAAGCCTTCGGCCCTTACTCTCGCGGCGCAATCAGCGAGCCGTACACTCCGATGACGACGGCAGATAAAGTCGTCATCTGCGTGAGCATCGTGGTCATGATCGGTTTGCTCACTGCGCTGCTGCTGGGGGCGCTATGAGCCTCAAGGAGTCAGTTAAGGAGATCGTCGAGCAGATGTCACCGCCAGCCAATGCAGTAGGCGTCCTGACGGCTGACGATATGCGCCGCGTCATTGAGGAGGCGGTCAATCGTGGCGCTATGGCTGGCTGGGCCTGCGCGATGCGCACCAATCAGTCGGTGCAAAAGCAAAACCAGATTTCGCTTGAAGTGGCTCCTGCTGCTTGGATCGGCGAGAACGGAGTCGGGTTTAAATATCTGCGCTGGAATAAACCCGGCAATGTGCATGTTCCTCCAGTACCTCTTTACAAAAAGTCGGCATCACCCAATGAATGATCCCTTTGACTGGCGCAACTACAAGCCAACCATCAGCCTCAAAGACATTGAGACGTCTCGGCGTGCAGCATATCAAGCCAGCCGCGTTGTCAATCAGAAGCGCCTTGCCGGTGTAGAGCCTTCGCTGCCCTACTCGGTGCGCACGGCAGCCCATCTCGCGGCGCTCCCCAAGCAGATGACCGTCGAGATGCCGAAGATGATTAAGTACCGCCAGAAGAGGGGGCGCAAATGAGTATCGAAGCAATGAAGCAGGCGCTGGAGGCGCTGGAGACATTAGCCCGTTATGAAAACCCTGAAACCAGGGTGCAAGTCAGGAAGCCTAAAGACGGCGGCCCGATTGTGACCATGTACCCGCATAAAGTTGCAATCGATGCAGCAAACGCCCTGCGCACCGCCATCGCAGAGGCTGAGAAGCAGGAGCCGGTGGCGTGTGTCATTGATGGCGACCTGTATTTCCACCACGAAATTGACTGGGAAGACTTGGCCTATCAGGGCAATGGCGTTGAGTTGCTCTACACCACCCCACCCGCAGCACAGCGTCAGCACGTGACAGATGGATCGCCCTGCTGGTGCAATCCTGAAACTAGATACACAGACCCCGAAACAGGCGCATCGGTGATTGTTCACAAGGAACCGCAATGAGTGAACCAGAACAACTAATGACGCAGGAAGAAGTTGCCTTTCGCTGGAAGATCAGTGAAGCAACGCTGGAGCGCGATAGATCACTCAAGCAGGGCTGTCGATACCTCAAGCTAGGCGGTTTGATCCGCTATCGCATTCAGGATGTGCTGGATTACGAAGAAGCCTGCGCCTATGAGCCAAAAGCCAAGCTCAAGGAGAAGAACACATGAGCAAGCTCAAAACCCTGACGATCCCTGACCACCACAAGGTGCAGGCCAAGGCGGTGCTGAACGAGGCTGCGGATGAGCAGCCAGACTCTGTGATCGTGCTGTGCTTCTGGAAAGACCGGGGCCAGTTCAAGATCAAGACATCGACAGTGCCTGACCGGCTCATGCTGATCGGTGCGCTGGAGGAGGCGAAGAACAAAGTCATTACAGATGGGTATGCAGCATGAAGCCATTAAGCAAACTACACGCGGAAGCCATTGCCAAGGCAAAGACAGACGATGAGAAAGTCAAAGCCGCAGCGGTTGCCATGATTGAAACGCCGATGGAGATGATCCGCGCCATCTTGCTCAAGCACGAGCAAGCAGTCATTGAGGTGATGAAGGAGTTGTCTGAGGAGCGTGATCGTGCGCTTGACCTGCTGCGCCGCGCAGAGACAGAGATGCGCTACGCAGGGTGGAACAAGTATGAGTCAGACAACAGCGCCCGCAACGGCGTGTACGAGCAGATCGTGAGGTTTTTGAAATGAAAGAAGACATCACCCGCATGGCGCGGGAGGCTGGGATGTACACAATGCCGCAAGGTGTTGGCGAATACGACAAAAGCCTTGAACGCTTTGCCGCCCTTGTCGCAGATCGCTGCGCCGACATCGCATACGAGGCCGAGCCGTACCAAGCAGCCGATCTTATCCGCAAAGCATTCACATCAGACGCATGCCCGCCGTGTAACGGCAAATGCAGGCAGGGGCGCGACTGCCCAGAAAGGAAGGCGTAATAGATGCAGACGAGCAAGCGCGTCAGGCAGGTGCGGGAGCTTTTGCGTGAGTTCAGTGACGGCCTTACCGTCAACGAAATCCTGGACATGGTGCCAGCAATAGATCAGTCGCATCTGTCGCGCATCCTCAGACAGATGCCGGACTCCTACATCGACCGATGGACAAATGGAAGCAACAGCCGAACGCACAGAGCCGTCTGGTGCGTGGTGGTGCCGCCAGAGGATTGCCCGAGGCCGTATCGAACTGAGAGCGAAACGAAAAGGGGACGCAAATGAGAGACGAGATCAAAGACGACGAACGCCAAACGATGAGGAATCACATCATCTTCCTCGGCACGCAACTGGACGCAGAGCGAAAAGCAAGCATCGCAAAGACGGAGCTTCTGCGCCGTCTGCTTGACCGCGAAGACCTTGGCTGGGCAGTGAGCAACGAGGTGCGCAGCCTGGTCTATCACGTTCTCACCGACGAGTACATGGCAGCGCGTGAAAAGGAGCAAAAACGTGATTGAGCTACGCCCATCAGCAGCAGATCGCTGGATCGCCTGCCCGGCCAGCGCAAGGCTATCCAAAGGCATACCGCCAATGCCAGCAGGTGACGCGGCGCAAGCTGGCATTGCCATTCACGCGCTCGCGGAGGACTGCTATCAGTTCGACTCTGACCCGCTATCGCATATCGGCGCGACCGTCGAAGGCGTCAAGCTCGCGCAATGGCATTGCGAGATGGCCGCAGAGCATGTGCAGTGCATCAGGGACATCGAGGAATTCGTCGGCAGGTACAACGTCAAGATCGAAGCGAAGGTGTCGTACCTTGAGAACGATCAGGTCACGCTGCGTGGAACTGCCGATGTCATCGGCGTGGCGCAGACAAAGAAGGTTCTCATCATCGCGGATCTGAAGACCGGCGCTGGCTACGTCGACGAGGACAACGAGCAGCTTAAGATATACGCCCTGGCGGCGCTCAAGACGCTCAAGCCGCAAGGCATTGAGATCATTGAGCTGCACATCAACCAGCCGAGAACTGGCGGTGTGCGGGTTCACGTTATGAGCATCGACAGTCTCAGGAAGTGGGAGCAGGAAACTCTCCTGCCTGCGATCACGGAAGCGATTGATCCGAACTGCCAGCCCAGGCCGTCGGACAAAGCCTGCCAGTGGTGCCCAGCGAAGCTGACATGCCCTGCGCAGCAGGAGTCCTTTGCAGTCATTGAGGCGCAGCCCAACATCACCGCGATGACGAAGGAGGAGATTAAGTCGGTGATGGTGACGCTGACCGATGAGCAGGTCAGCAGCCTGCTTGATCGGGCACCTGTCGTCGAGTCATTTATCGACGCGCTGCGCAAGCACGCCCTTGAGCGCATGAAGGGCGGGGGCACGCTGCCTGGCTGGCAGCTCGCGCCCAAGCGTGGCACGCGCAAGTGGAAGGACATTGCGAAAACAAGGCAAGCACTTTTGGATGCTGGTCTTGAGTTAGATAGCCTATTTATTACTGAGTTCGTATCACCGGCAGAAGCTGAAAAGATGCTGCCGAAAGAGCAAAGGGCGATCCTTGAAGAACTGACCATAAAGGAAAGTTCGGGGGTCACCATTGCAAGAGACGCATCCCTGCGTCAATAATGCCCGTTCACCGGGTCAACCTTAACCTTTGAAAGCGAAACGCGAAATGCTAAATCTCTCTTCTGGCGGCGGCAATGCAAACTTCATCCGCTTTTCACCACAGGCCAATGCTTGGACAAACAGCGAGGGCGCTGAAGTTCAGCTCAAGAAAGTTGTCTTCGACATCGACAACGTAAAGACCGGCTGGCTTTTGCTCGGCACGGGTGTGCGTGACTGGCAACCCGACGAGACTATTGGTCGCAAGGGTGCTCAACCTTCACCTGAGCACAAGCGCGGCTTCACCGTCACGTTCTACAACAAGCAGCTAGGCACCTGCGAGTGGTCGTCGAACGGCGTCGGTCCCAACATGGGACTGGAGCAGCTCTACGTTAAGTGCATGGAGGAGCGCAAGGCTCTGCCGCTCAACGCCTCCCTTCTGCCGGTATGCGAGTACCAAGGCAGCAAGATGGAAAAGATCGGCAAGGGCACAACCCGCATCCCGCAGTTCGTGGTCGTCGATTGGATCGCTCGGCCTGCTGGTATGGGCGCTGTGGAGGAGGCGGCTCCAGCACCGGCACCGGCACCAGCACCTGCTCCCGCTAGTGCGCCTGCGGCGAAGACAGCAGCGCAGCGGGCGGTCGATGGTGATGATGACGAGATGTTTTGACGTCAAGTCATAAGGAGGCCGGGGCCAGATGGTCCCGGTTTTTTTGACTCTGAAAAAAGTAAAGAGGCGAAATGAATGAGCTGGCTCTTTTCGCAGGCGCTGGTGGAGGAATACTTGGAGGCAAACTACTCGGATGGCGAACTGTCTGCGCCGTTGAGTGGGAGCCATACGCAGCTTGCGTACTTGCCGCCAGACAGAATGACGGCTTTCTCCCGCCTTTCCCGATTTGGGATGACATACAAACCTTTGACGGAAGACCTTGGCGAGGAATTGTTGACGTCGTATCTGGCGGTTTTCCATGTCAGGACATCAGTGCAGCAGGACGCGGAGCAGGAATCGACGGAGAGCGATCAGGAATGTGGCACGAAATGGCGCGGGTGGTTGGCGAAGTACGACCGCGTTACGTCTTCGTGGAAAACAGCCCAATGCTCGTTCATCGAGGACTTGAGCGAGTCCTTGGCGACCTTACCGCGCTCGGGTATGACGCGAGATGGACTGTTATGGGAGCTGCCGATGTTGGAGCCAATCACCAGAGGGACAGAATCTGGATATTGGCCCACTCCAACGGTATGCGGGAATTACAACCGTCCTGGCGCAAGTGCAACAAGCGGGATGGGGCTGGCATCAGCGGTGAAACTGTGGCCGACACCGAATGCAGGAAGTCCAAGATGGGGTGGGACGATGCAGGAGTGGGGTGGATCGAAAAATTGGGTTCGGAAAGAAATGCCGGATCTAGCTGGTGGGCCGTTGAACCCAACGTGGGTCGAGTGGCTAATGGGGTGGCCGCTAGGGTGGACAGACTTAAAGCCATTGGTAATGGACAAGTCCCACTGTGCGCAGCAACAGCGTGGAGATTCCTTACAGGAAGATAAATAAATGCAAGCCGAAGAAATAGCAAAAACGCTTGGCAACGCCAAGAAGGTAAATGGGCAGTGGCTTGCGAGCTGCCCAGTACCAGGCCACGGCAGAGGCAACGGAGACAAGAACCCTTCACTGTCAATCAGTGATGGCACGGACGGTAAACCGCTATTCCACTGTCACGGGGGATGCGATCAGCACACAGTGTTCGCCACGATGCGAGAGCTAAAGATGCTGCCCGAGCTGGAGCAAAGGCCGGAACCCTTGTCGCTCATCAAGCCGATGGCGCAGATCGCAGCAAGCCGCCAGCTTGAGCAGGAGTGGCAGTACACAGACGAGGAGGGCGTAGTCCTGTATGTCAAGCAGCGGTACAAGACTACGGACAGCAAGGGCAAGGACTACAAGCTCATCAAGGTTGACGAGGCAGGCCGCAGGCACGCGGCTCTCGGTGACGCGAGGATTGTTCCGTACAAGCTGCCCGAGCTGCTTGATGCGATCAGCAAAGGCCGTTACGTCTATCTGACGGAAGGCGAGAAGGCGGCAGACGCGATCATCAGCCTCGGATCGGTCGCTACAACGTCTCACGCTGGAAGCGGGTCATGGCCGGAGGCCATCACGCAGTACTTCCAAGGCGCAAACGTGGTGATCCTGCCGGACAACGACCAGCCTGGATGGAAATACGCGAAGAAGGCAGCAGCAAAGATTCTGCCGGTGGCGAAGTCGGTCAGGGTCATTGACCTTGGCGGCGATGATTTGGGCGACGATGCCCATGAGTGGATACACCTTCAAGGCAAGACGCGGCAGGATCTCGCCGATCTGGTCAAGGGGCAAGCCCCGATCACATCGGAGCAAGAGATCACGATGCCCGAGCGGCTCAAGGAAAGGCCACAAGAGGCAACCGCACCAGCGATCCAAGAGCCAACGCAACCAGCCACCACAGCGCCAGATGCGGAGCAAAAGGCGCAGCGCAGAACCATGACGCTGGAAGCATGGGACGACATCAGGGACGAGCCGGTGGAGTGGCTCGTTGATAGGGTTATCCCTAAGAAGGGTTTCGTTGCGCTGTACGGCCCGCCAGGCAGCTTCAAGTCGTTTATCGCGCTCGACATTGCGGCGGCGATTGCCCGCGATGCCGAGTGGATGGGCCAGCAAGCCCAGCCATCGGACAACGGAGCTGTTATCTATATCGCTGGCGAGGGCCACGGCGGCATCGGGGCCAGGATCAAAGCCTGCCGCATCCACCACCAGATCGAGCAGGGCATCCCGATCTATTTCCTGCGCCACCAGATCAATCTGAGGAGCAGCGCAGACGACATCTCAAGCCTGATGTATGCCATTAAGGAACTGACGGATGCGATAAAGATCAAGGTGGACTTGATCGTCATTGACACCTTAGCCAGAGCTTTCGGCGGTGGCAATGAGAACTCCAGCGAGGACATGGGGGCTTTCATCACTTCGTGCGGCTTCTTGCAGGAGGAATTCCAGGCCGCGCTGCTGGTTATCCATCACTCAGGAAAGGATGCGGCAAAGGGGCTGCGAGGCCATTCCAGCCTGCTCGGAGCCGTCGATACGGAGCTGGAGCTAATCAGATTTGAGGATCAACCCAAGGGCGTGCTGACCGTAAGCAAGCAAAAGGACGGCGAGGACGGGCTGAGATTTGGGTTCCAGATGGTCGAAATCGACATCGAGCAAGGCAGCGGCGCAAGCCTGAGCCTTGACGAATCCCGCAAGTCGCTGGCGGTGCAGCCGAGCGATGAGGCACTCCAGTCGGGCATGAGCGAGGCCAAAAAGGACGCGCTAAACAGGTCAGGGAAGGGCCGTAAGCAGGCTATTGCGGTGGAAGCGCTTACAGAGGTAATTAATACTAAAGGTACACATTGGAAAGTTTCAGTGGGCATCAGAAAGTGCGTGAAGCTGGATCAGTGGAGGGCTGCTTTTGCTCAAAAAATGGGCACTGATGAGGAAGGCGATGAGGCTTTCAGGTCGGCTTGGAGGCGGGTTAGGAGTGACAAAGGCAGGCCGGTTAATGTGAGGATTTATAACGATTGGGTGTGGATAGAGGATGCCGTAAAGGTCGATGAGCAGTCTTTTTAGGGGTCAAATTATGGGTGGTCGAATCGTGGTCGAATCGTGGTCGAATCGTGACGATTCGACCGCAGGTAAAGTCCGGTCGAATCGTCAAAAGGGTATACCTTTGACGATTTGACCACCCGCGATTCGACCGGGGAAAGTGGTTCTGGTCGAATGGTCACGATTCGACCGGAGTCTTGGTAGAGGAAGGATGTAAGTGGTGAGTAAAGCAAAGCAAAAAAAACGTGGAGAAATTCCGCAGGTTCAGAAGCTGGCGTTTCCTGAGTCGGGCTGGTCGAGGTTCATGAAGGCAAAGCTCGTAGATATTGATGTCGCCAAGGAGCAGCATGAGCAAAAGTGGGGAATTGGTAGAGTTATTACTTTAGTTCCTAGTGAGTTCAGGGAGCGTTTTTACGCTCAGAGCGAGCGGGTGTGGGATGCACAGGCTAGTCAGGATGAGGGAAAGTTCAAGGCGGCCTGCGATGGGATGGTTAGAGCGTTCAGGGCAATGGACTCCTGGGCGCAGTCCGAAGGACTCGCGCCGATCAGTCAGGTCAAGGCGGTCGAAGGTGAGACGGAACTGGGGATGATGGTCGTCGTTCAGGACGAGGAGGATGCGGTGCAGTACCTGGCGATACGTCCAGACGTAAAGCAGGTCTGGACGATTGCGGAGCTAGGCAAGCTGGTCGCTACCGGAATCGGAGAGGACCTCTGGCGGCTTAAGCAGGAGCTTCCGTTTCGCGCATCGGTCGTTTCGGTCAAAGCGCCAGCAGATCGAGGACCGTCCGGATTTGAGGACATGGAGAACGATTTGGATGTTGATAAGCCGTCTGGCCTGCCTAAAATGTTTACGCTGCCTGAGAGGGCCGAAAAGGGGTGAGTTGATGCCTGCCTATGTCCTGACCAAAACAATCGCTTGGAGGCCGTTTTAAGATGCCTGGAAGGCCAAAATACAAGTCCGATCTGGAAGCGCTGCGATCAATGCCTGAAGACATGATCTGGGCAATGATCGAGGACGGCAAAACAATCACGCAGATCTGCTACGAGCTGGGCGTGGGCCGAAGGCCGTTGCAGGCTTGGCTTGACCAGGTAGATGCTGACGAAGCTAAAATGGCGCGTGCGCGAGCGAAGGCCGCTACAAGCTACGCCATGCAGGCTCTGGAGATCGCCGACAGCTCCGAGCCTGAGCAGGCGGCGAAGGCGCGGCTTCAGATCCAGGCGCGGCAGTGGATCGCCGAACGATGGAACCAGAAGTTATATGGCGGCCAAAAAGCACCGCAGATAACGCTTAACGTCCAGGACATGCGCCTGGCTGCCTTGCGACATGTCGAGGTCATCGAGGATATATCCACAGATGTGGTGCCCAAGTTATCCACAGAATGAGCGTTTCGCGCTCGCGCTGCACCAAAAACAGGCAAAACGGCACGCGCAAACGCTGATTCACTTAACATAATGATGATCGTGCGAAACGCATTCTGTAAGCTGCGTGTAAGTAACCAATGAAATCAACAACTTACAAGCGCACCGCGCATCGGCTTGGCCGCTCGACTTGTCCACAGGCCGCGCAGCAGGCGGCCTCGCCGGAGCGGGCCGCGCCGACACCCCCCCCCGGTCTGCGCGGCGGCGGGGGCGACGATGGCGTAATGAAACGCCGACCGAAGCCATGCAATACGGGTAATAATCTCCGCGAAATACATGGCACTCCCCCCCACTCCCCCACCACGGCAAAAAGTGTCCAGCCAAAAAAATTCTGAGATTGCGGTAGAGCAAAACCCGTTTGTCGAGTTCGTCAAGCGCTACAAGACGAACCCGGTGCTCTTCGTGCGCGAGGTGCTCAACACCAAGCCGGACGAGTGGCAGATTGAGTTCCTGACGCACATTGCCA
>Ga0315902_10012526_pt1 | contig 11027 bp, 13 predicted proteins | sample LakEriMetagenome_9_FD_203523 | JGI IMG/M metagenome (GOLD analysis project Ga0315902, IMG submission 203523) | Freshwater fungal communities from buoy surface, Lake Erie, Ohio, United States - Buoy 12 MA117 | ecosystem: Environmental > Aquatic > Freshwater > Lake > Lake biofilm | place: USA...
GCTACAGATTCAACCGACGCTTCGACCTCAAGAACATCGTGCCCACCCTCATTGCCGATGTCCTTCGGGCAACGAAGATGCCGGAGCGGGCTATACGAGGGGCGGCTGAGGCTCATGCCTAATCAGGAAATCGGATGATGCGAATGACTGCGTCGGTGCCTGCAGAGTTGCGCTTGTGCCAACATCCGACTTAGTGGCTCTCAGGGCTTTGTCAGCCACGGCCCATTACTGGGTTCACAGTTGCCATGAGCAACACTCTGCTTTTTTTTCCAACCAATCCGGAGGTCCCGATGGTCAGAAATTTGTCCCAGTACCGGCGCCCCCTTATTGCAGGCGCTTGCGCAGTTTCGCTTGTCGCTATTGCAACCACATGGGGCCCATTCCTGGTTAGCCCGGGCGTCAGTTTCGAAGGCGACGAATTCACCCAATTCGCGGGCGCTGGTCGCGCGGCAGCCAACGTGATGGGAGTCAACGTTTCCAGAATACTTGCAGGACATACCATTCGGGTTGTCTACCCTAGCGGACGCATCGTGGACTTTGACGTAGCGGTCAGGTGCAGCTTTTTCTCGACTATACCATGCGGCCTAAGGAATCCAGTCGTAATTGCTCAAATCAAGGATCCGGCCAATCCGACGTATACAGCAATCCGCAATGCAATTATCGATGAGTATGGACCAGACTTCTTCAGAAATGGTTGCAATGGAAACGGCGGCGGCAGCTATGGTCCGCAGGAAACGGTTGATGTGCCTACTGGTTACTGGGAATCAACTTCGTGGTGGATCCAGGATCAGCAGATTGGCGGCACTACGGCCCGTTGGACTGATACAGGTATAGTGCGTATCGCTGTGGCGGGCTATGCGCCTACCGCACACGCCGAAACCTGCCGCTAGGGTTGCGCTAAATGAGCATGAGTGCGCGCTTGATTCGCAATCTAGTCGCCGCTGCCTTCGGAGCTGCTTTGTTGGTTGCCGGAATCGGCCTCTTCGAGCACTATGGCACAGTGCCAGATGACAGAATTGTAGAGTCGCAGCCAGCCGCGCGCGAGCGCATATCCTCGTCAGCACCAGGCGATCTTGGAACAAAGGCAACATCGGGCGCCGCGCCCTCGAATGGCGGGGGGGTCGTCAATTCGGCGCCTGAAGCTGGCTCACTGGGCCCATGGCCACAATCCCTAAAGTCGCTGGGCACCGCGTCTTCAAGACAGTGGCTATCGGTTTACCGCGCGGGGATTGCACGCGATGCATCCCTTGCTGATCGCTATATGGCTTTGCAGGTAATGGATTACTGCCTGCCGCTGTCATCCGGCCTAGAATTCATAACAGATACGAAACGGCCGGAAAATTATAAGGAACTGGTTCGAATCAAGTCGGCGTGGCACGATCGGTGCGCCGACCTTCGATTGGTATCGCGCGACGAGGTGCTTCGTGAGCGCAAGCGGCTGGACCAAGACTTGCAGGCCCCCAATTCCCGCTTTTCGCGCGAAAGGTTGGAGGAGCTGGGTGACAAGTCCAGTCCCGCCAGGCTCGAAGCCTTGCGCAGTACGCTCGCAAGTACCCTTAGCGATGAGGGTGGGGCGGCCCTGGCGTGGGCTGGACCATCTTTGGCGAACTGGCTGGAAAGGGTGGCCAGGAACCCACAACTCCAAGGACGTTTGCCAGAAGCGCTTGTGGCCCAGCCAGAATTGATACAACATGCCGTCGTGTTGGTCCAATGCGAGATGGCCATGGCCTGTGGAAACGATAGCGTTGCCTACTTTGCCACCTGTACGAATACTGGGGCGTGTGGCGATTCTGTGCCGGCAGTCCTGCTTCGGCTATTCGGAAACCAGCGCAACGAGCTACTGGCGCAGGCCAGCATCGTTCGTTCGGCGCTGGAAACCAAAGACTTGGGAAAACTGGGGCTGCTGCAGTAGCCAAGAGAGAACTGCCTGTTTTTCCGACCGAATCGTAACGCATCCCTCGTTTTCCCCACCAGCAGGTCCGCTGACTTCGCCGAAAGGCTTGGATCGGGCCGTGCGCTGCATGACGACATCGTCGCGGCTCTTCAGCTTGACCTCCTCTTTCCACTCGATCTGGTTGTTGCCGCAGGCCTCCAGGGCAATGGCGGCGAATAGCAAAGCTGAGGCGCTGATGGGTTTTGTCGGTTCGGACTCCGAGACGCGCTGTTGCGAGTGCAAGCGAGCACCCGCCAAGCCATCGGCTGGAGTTGGCCGAATGAAATCGAAGACTTACTCTACTTCGATCATCGGCACTGTTCGGGTGGCGTGGTGATGGCTCTCTTTGGTTTGGCGCGCCGGCGCTGGCTGCTAGGCAGCGTCGCGGCCCTCCTGACTCGGGCCGCACACGCCGAATCGCCTGGCGTGCTGCCGGACCCCATTCGACGCGACCGACCGCTGGTCTGGCCGCGCGACCACGGCGCCCACCCGGCGAACCGGCTGGAGTGGTGGTACGCCACTGGCTGGGCCGGACCGCTGGACGCGCCCACGTTCGGCTGGCAGCTCACGTTCTTTCGCAGCCGCACCGGCCTGGCCCAGGGCAATGCCAGCCGCTTCGCCGCGCGCCACCTGCTGTTTGCGCATGCCGCGATCACCGACCTGGCCGGCCGCCGCCACCTCCACGACCAGCGCATCGCACGCTGGAACGGCGACCCGTCGGCGCGCCCGGACTCGGCCAGCCTGGCCGACGCCGACATCCGCATCGGCCGGTGGACGCTGCGGCGCAGCGGGCCTGTTGTCCCGGACCGGTTGGGCAGCGTCTGGCAGGCGAACCTGCCGGCCGGGTCGACCACCGCACCTTGGGGTCTGGAGTTGACGCTTTCTGAAACCCAGCCTGTGCTGCTGCAAGGCGAAGCCGGCTTTTCGCGCAAGGGCCCGGACCTGGCCCAGGCCAGCCACTATGCAAGCCTGCCGCAGCTGGCGATGACCGGAGGCCTGCGCCTGCCCGGCCAACGCGAAGCGTTGGCGGTCAGCGGCCGAGGATGGCTCGACCAGGAGTGGAGCGACACCCTGCTCCACCCCGAGGCCGTCGGCTGGGACTGGATCGGCATGAACCTGGCCGATGGCGGCGCGTTGACGGCGTTTGTGCTGCGGCGTGCGGACGGCAGCGCGCTGTGGGCCGGTGGCAGCCACCGCGGTCCTGGTGTCCAGCAGGCGCAGGTGTTTGCGGCCGACGGCGTGCGCTTCGTGCCCGGTCGCCGCTGGACCAGCGGCGCCACCGGAGCGCGCTACCCGGTGCAGTGGACCGTACACACGCCTGCAGGCCGCTTCGAGGTCCGCGCCCTGCTGGACTCGCAGGAGCTCGACGGGCGCGGGGGCACCGGTGCGGTCTACTGGGAGGGCCTGTCGGAGCTGCTCGACGCCGGTGGCCGCCGGGTCGGACTGGGCTACCTCGAGATGACGGGCTACAACGAGCGACTGCGGCTGGGTTGACAGAGGCCGTGGCCGCTTCAGGTTCGGCCCGGCTGCGCCTCAGGACTCCGATCCCGAAGCCACCCGCGGGGGAGGCAGGTCCACCGGGGCCGCGCGCACGCAGTTGCCGCCGACCTGGCGCGCCGCCCACAAGGCCTCTTGCGCGTCGGTCAGCAGTGCCGCCAGCGTCGTGTGGGACGGGCGCATGTGGGCGACGCCCAGGCTGACCGTGATGCGCAGCTTGCGCTGGCCATGCTGTGCGACCTCGAGCTGCTCGATCTGCTCGCGGATGCGCTCGGCCACGTCAAGGGCGCCGGTGGCGTCGGCGTGCACGAGGAAGATCGCGATCTGCCCACCGCCGAAGCGCGCCAGCGTGTCGGCGCCGCGCAGCGCCGGTGCGATCCGGCGGCGGAGTTCATCCATCAACGCCTCGGTGGCCACCGGACCCACGGCCTGGCGCAGGGTGTCGAGGTGGTCCAGGTCGACCAGCACCATGGCCGCGCCAATGCCGTAGCGTCGTGCCCGGGACCACTCGCGCTCGGCCTGTTGCAGGAACATGTCGCGCAGTGAACGGGTCTCCACACGGGCCTGCGGAGCGTGGGGCAGGTCGGCGGCAGGAACGGTGTCGGACTCCGGAGACCGGCGTTGGGCCTTGGCCAGCGCCACGGCGAGCGGGCCGGCCACGCCCAGAACCGCCAGCGCCGTCGCAACCGCCGCAGACAGCCAAGGGGCCAATCCGATCGCAGACGCCAGCGCCGCCGACCCGGCCGCCAGCCCAGCAGCGGCCAGCAGCACCAGCGCGGCGATCATGGGGGCGCTCGACCCGTTGCGCGCGCTGGAAACCGACCCTGCGGCAGGGTCGGGCAGATCAAATGCACCCAGGCGTCGGGTTGGTGCGGGCCGGTCGGGGGTGGGATTCAAGGGGATGGCGACAAGGTGGAGGCGGGCACCTGCCCGCGGTCTCGTGTCGATTCGACCATATCCCGCCAATCTTGAGGCGCCCGCGATCAAGGGGTCGCTCAGGCCGTGAAAATCGACACGCTGGCGCCGCCTTCAGCGGCCGCCGGGCGCGCCGCATAGACTGCGCGGCCGCTTCCTCTCCCCCTCCATGGCCGACCCCGAATCCGCAGCCCGAATCGCCGCCCGTCCTGCGGCCCAGTCCCCGCGTTCGCTTTCCGGCCTGCTGCCCTTTGTCCGGCCCTACCGCGGCCGCATCGCGCTGGCGGTGGTCTTCCTGGTGCTCGCCGCGGCCAGCACGCTGGCGATGCCACTGGCCCTGAAGGCCTTGATCGACCAGGGTCTGGTCGCCGCCGAGCCCGGCGAGCGACTGATGGCGCTGCGCGAGTACTTCGTGCTCCTGTTCGGCGTCGGGCTGGCGCTGGGGGTGTTTTCGGCGGCGCGCTTCTACATGGTCAGCTGGCTCGGCGAGCGCATCACGGCCGACCTGCGCAATGCCGTGTACGCCCACGTCGTCCAGCAGAGCCCGGAGTTCTTCGAGACCACCCGCACCGGTGAGGTCGTCAGCCGGCTGACCACCGACACGACCCTGGTGCAGACGGTCGTCGGCTCGTCGTTGAGCATGGGCCTTCGCAATACGGTCATGGGCATCGGCGCGCTGCTCGCGCTGGTCATCACCAATCCCGCCGTCATGGCCCAGGTGCTGGGCATCCTGGTGCTCGTGGTGCTGCCGGCGCTGTACTTCGGCCGCCGCGTGCGCAAGCTCAGCCGCGCCAGCCAGGACCGGGTCGCCGACTCCAGCGCCATCGCCGCCGAGGTGCTGGGCGAGATTCCCGTCGTCCAGGGCTACGTGCAGGAGCGGCGCGAGGCCGAGCGCTTCAGTGCGTCGACCGAGGACGCCTTTCGCACGGCGCGCAAGCGGACCCTGGTGCGGTCGCTGCTGGTGGCCTTTGTCATCACCGCAACCTTCGGCGCCCTGCTCTGGGGTCTGTACCAGGGCACCGAAGCGGTCCTCGCCGGCCGCATCAGTGCCGGCCATCTGGGCCAGACCGTGATGTTCACGATCATCTTCGTCGGCGCGGTGGCCGTGCTGTCCGAGGTCTATGGCGACCTGCTGCGCGCCGCCGGTGCGACCGAGCGTCTGATGGAGCTGTTGTCGGCCCGCTCGCCGGTGGACGATCCGCCGTCGCCGCTGCCGCTGCCTCCCGCCCAGGGCGGCTCGGCGGTCGCATTCGAGCAGGTGCAGTTCCACTACCCGTCGCGGCCGCGGCAGGCGGCACTGGAGGGCTTCGACCTTGTCGTGCGGCCGGGCGAGACGGTGGCCCTGGTCGGCCCCAGCGGCGCCGGAAAGAGCACGGTGTTCCAGCTGCTGATGCGCTTCTACGACGTCAACGCCGGGCAGGTGCGGCTGGACGGCGTGCCGGTGCAGGCGACGAGCCTGGCCGCGTTGCGGTCGCGCATCGGCATCGTGCCGCAGGACAGCACGGTGTTCAGCACCAGCGCGCTCGAGAACATCCGCTACGGCCGCCCCGAGGCCAGCGACGCCGAGGTCCACGCCGCCGCGAAGGCCGCGTTCGCGCATGACTTCATCGTCGCGCTGCCCGAGGGCTATGCCACGTTCCTGGGCGAACGGGGTGTTCGCCTGTCGGGCGGCCAGCGCCAGCGCATCAGCATCGCCCGCGCGATGCTGAAGAACCCACCGCTGCTGCTGCTGGATGAAGCGACCAGCGCGCTCGACGCCGAGAGCGAGCGCATGGTCCAGGCCGCGCTCGAAGCCGCCATGAAGGACCGCACCACGCTTGTGATCGCGCATCGCCTGTCCACTGTCTTGTCGGCCGACCGGATCGTCGTGCTCGACGCCGGCCGCATCGTCGACATTGGCCGCCACGACGAACTGGTGGCCCGGGGCGGCCTGTACGCGCGGCTGGCGGCGATGCAGTTCGACCTCGATCCTGCGCAAGCCGCACACGCATAATTCGTGCGCATCCTTCCTGGAGAAGTCCTCATGCGCTCAGTCCGAGAGTCGCCCAAACGTGCCATCAACCTGTCGCTCAACGCCAAGGTCCTGGACATGGCGCGCGAGATGGACATGAACATCTCCCAAGTCGTCGATGCGCTGCTGACCGATGCCGTGATGAAGCGCTACTGGGAGCGCTGGCAACACGACAACGCAGCGGCCATCGCCGACTACAACGCACGTATCGAACGCGAGGGCCTGTTCTCGGACCGCTATCGCACCTTCATGCGGCCGGCCGGATCCAAGCGCGACGCTGCCTGAACGGCATGGCCCGCTTCGACGTGTATCCGAATCCGTTCGCCGCCGAGCGCAAGGAGACTCCTTTCCTGCTCGACGTCCAGAACGACCACCTCGGCCCGCTGGTCACCCGCGTGATGATCCCGCTGCGCGCGAGCAAGGGCTTCGGCATCCCCGCCCGGCGCTTGAACCCCGAGTTCGAGGTCAAGGGCATGGCCGTGGTGCTGGACACCGCGTCGCTGGCCCCGGTACCGACCGCCTGGTTGAAGGCGCCCGTCATGCAGGCCGACGGCTGGCGGGGCGATGTCACCGACGCCCTCGACACCCTCTTCGGAGCCTATTGAATTGAAATCCTGCGGCCTCGGCGCCTACGAATCCTTCCTGCAGCATGTGCTGGAGAACGGCACGCCCAAGGCCGACCGCACCGGCACCGGCACGCTCAGCGTGTTCGGCCACCAGATGCGCTTCGACCTGGAGCAGGGCTTCCCGCTGGTCACGACCAAGAAGGTCCACTTCAAGAGCATCGCGGTCGAGTTGCTGTGGTTCCTGCGTGGCGATGCGAACACTGCCTGGCTGCGCGAGAACGGAGTCACCATCTGGGACGAATGGGCCAGCCCCGACGGCGACCTGGGACCGGTCTACGGCGTGCAGTGGCGGGCCTGGCCCCGCCCCGACGGCGGGCACATCGACCAGATCGCCGAGGTCGTGCAGCAGTTGAAGGTCAACCCCGACTCCCGACGCATCATCGTCAGCGCCTGGAACGTGGCCGAGCTGCCGAAGATGGCACTGGCGCCATGCCACGCGTTCTTCCAGTTCTACGTCGCCGATGGCCGGCTGTCGTGCCAGCTGTACCAGCGCAGCGCCGATCTCTTCCTGGGCGTGCCGTTCAACATCGCCAGCTACGCGATGCTGGTGCACATGCTGGCGCAGCAGTGCGACCTGCAGGTCGGCGAGTTCGTCTGGACCGGCGGCGACTGCCACATCTACAGCAACCACATCGAGCAGGTGAAGACCCAGCTCGCGCGCGGGCTGCGACCGTTCCCGACCCTCGAGCTGTTGCGCCGTCCGGACTCGGTCTTCGGGTACCGCTTCGAGGACTTTGCACTCGTCGGCTACGACCCCCATCCCGGCATCAAGGCGCCGGTCGCCGTGTGACCGCCGCATGGTGAACCTGACGCGGGCCCAGTGGCTGGGCCTGGCGGCGCTGACGCTGATGTGGGGCGTCAACTGGCCGATGATGAAGTTCTCGCTGCGCGAGCTGAGTCCGCTGTACTTCCGCGCGACGACGATGAGCGCCGGTGCGCTGCTGCTCTATGCCTGGTTCCGCTGGCGCGGCACGTCGATGCACATTCCGCGCGCGCACTGGGCGGCCCTGGTGCTGCTGGCGCTGCCCAACATCTTCGGCTGGCACCTGCTGTCGATCCTGGGCGTGCAGGCGCTGGCCTCGGGTCGCGCCGCGATCCTGGGCTTCACGATGCCGATCTGGACCGTACTGCTCGGTGCGCTGTTCTACGGCCAGGGCATGACGCGTCGCACCTGGATCAGCGTCGCCGCTGGCGTTCTGGCGGTGGGCCTGTTGATCGGCCAGGAAATCGGCAGCATCGCCGGCCGGCCGGCTGGCGTGCTGTGGATGCAGGGTGCCGCGCTGAGCTGGGCGCTGGGCACGCTGTGGATGCGGCGTACGACACTGCCGCTGCCCACCGAGGCGATCACGGTCTGGATGATGCTGCTGTCAGCGGCGGCTTTCTGGATCGTCGCCCCGATCGTCGAGCCGTGGCCGAGTTGGCAGTTCAGCGTTCCGATGTGGGGGGCCCTGCTGTGGGGCGCGACCGTCAACTACGGTATCGCCCAGGTCATCTGGTTCGGCATGGCACGCGACCTTGCTCCTCAGGCCAGCACGTTTGCGATCATGGCCGTCCCTTTGATCGGCGTGCTGTCGGCCACCCTCATCGTCGGGGAGATTCCGCGCTGGACCGACGGCCTGGCCGCACTGTTCGTCATGGCCGCGATTGCCAGCGCACTGTGGCCCCAACCCGCAAAGTGAACACACCACGATGCCCGTGACCTTGATCGCCGCGGTCGCCCGCAACGGTGCCATCGGCAAGGCCGGCGGACTGCTCTGGACCGAGCCGGCCGACCAGCGCCACTTCCGCGCCGCAACGCTGGGCCATGCCGTCGTGATGGGGCGCAAGACCTGGGACTCGCTGCCGGCGCGCTTTCGCCCGCTGCCCGGGCGACGCAACCTGGTCGTCACGCGGCAGCCGGGCTGGAGCGCAGCCGGCGCGGAAGCGTTTTCGACGCTGGACGGCGCCTTGCAAGCCGCCGATGCCGGCCGGTCGCGGGTCTACGTGATCGGCGGCGGCGAGCTCTACGCGCTGGCCCTGCCACATGCCGACGAACTGCTGCTGACCGAGATCGACGCCGATCTGGAGGGTGACGTGTTCTTCCCTCTCTGGGACCGGGAAGCGTTTGCCGAGTACCGGCGCGAGACGCATGCCGCCGCCGATGGCCCTGCCTTTGCGTTTGTGAGCTACCGCCGCCTCTGAAGGCCGGCAGCGAAGGCCGCCGGTTCAGCCCGGCGGTTCAGTCGCCCGGAGTTGCCGGCGCAGCCCGGCGAACATCCACGAGCGCTGAGCGACCAGCAGCGTGAACGGCCGGCGCTCGTGCTGCGGCAGGCCTTGGTCGGCCAGATGCTGCTGCGCGAAGTCCTGCGCCAGGCGTTGCAGCCGGTCGTCGAAGCGCTCGGCCGCTGCCGCCGACACCTGGCCATGCACCAGCATCAGCAGTTCGGCCGGCCCGGCAAAGTCGCCGGCAAAGAAGTCGGCCATGGCCTTGTCGCGAAAGTACTGCATCACCGGCCCGCCCGGACGCCAGCGAAAAGTCTTGTCGAGCTTCAGCCGATAGCCCAGCCGGCTCCCCAGGCGGTTGCCGACCTGGCCACGCAGTTCCACGACTCCCAGCCGGTCCAGCGCCTGCAGGCATGCAGCGACCTGCGGCCGGCTCAGTGCATAGGTGGCGGCGATCTGCTCCGGGGTCCAGTGGCTGAGCACGCTCAGCGCCGTCAACAGCAGCTTGGGGTCGGCCACCACGGCCTGCTCCTGCTCGAGGCTCAGCTGCTGGCGCGACGGTGCCGCCAACGCGATCTGGCGCGCCAGATCGGCAAAGTCCAGTCGCAGCACCGCCAGCACCTGGTCGATGCGCGCCAGTGTCATGTCGCCCTTGGCGAAGATGCGCTTGACGCTGCTTTCGGCCAGGCCCAGCTCGCGGGCCAGCTGGCCATAGGTGATGCCGGCACGGCGCAGCTCGGCCTTCAGTACATGCACCAGGGCCTGGCTGTTCGCGCTCATGGTCGGACTCCTGCATTGGTATCGAATTGCGATACCTGAAGTCTACGACGGCGCCACGCTCCCCAGGGCGATAGATACCGCGTGGGACTACCGGCAGCATTCACTCCCATGTTGACCTTCACCCCTGAAAGCCGCCCCATGTCCCACCCCACCGCTGTTGCCATTCGCCAGGACACCCGTGCCTGGCGCATCCAGGTCTGGGTCTCGTTTGCCGCCGCACTGTCGCTGGCCGGCACCGGCCTGGCCTGGCTGCCAGGCGCCGAACTCGACCGAGCCTTCATGTTCATGGCCTACCTGTTCTGCATGTCGGCGGCCTTTGTCGTGGCCAAGCATGTGCGCGACAACGAAGGCGGACGCGAATCCGCCACGCCGATGTGGGGCGCCGTGGTCTGGGGCGGCTTTGCGCTGGCGATGGCGCTCACCGCCTGGGGCCTGTGGCGCATGGACGTCAACCCGACCTGGAAGGCCTACCTCGGCGTCTGCTGGCTGTTCCTGATCTCCAGCGTGTTCACGCTCGCCAAGACGCTGCGCGATGCACACGACGCGCTGATCGCCCAGACCCGTCTCGAGGCGCGTCGCAGCGAGCTTTGACCCACCCCCCGTTCGCAACCCAAGGAGTCACCTCATGTTCAAGAAGCTTGTCGTCGCCACGGTCACCACGATGGTGCTGACCCTGTCCAATCCGGCCATCGCCCACCGCAACGCGGGCGCCGCCAGCGAACTCAGTGCCGTGTCGATGCTGCCCGTCGCGGTGAGTGTCGTCGCCCCCGTGGCGCTGGTGGTCGGCGGTGCCACGCTGACGGTCGCCGCCGTCAGCACCGTGGCCGAAGGCACGGTCTGGGTGCTGGAGCGCGCCAGCGACGGCGCCCAGGCAAGCCTGCGGCTGTCGGGCGACCTTGTCGTCGGCACCTCGGTGGTCGTCGGCACGGCCGTGGCCGTCACCGCCATCAGCGCCGGCACCGTGCTGTCGGTCGCCGGGCAGGCGGTGGCGTTCATCCCGAACGAGATCGGCAAGGCACTGATGTACAACGAGCGGATCACGCGATGAACACGCGCCGCCCCA
>Ga0315902_10012527_pt1 | contig 11027 bp, 11 predicted proteins | sample LakEriMetagenome_9_FD_203523 | JGI IMG/M metagenome (GOLD analysis project Ga0315902, IMG submission 203523) | Freshwater fungal communities from buoy surface, Lake Erie, Ohio, United States - Buoy 12 MA117 | ecosystem: Environmental > Aquatic > Freshwater > Lake > Lake biofilm | place: USA...
TCCGTTATCTGCTCGCCCTTCGCCGCCTGCGGCGTACGGAGAGGTGGCCGAGTGGTCGATGGCGCACGCCTGGAAAGTGTGTAGACGTTAACGCGTCTCCAGGGTTCGAATCCCTGTCTCTCCGCCATCTTTTTCCCGCGATCTGTAGTGAATACGGGAGTTTTTGTAATGCCAGACTCAATCACCCCGCCACTAACCCCGCCGTCTGAATATGGCAGCGCCACGTTCACCTGCGCTTATTGCGGAGTTATGTCCCTGCACTCGTGGTTTTTGGCCGGCGTGGTTGCGCTTCCGAGCCGCGAAGCGGAAGAGAAGCGGTTGGCTCGCATTCCAGGAGGGGGAGGACGTCCTCAGCGGTGGTACGAAGAGCCTCTCTTTGACGCTGCAATCCTTACAACTAAGACGCAGGGTTACGCGGGTAACTCACCTAGTCTTACGGTGGTCGGAAATTGTCACTGGTCACAATGTACCAACCCCAAGTGCCAACGCTTGACGCTGTGGATTGGTGGGCGTCGGGCGATTCCTCAATCCAAAAGCATTCAGCCAAATTCGGACCTTTCCCCTGAAGTGCGCACTGATTTTTTGGAAGCGGCATCCATAGTTCAGGCATCACCGCGCGGTGCGGCCGCCCTACTACGTCTGTGCATCCAAAAGATATGCGTTGAGCTGGAGAAGGATCCAAAGGACCTCAACAACGCCATCGCTCAGCTCGTTGCTGCGGGCCTATCTCCCCGCGTCTCCAAGATGCTGGATATCGTGCGCGTGACAGGCAACGAAGCTGTCCACCCAGGTCAGATGGACCTCAAGGATGACGAGGAAACAGTTTCGCTCCTATTTGAGTTGGTCAATTTGATCGCTGATGAGTTGATCACCCGACCCAAGGAACTGGAGCGCGCCTGGATGAAAATCCCCGAAGACAAGCGAAAGGGTGTGGAAACTCGGAAACCAAAGGCGTGAGTACATTTGTTGCGTTGAGCTTATGCATGACGTTTGGGCGTTCGGCGGTCGAAGGGCGCTGAAAATGCCGCCTCCTCGATTAAAAGCAGGCGAGATCCTGGGCATCATCCTGACATGCGCCCACCGCTCCTGCCGGCGCCGAGCATGGCTCGATCCGGCATCCGTGACCGGCCGCACCGTTCCGGACCTTCAGGCCAAGGCGAAGTGCTCGGCATGCGGGCACCGCGGCGCGGGCGTTGAGATCGTATGGCCCGAGTTGACGGTCGGGGCCCGCTCAGCGGCGAAGGAGGCTGAGCGGGCGGCGAGGCTGAAGCAGTGGGTGACGGATCACCCGAGGGGATAGATTGCGTCCGCACCGTTCCCGAACCTTCGTCACTCAGCGACAGCCTTCGACGGCGGAAAAGGTTGAATCAAGTACCCACGCAAATTCCCGATACTTGAGCTTTCTCGAAACGAAGCATCAGATTGTACTGATCGAAATAAGACTGCTTGCCCAAGCCATCATCATCAATTTTCTCCGAATCCGGTTGCCCGAGGTGACGGACAACGTCTTTTTCGGAGTCCGCGCCACCGACCCCAATAACTTCTTGATAGGCGCGTGGGGCGGTCAGGCAGACGCGGCTGACGCGCAAAGCTTCTTCGGAACTTCCCTTGAAGAGAACTAGCAGGTCATCAAAGACCATTGCCTGTTTCCATGAGTTATCGTCGGCTTTCATGGGGCCGTCGGTGCTGGGGGCCCCCTTCACCAAAGTGACTTCCGTAGGTGTCATTCCGATATCGATGCCCTCGAGTTCAGAGATGTGTCGCGGTCGGTCACTCATCCAGCTGTCGATGCTGGACGCGCCCCAGGCGGCGAGGCCGATCAAAAGCGGCAATCCGATGATCCAACGAAGGAGGTTGCCAACAACCCTTACAAGTGTCTGCGCCCAGTTTTCTGATGCTCGCACGGGGCTCCATAGAAGCCTTCCTAAACTTCTCAACACTTAATCCCGACCTTCCTGCTGACTTATTCGCTTCCTGCGTCTTGGCGAGTGATGTTCGCGCTCGGCACCAAGCTCAGAAAAGAGGCTCTGCCTTCCCGCATTTAGCTTCAAGCATTGTTTGCCCGCGCCTTCTATTCGTGTCCGGCTCCGGGAGCATGGATAGCTCTCCGCTGTAGCGATTGAGGATACCGAACCAACGCCCTGAGCTAAAGACTAAGCTTGCCGCATCGCTCTCTGCGGCATCTACAGTGTAGGTTACTGGATCGAGGTGATTGCCGCCTGACACCACCACCGTCTTGTTGCCGACGAGAAGGTGCATCCCGTTAATTGGTGTACCCAAGCCGATCTCGTCGGATCTCGTCAGTGTCCCATTGCAAACAAGCTCGACCGGTTTTGCAGCTGCCGGCAGCGCCAAGCTGGCCATAGCGAATGAGGCGATTGCTAGTTTCATTTCCGGCCACGCCCAAAAAGAAAAAGACGCGGCTTCCGCTCCTCCTCTTTCCGCTCCATTCGAGCGGGCGACATCAAAGCAGCCTTCTCAACTTCCTCAACTTGGACGGCATCCAGCGGCGGTTCGAGTGTGCTGGGATCGAGTTTTACTACGGACGCTGTGGGCGTCACATCGTCGGCTATTGGGTCGAGTACTTCGATCGGCAGCGGCGCCTCGGGAGGCTTCTTTGGCGACCGTCTCCGGATCGGCTGAATATTTAGGGCACGTTGAAGTTCGGTAGTTGCCTCGCCGAACTTTTTGGCGGGGTCGTTGATTACTCCGGGTACGAACAGCTGCTTGTGAATCTTCGTGTAGTGGACATTCAGTAGGTCGTTGTTTGCCTCGAGCGCGAGCGAGATTAGGTGCCGCTCCAGCCAATCGATGTCCGACGTTCCAATTTGCCGCGAGAAATCCCGTCCGCTGGCTGTCCGTCTCGCGACGAAGAAGAGCACCATGGTCCCCTTCGCATAGGCCTGTGATGACCACGCCCAGTTGTACTGGTTCTGCTTGCCATCGGAGAGTGCCTCTTGTTGGAAGCCGTCGCGACCCGCAGCTTTGCCAACATACCAAGGCGTGTAGCCTTTCCCTGCCTTGATCGCGAAGATGTAGCACCCCTGGGCCGTCGCCAGCCCGGGAGCTTGCTCTGAAACCGCCTTCCAAAATGCGCCCAGCGCGCCTCGATCGATGACCGCTCCAAGTCGCGGGACCTTAAACGGTCCATAGTTCTCAAATCTCATCGCCCTGTCCCACTTACTACGCTGCGTCAGCGCTCACTTTCTGATCTCTTTGCAAACATCGGTTTGGTAAATCCGATCCAGCCGACACCGATACCCACAGGCGTAGGCCCCCTGATCCGGCTCGGGGTAGGACCGCAAGACCGATATCGAGAATTGCTGGCAGGCTTCGAATGTCTTGAAGCCGCCCACTGTGTCGGCCCGGTCCATGTTTCCAGCATCTCGATAGACGAACGATGTCCAAGTGTGTGGACGATCGTCACAACTGGTGAGAGCGAGCATGCTAATGCCGGCAACCAGCGCCCTCGATGTGCTTGCAATCTCGCCCATTTCCCACCCGCATCGCATTCATACTACCACGGCTTGCGGCGGCGGCTACCGGGGATTCGGATGAGGGACGAGAGCTACTTCGGCTTCTCGCTGTGGATGATCAGCGCCTTCGCCCACTCCTAACCGTTCTGGAAGTATTCGAGTTCGGTTTGCATCTGTTGAAGCTGCGCCCCAAGCTTGAGCGCGCCCTCTCGACCTTGATCGGCTAGCACGTCGAGCGTGAGACTCCGCACATGCATGAGCAACCGGCTGGAAAGAGCTAGGTCTGCCCCAACACTAGGAAATTGCGTCTAGCAGGGTCACCTCAGTCCAGCCATTCGGCTGCCTCACCACCGCAAGGCTGGAGTTCGCCGAAATCAGACATTCTCTTAACGTCTAAAGTGCCGGTGCGTTTTCAATTTCCCTTGATCTTCGATCCGAAAATGCTGGTGCAGGTCACCTTAACCTGTCGTAAGCGACGGAGTCACGTGCAGGCTAAGTCGAAGAGTGCCCGGACCTCTGTACCATCATCGTCTGGCGTGATGGGTGCCGTTGTGAATGGCTCGCCTTGCGTCAACATTTCCATGACGTCGAAAAGGTAGTCCAGCTCAAACGACTCGGCATTACGGCCGTAGGTGCCCGATTGGCAATCAATGACAAACAAGCGATGCAGTCTTGGCTCGCCCTCGATCGGCGTCGTGACAAACAGAAACTCGGCGCTTGGCAGAGTTCCCGTTCTCGTTATCACGCGTCCCTCATACAAGAACCTGAGGGCACGTTCGTTCAGCGTGGGCTTCTCAACTGAGGGAAGGACCTCACCGAGGTTTTGACCGGACTTGGTTTGATCGGCGAGTGGCGAAGTTTCAGGCGTCGGCATCTCGAAGCGATCGGACCGGGTGGCCTCCGAGCCTGTTTGTGAAGCCTTTGCCAGAAAAGCGGCACCAAAGCCGGTTCCGAACAGGAATATGCCGACAAGGACGACTTCGACGACACCGAACCCGCGTCGAGGCGGTTGCGATACCGGGGTTATCGGCTCAATTCTTATTGGCTTTGGAATTGTCGGTGTAATGGGCGTGGGAGGTGGGGCTGGCTTGGACAGAAGCTCGTTCGCACGTTTCTGTTGCCGGAGCCGCAATGAGGCCTTGTCTTCGTTTACTTGACCCCAAAAATCTCGAAGACTTCCCCTGACATCTCTGCTGCCATTCAGCATCCATCGCCCAACCAGCCATCCGAAGGCGAGTTCAACAAAAGTCATTATCCCCCAGACAGGATCGGCATATCCAATAAAGGCGCTTGCGACCAAAGTCCCGCCCCAGAAGACTGCTCGCCTATCGCTAAAAAGTGCAATCAGTATGCCGGCGAGCACGAAGCCGATTGCCTTGGCGGGTACAAAATTTTCCATCAAGCTCTCGGGCTTATCCACCGGGTTCCTCGTAAGGGTAGTGAGTTAAAAGCGGAGCGCAAGGTTGATTAGATCACGCGGAACGAGCGGCGACTTACCCGCCAACGTTCAGGATCGGGGCGATTGAAAAGGACGGATCAAAGCGCGTGACTACTCGCCATAATCCCGCGCGCGTCTCCGGTCACGGGCTTGCGCCTGCTACAGCCGCTCTGCGTTCTTATGGATGCGAAGCGCTGGCACCGCTTACGGCCGGGTCGCCACCCGGCGCAATCTCGCCGAAAGCTGACAGACCGCTCTTTGGGAAAGAGATGCGGGTCCTTCTGACGGACGGGAAATAGTAAGAGCCGAGGGAGGCGCTGTTGGACGTGCGCGGATCGGTTCACGAAGGACTGTTCTGACGAACGGGATGCGGGTTCCTGGGAATATTGGAAGGCTCGCGGAAAGACGCGTCCAGTCGGGCTCCTCAAAAAGAAACGCTTGGTGTCTTGCCGCTTGTTCGCCAGTATACCGTCACCAGATCGGTTTGGATTTTGCTACCCTGGTGAGGATGAGATGCTCATTTTTTCTAAGAAAGTAGGGACAGACAGAGCGCCGACAGATGACTTGAGATACGGTAGGAATAAAGACCGGTCATGAGGGACATTGAACCCGAGACAGTTTCGTGTGTTGAGGCTGCGAGGCGGTACATTGATGAATCGCTAAAGCTTGGAGCCCCCATTTATCTCCGCTCTTTTTTAGAGGGTGATTCGCCTCATCACCTCGCATTTCTATATGAGAATGAGCTGTTTTTTCTGTTCCTACAAACCGAAGAACCCGCAAGAATTGACGCCCCAGACTTCGAACAATTTAAGCTGGCGTCCATAGCCGCGCGAGCTACGGCAATCGTTTTGCACATGAAGTACGAAAATCATTGGTCCGCAAAGAACATCTCGAAGCCTTACACATCTGCTTTCACTCGCCAGCATATTGATCTGGAGTCATTCGCTGACTTCGAAAGTTCGGCACAGATCACGCGTTACGTAAGGCGGACTTTCAAGCCAATTACGCCTTACGAGCTCCAGGACATTTCCACTTCACTAGTTGTCGGTGACTTGAAGAAACGCGGTGCCGAGATTAGCAGCACTCAAGCTTACCGGTTTAGTAAACCAAACATCGTTTTTGACCGTGGCGATGGCGATGAATATGTCTTCGTCAGATCCTCGAGATATCCTAACGCCAATCCCAAATTCTCGCAGGAGCTGTTTCGGCGTGTCGAAGAATTGCGATTGCCCAAGGAAAAGACGCACTTCGCGAGCGTCGGGCTCGCAAACGCTCGCGACGCTTTCGATCCGTCCGGAGAGGTTCCCGCACTAGATATCGCACGCGGAGATCCAATTCTTCCGCGCTTTAACGGCCTGGTTTCTATCGATAGGATTGAGCGAGAATTCTGGAACCAGCGGAAGGAAGCACAACATCGCATAGATCCGGAGGGTAATACCTTCATAAGCTGGAAGCAAAACGCGCCTGGATCAGCAGAATACTGCTGTGGGGATATGAATTGGGAAGATATCGATCCTAGAGCTCAAGATGCGATCCTGCGCTCATTATTGAAAAAGCCCCTCGACAAAGATTTTGCATCGGCGATCGGATTGAAGGGGGATCAGCAAGAAACGCTTGAGCTGATCTTCGACTGCGCGAGATCGTTTCTAGTTGGAGCGTGCTACATCCGCGAAGATACACTCGACCAAAACACGGAGCATCAGATCGTTCGCTTCTTTGGAGATTCGGTCTGGGGCCAGAGGGTTCGTGAAGCCTTACAGACTGATCAGGCGCCGTTCGAGCGCACTCCGTTTCATTTTCGATCTGAAGCTTTCAATTACATTCAAGCAGGCAATCTGCAGCTGGGAATGGAAGACAGAGATAAATCAGCAATCCAAAAAATTGTCGATCTGTTGGGTTTAGAAAGGGGGATACAAAACCCGTTTCCGTTAGGTGAAAATCATGAACTAGGTTCTGAGCTGAAGTTGAAACGAAGTCTGTTGGGAAAGTTTGATATTGTCAGAACACTGACTGAATTTTTAAATGCAAAGCAGATATCCCCGTTGCTAAGTGGCCTCGGCTACTCTCACGCCGAATTGAAGGATATCGCTGGCAAGAGACTTTCGAAGAAGTTTTCGGAATTGCAGACGGTACTCTTAACTGCGCTCGATGTCGTGAACCACAATCTCGAAACGTACAGGTCGGAAAATTTAGTTCTCTCGCCAGAGGGGCTTCGATTGCTAGATTTTGGCTTCGATTGCGTGGGTTCTCTCGAACGTTTGGAACCAGGATTTCCCCAAGAAGGTCGCCTACTTAGGCAGTTGCTCTTGCTATCAGGCTACAATTATCATTTTGATCCTTCGAATTGGGGGCAGGCCATTTTGGTTGGAACGGATGGTTACAGTCGCAAGCCGAACTCCAGACCAAGATAGTTACCGCACCAAGTGTCCTGTCCTCCTAAGCCATCACCCCACCCATGGTCTAGCGAGGCTTTCGATCTGAGCGGCGTGGCAGCAACGGCCAAGTAGCGAACCGGCAGATTAGGGCCAAGTCGGTTCCGATCATCGGACTCGGCATCCGGCAGGGTCACCTCAGTCCAGCCATTCGGCTGCCTCACCACCGCAAGGCTGGAGTTCGCCGATTGTGTTGAAAAACCCCTCGGCATCTTCGCCGAATTCTGATTCCCTCCTGGTTGTTCAGTCAGGCGCGGAGCGGTGCGATGATGGGTGAGCGGCGATCAGGTCAGGGCGCGCTGTTCTACGAGTTCAGTCTTGAGGCGCATGTTCCGGCTGATCACTTGCTGCGCAGGATCGACGAGCTGATCGATTTCTCGGAGGTCCGCGCGGAACTTGCGCCCTACTACAGCACGGCAGGCCGTCCTTCGATCTGCCCCGAGCTGATGATCCGCATGCTGGTCGCGGGATACTGTTTCGGCATTCGGTCCGAACGCCGCCTGTGCGATGAGGTTCATCTCAACCTGGCCTATCGCTGGTTCTGCCGGCTCGGGCTGGAGGGCGCCGTGCCGGACCATTCGACCTTTTCCAAGAACCGCCACGGCCGGTTCCGGGAAAGCGACATCTTCCGCAAGCTGTTCGATCAGGTCCTGCGCCTCTGCCTGTCTGCGGGCCTGGTTGGCGGCGAGGCCTTCGCCGTCGATGGCAGCATCATCCAGGCCGACGCGGATCGCCGCAAAGGCCCGAAAGGCGAAGACGGCCTCGCTGCCGACAAGGCCAGCCGTGCGATTGATGAGTATCTGGCGGTGCTTGATGATGCAGCTTTCGGGGCGGCGAGTGAGAAGACCCCGAAGTTCCTGTCAGAGACGGATCCGGCAGCACGCTATACAAGCGCCCACAACGCCCCGGCCTTCTACGCCTATGAAGTCAACTACCTGATCGACACCGACCATGGCGTCATCGTCGATGTCGAAGCCACAACAGCCATCCGGCAGGCTGAGGTCGAAGCGGCCAAGCGCATGCTGGACCGGACCGAAGACCGCCACGGGTTACACCCCCGACGTCTTGCCGCCGACACCGGATATGGCTCAGGCCCGATGCTGGAATGGCTGGTTGAGCAGAAAGGGATCGAGCCGCACATCCCGGTCTTCGACAAGGGTGAGCGCAACGACGGGACCTTCTCACGCTCGGACTTCGCGTATGATCCGGCAGCGGATCATTATACCTGTCCGGCAGGCAAGCAGCTGCGCCAGTTCAACCGAACCTACAAAACCCAGCGCTCGGGCGTGACCAAGGATGGTCAGAGACTTTACCGCGCCAGGAAAGCCGACTGCGACGTCTGCCCCCTCAAAGACAGGTGCTGTCCGGGCCAGCCACATCGCAAGATCAGCCGATCGATCCACGAAGCGTCGCGTGACGTGGCCCGGGACATCGCGAAGACCGAGGCTTATGTCGAATCCCGTCGGAAGCGGAAGAAGGTCGAGATGTTGTTCGCGCATCTCAAGCGAATCCTCGGAATGACAAAACTTCGCCTGAGGGGTCCAAATGGCGCCCGCGACGAGTTCCATCTCGCCGCCACCGCGCAAAACCTTCGCAGACTTGCCAAACTGGTTCCGGTTCCAGCGTGAGGAGCCGAAAAGCCTCACCGCGGCCGCACGTCGACGCCCGTTAGCCAGCGGACTTTTTCAACACAATCCGCCGAAAGCCGCCAGTCGCCGAGTGACGGATTTGGGCTGAACTCCCAAACTAAATGCGGGATCGATCGGGGCTCAGGTCAGAGGATCAATAAGAAAACGTCCTCGAAGCAAATGGGGACAGCCTCGAGGACGCTCTTTTGCACTCGAAGTCGCTTGGGTGGGGACGCACGACTTCGGTTTGTCATGTAATGTTCATCTTTCGGCAGCTGAATATATCCAAGTGAGTAGTCCGCCGCCTACTCTCAGCAACTGAGCTGAGCTATCCTCCTCTCCGGCGGCCTCAAATCGGGCCAATCCAGCTCGACCAAAACACAGGTGGTCGGCCTCGGCGGAGAAGATCTGGCGATCTATTGACGGAGAAGAGTCCGCTTAGGGCCAGGTTGGCTCCGAAGATCGATTTTGGTGTCCGGCAGAGCCGCCTCAGTCCAGTCGTTCGTCAGCATTGCGGAAACCCCGCGGGAGATCGCCGAAAGCGCAGACGCCGCCGGTCTGAAACGTGTCGAGACCATTTCTCCAAACCCACTCATTCGGATGCGGCACCTATCCTTTTGCGCCAAACTAGAGGCCCGCCAATGAATTGTTTCGGCACGGTCGATGCATAATTATTACGACGCAGACTGGGTAGGGACGCAGGCTGCAGCATGGATCCAGTGTCAGGGGACGGCACTGGATCCATGCTTAACTCTTTCATTCGGCCCGATATTCATCAAACCAATTTACTCCGGAGCGATGCATAGTTCCCTCTACGGCTGAGCTGGCGGCTCGCTGGGTTTCTCCGATTATGTGTGGGCAAGCGAAATTGAGGCGCTAACAGCCTTCAGATATTCGCGGTCGGGAGCAAACGAGAACATCAACGAGACAAGTGGGGACGATCTCGAAGACGATCTTGAGCTTCAGAAGTCGCTTGGGTGGGGGACGCGCGACTTCCTTTGCACCCATGTTGTGGTTTACCCGGGATACCAACTAATCCGGACCGATAGCTCATGACCCACTGACCTGCCCGACGAATTTTGAGCCAAAGTCTCGTTGTGTAACGACCGGCTGTTTAGGGCCAATCCCTGCCGCTGTCGTGCGCTTGCATCCGTCGCTGAGAACGACCGGTATAGGGCCCTACAGCAGACTTTCGTGTCAATCTCCTTCGCCGGATGGGCTTGGCGCGGTCACCTCCGAACGTCTGCGGACCGGCCTTTGACAATCGGCGCGATTTGCCAACCGATCTGGGCAAACTCCGGAGGCGGACGGTATGGGCGGACTTGGATCAGGCGGCCACAACAGCAAGGGCCGGCGCATCGTTGAGGGCCAGTACCGGCTGGATGCGTCGGACTTGAAAAGGCGCGGATTGACGCGCAATGGCTCTATCTCGCACCTGCACTGGAAAGGCAGCGATAACGCACCGGGCCCCTCATTGAAGGTTATCGGCGGCGAGGACGCGATTTTACTGTCCTATGCATGGCGGCGCGGCGACGATCCCTGGCAGCAGCACGAGGAGCAGGTCAGGCTGCATCATCAAGCGCGCCACTTCGGTGGGAGCGAGACCTACTTCCTTTGCCCGAAGTGCAGGCGAACTGTGAAGCGGCTGTACGGCGGCGGGGTGCGGTATCTTTGCCGAACCTGTCACGGCCTCGTGCATGCCTCGACACAGGAGCGACCCGGCAACCGGGCAACACGCAAAAACCAGAAGCTGCGCCGGCGCATCGGCGCGGAGATCGGCCTTGGCGACTGGATCGGCCCGAAGCCGAAGGGCATGCACCGGAAGACGTTCGAGCAGATCAGCGCGCGGATCCATGCGGCGGAATCGGAAGTCTATGACGACATGCTGGTGCTGCTGAACCGGATGCAGCGAACAACGGAGCGACGTTCAGCCCGGATTGGCGGGCGAGAGCGTTCGAAGGATTTCTGGAGGTAGGCGGACATGAGCGAACAGGCTGTGCTGATACCGAACTCCTTGCCGCCCTCCCCTTATGAGGTGGCGCTTCTGTCTTGG
>Ga0315902_10012528_pt1 | contig 11027 bp, 7 predicted proteins | sample LakEriMetagenome_9_FD_203523 | JGI IMG/M metagenome (GOLD analysis project Ga0315902, IMG submission 203523) | Freshwater fungal communities from buoy surface, Lake Erie, Ohio, United States - Buoy 12 MA117 | ecosystem: Environmental > Aquatic > Freshwater > Lake > Lake biofilm | place: USA...
CCGGCTACCAGCACTACGAAACTTCCGCCTTCGCGCGTGAAGGATGGCAGTGCCGACACAACCTCAATTACTGGTCGTTCGGCGACTATATCGGCATCGGCGCCGGTGCCCACGAGAAAATATCCTTCAAAAACAGAATCTTGAGAAGATCCCGTCAGCGCCAGCCCAAGGCCTATCTGGCCCAGGCCGGAACCCCCGGGCAGTTTGGCGAGCAGCGGGAGCTGGCGCCCGCCGAATTGCCCGGCGAATTCATGATGAATGCACTGCGCCTGAACCAGGGCTTCGATCTCGATCTTTATGCGGCCCGCACCGGTTGCGACAGCAGCCGGATGCTGTCGCCCCTGGATACTGCTGAGGCGCGCGGTCTGATCCGGCGCGACCATCGCCGCGTCATGCCGACGCCGCTGGGACGTCGCTTTCTCAACGACCTGATCGGGATTTTCCTGGACTGAGACACGACCCTAAAGCCGCGGATTTGCGCTGCCGTTAATCCGTTTCTGAGGCCTGCCGCGTGGCAAGGCCGTGGGACGGGTGATGATCAGGAAAATCGCGGTCTCCGACCTGCGTGTCGGCATGCACATACAGGACCTCAATTGCGGCTGGATGGATCATCCCTTCCTGCGCACCGAGCTTGCACTCACCCGTGAAGAGCAGATCGAGCGCATCCGCGCGGCAGGCATCCGCGAGGTTTATATCGATATCGTTCGCGGTATCGAGGGCCCGGGTGCCGATGCGCCGGATTCCGAGCGCGAACTCGGGCGGGCAATGGCGGCGTTTGCCTTGGCCGAGGCACCCCTGCCCCGGCAGCGCTCGCTGCGCGAGGAAGCCGAAACGGCCCGGAGTATCCGCAGCGAGGCTAACCGCCTGATCCGCGGCCTGATGCAGGATGTGCGGCTCGGTCGTCGGATCGACTGCGAGCGTGTCGAGCCGGTGGTGGAGAGAATCACCCGGTCCATCCTGCGCAACAGCGGGGCCCTGCTCGGCCTGTGCCGTATCAAGACCAAGGATGACTACACATTCCAGCACTCGGTGGCAGTTTGCGGCCTGCAGACAGCCTTCTGCAGCGCCCTGGGAACAGGCCGGGAGGACATCCATGCCGCCGCCATCGGCGGCCTGCTGCACGATATCGGCAAGACGCGGGTGCCCGACGCCGTCCTCAACAAGCCCGGACCGCTGAGCGAGGACGAGTTCGCGCAGATGAGGTGCCATGTCGTTGAAAGCCGGCGCATTCTCGAGCAGACCCCGGGCATTCCGCAGATCGCCGTGCAGGTCGCTGCCCAGCACCACGAGCGCCATGACGGCAGCGGCTATCCCCTCGGCCTGAAGGGTGGCGAAATCTCGCCGATGGGACAGATGGCGGCGATTGTTGACGTCTACGACGCGATCACCTCCGACCGCTGCTACCACAGCGCACTTGAGCCGCACGAGGCGATGCGCAAGATCTTCGAGTGGGGCCGCTTCCATTTCGAGCCGCGGCTGGTGCATGCCTTCACCCGCTGCATCGGCATCTACCCCACCGGCTCACTGGTGCGGCTGGAGAGCGGACGCCTGGCCGTGGTCATCGGCCAGTGCGAGGGCAACCTGCTTCAACCGCTGGTGCGCGTGGTCTACTGCACCCGCCGCGGCCGGCCGCTGCCACCGCTCGACCTTGACCTGTCCCGCCCAGGCCCCGGCGGCGAATGTATCGTCCGCTGCGAAAAGCCAGAGGCCTGGGGCATCGACATCGCGCGACACCTCATTTGACGGGGCGTTGCGTTTCCGATTTCGCGGACTAGAATAGATGCACACGGCGCCCCCCGGGGACAAGCCGGTTGCAAGCTGATGCCGGCGGCACTCGCCGCACGGCCGACCCGCAAGATCGGAGGAGATCGATGAACCGCTTCACCCGCAGTCTTGGCATATTGGCCGGCGCGGCCGCGATGTTCGCCGCAGCCCACGCCACCGCGCAGCAGGCCTATCCGTCCCGTGCAGTCCGCTTCGTTGTCACCTATCCGGCCGGGGGCAGTTCCGATGTAATGGCACGGATCGTCGGCAAGAAGCTGACGGAGCTCTGGGGCCAGCAGGTGCTGGTGGATTCACGCCCCGGCGCCGCTGGCGCCGTGGGCATGGAATATGCCGCCAAACAGCCCGCTGACGGTCATGTATTCCTGCTGGGCAACTTTGGTCCGGTTGTGGCCAATCCCCTGCTGAACAAGGTCAAATACGACGTCGACAAGGATTTTGTGCCGGTGGGCCAGATCACCCGCGCCGCCAACATTCTCGTCACCCCCTCAACCATGCCCGTGCGAGACGTGCGTGACCTGGTGGCCCTCGCCCGGAAACAGCCGGGGGTCCTCACCTACGCCACCAGCGGGGCGGGCAGCATGTCCCACCTCGTCGGCGAACTGTTCAAACGCGAGGCCAAGGTCGACATCGTCACCGTTCCCTTCCAGGGCGGGGTCTATTCGATCGCCGCGGTCCAGGGTGGCCATATCATGATGATGTTTTCGGACGCCCCGCCGGTGATGGGCAACATCAAGGCGGGCAAGATCAAGGCGCTGGCGGTGACCAGCGGCCAGCGCACGCCGTTTACGCCCGATCTGCCGACCCTTGCCGAGCAGGGCCTCAAGGGCTTTGATGCAGCCAACTGGTGGGGCATCCTGTTCCCCGCCGGGGTGCAGCGCGCGATGGTGGACAAGGTTTCTGCCGACCTCAAGCGCGCCCTTGGCGACGAGGAGGTGCGCAAGAATCTGGGCACGCTTGCGATCGAGGCGGTTTACAGCTCGCCCGAGCAGTTCGGCGCCTACATCCAGGCCGAGCGCAAGCTGTGGGGCAACCTGATTCGCGAATCCGGGATCAGCGGCAGCCAGTGATCAGGGCGGCAGCCTGCGACAACGGCGGCAGGCATGCCGCCGTTGTTTTTGCTGAGCGTGTTGCGCAGCGCATTGGGCCGATTCAGCGCCTGCGGAACAGCAGGTCCCACACGCCGTGGCCCAGGCGCAGGCCACGCGCCTCGAACTTGGTCTGTGGCCGGTAATCCGGCCGCGGTGCAAAGGTCGCGGCCGTGTTCTCCAGTGCCGGCTCCGCGCCGAGCACGGCCAGCATCTGCTCGGCATATTCCTGCCAGTCGGTAGCGCAATGCAGGTAGCCGCCGCTTTTCAGGCGCGAGGCGGCCAGCGCCACGAAGGGCGGCTGGATCAGACGACGCTTGTGCTGGCGTTTTTTCGGCCACGGATCGGGAAAGAAGATGTGCAGCCCGTGGAGCGAGTCCGGCGCGATCATGTGCTGCAGCACTTCCACCGCGTCGTGCTGAATCACCCGCAGGTTGGCGAGACCCGCGGCGTCAGCCTGCTTGAGCAGACTGCCGACACCGGGCGTATGCACCTCGATACCGATGAAATCGGTTTGTGCCTGTGCAATGGCGATTGCCGCGGTGGTTTCTCCCATGCCACAGCCGATTTCGACCACGCGCGGTGCATGGCGGCCGAACAGGGCGTCCCAGTCGGGCACCGTTGCGGCATAGGGCACGCCGTATTTCGGCATCAGGGTGTCGTGGGCACGGCGCTGGGCGTTCGAGACGCGCCCCTGGCGCAGCACGAAGCTGCGGATCGGTCGGTCGATATTCATCGCCGCGCAGTGTAGCGGAAATGCAACGCGGCTGAGGATTCGTGCGGGGCTTGGGACCTCAGCGCAGGACCTCGTCGCAAGGCGGAACCGGGCAGGGCCTGACCTCTGCCGCCTGCGCCACCGCGGTCTGTGCCAGCGCGTAGTCGAACCTGAGCAGCAGGGGGCGGTCACTGGCGGCTTCCGGCAGCGGCGCTGCAGTCAGCGCGGCCGGCTGGTCGGGCATGGGTGAGGGGGGCAGCACGGCGGCCAGGCTGCAGGCCGTGATGGCTGCCGCGAGCACCCACGCCGGTGCCGGGCCGCGCAGCCATTGCCGGCAGCGCAGCTGCCACAGCGTCCGATGTGCCCGTCTGGCGTCGCGCCGCTCCTGGCGGGCGCCGGCCTGAAGCCTGCGTGAACGGTCATCCTCCGCCGCGCGCCGCGCCTGCGCAGCGCGGCTTGCCGCGGCCGCCGCGTCGGCGGCCTCGCGCGCTGCGGCCTCGGTCCACGCCTCGGCGGCGAGCAATTCCCGCGCAGCGGTCGCTTCACGCTCGCGGTGAGCGGCCCTGGCGTTCGCCATGCCGGCGGCTCTGGTGGCGTCCTCGGCAGCCTGTCGTGCGAGCGACTCGGCGGCGGCTGCCGCGCTCGCGGCCTCTGCAGCAGCCTGTTCCCGCTGGGCGAGCAGCTCCGCCGCTGAGGCGAGGCAGCAGGCCTGTCGCGTGTTCGCTGCGGCCAGCGCTCGGGCGGTCTCGCTGCGATGATGGTCGGCCAGACGCAGCCTGCGCAGGCTGGCAATGACTGACTGCTCGGCCTTGCCGCGCTCGAGCGCGGTACTGTTGTATAACTGCTGCTCCCGCAGTTTTTCCGTCGCGAGGTTGCGCTCGCGCTCGGCCAGCGCTGCGGCTTCGGTTTCTGCCTCAAGCTGGCACTGGATCAGCGTGGCGCGTGCCTGCAGGGCTTGCTCGCGTTTTCGCGCCGTGGTCGAGGCAGCCAGTTCACTGGCTGCCAGCCGTTGCAGTGCCGCAGCGAGGGATTGCTCGGCGTTGGCGCGTGCACGGGCAGCCGCCGCCAGCCGCTGCTGCTGGCCGTTGCGCGCCTGCGTGGCGGCGCGAGCTGAATCATGGGCCGCCAGCGCCACGGACGCACTGGCAGCGAGGGCCTGTTCGGCTGCCGCCCGCTGTTCTGCGCCGGTGCGCAGCTCGCGTTCGGTGTCCACGCGCTGGCGTTCGGCTGCGGCTGCAGCCGAGTCGGCCTTGGCGCGCAGTGCAGCCTCATGGGCCGCGGCAGCCTCGGCCTCGGCGCGTTCCGATGCCTGTGCCGCTGCAGTCTGGTCGGCGCGGGCGCGCTCGAGGCGCTCTCGTGCGGCTTGTGCATCACGGGCGGCGCGGTTGCGCGCCGCCTCGCCGGCTTCCGCTTCTGCGGCCGCCAGCGCTGCCGCCGCATCGGCCGCAGCGCGCTCATGCGCGAGCCGCTGCTGGTGATTGTGGCGAGCGGCCCGTTCAGCCTCGGCGAGGGCGACCGCCTGTGCCGTTACCTCCTGCTCGCAGGCCGCGCGTCGCGCTGCTTCCTGCGCCACCAGCGCCTCGGCTTCGCGGCGGGCGGTGGCGGCGGCCGCCGCCTCCTGTTGCCAGCGTGCGCGCTCCTCGCTCGCACACGCGGCCCGATGATCCTCGATGGCCCGGGCCTGGCTGGCCGCTTCGGCGGCCACCGCGTTGCGCTGACGGGCTTCGGCTGCCAGTTGTGCCAGTCGTTCGGCATCGGCGAGTGCTGCCGCGGCGCGTGCCGCCTCGATATCCATGGCGGCACGGGCCTCAGCTTCGCTGCGGGCCTCGGCCTCTGCCACGAGGCGGGCTTCGGCGGCACGCAGCGCCTGTTGTGCAGCGGCGTTGCGCGAGGCCGTGACCTCCGCGGTAAGCCGGTCGAGTTCGCTCCGGGCCAGGGCCAGCGCTTCTGCCTCGCGGTCGGCCGCTTCACGAGTGCTTGCCGCCCTGGCTGCCGCGGCGTCGGCTGCCTCGCGGGCACGGCAGGCCTGGAGCGCGCGGCTTTCCGCCTGCACTCGCGCTTCGCTCTGCTCGCGCAGGGACTGTTCGGCCTCGGCGCGCTGCTGGGCGAGTTCTCGATATTCCTGTTCGGCGTTGGCGCGTGCGGCGATGGCTTCGCGTTCGCTCCGTTCGGCGCGACCGCGGGCTTCGGCCTCCGCGCTTTCGCGCGCGAGCAGTTGCCGGCGCGCTTCGAGGGCTGCGATGCGCTGGCGCTCGACCTCGGCCTCGGTTTCGGCGGTGGCCGCAAGTTCGCGCTCCAGGCGCAGTCGTGTCTCATGCGCGATGCGGGCACGGGCTTCGGCTGCCAGGCGGACCTCGGCTTCGACTGCAGCGGCCTGCTCGGCGCGCTGGCGCGCTTCGATTTCAGCGGCACAGGCGGCGTCGGCTTCGCTGCGTGCGCGTGCCTGGAGGATCAGCTGCTGTTCCGCGTCATGCCGGGCCTGCGCCTTGTGCCTGGCTTCGGCCTCGGCTGATGTTCGCCCCTGCGCGGCCTCGCGAGCCCGTGCCTCCGCCTCTATCCTTGCCTTCGCTTCGGCGGCGGCGGCCTGTTCGGCGGCGATGCGGGCACGGGTCTGGCTTTCGGCGCGGGCCTGCTCTGTGGTCCGGCTGAGTTCGGCACTGCGCGCGCCCTGTAACAGCTCGGCCACCACGCGCTGGTGGGACTCGGCCCGGGCCTTGGCCCGGGCCTCGATCTCGACCCTGGTTTCGGCCAATTGACGCAGCGATTGTTCATGCGCCAGTGCTTCCTGGGCGTCCAGTGCGAGTTGCTCCTCCGCGGCTGCACGCGCGGCGGCCTGCCTTGACGACTCGGCTTCCGCCGCACGGCGCGCCTCGAGCAGGGCTGTCGCATCGCGCTCGGACCTGGCGCGCTCACGGGCCTGGTGTGCGGCGGCGGCCTCCGCTTCGGCGCGCTCGCGCGCCGCTTCCCGAGCCTCGATTTCCGCCTGCAGCCGGGCTTCGGCCTCGGCTCGGCCGCGGTGTTCCAATTCCATCCGCGATTCAGCCTCGATGCGGCTCTGGTATTCAGCGCGACCCCGGGCTACGGCCGCCTTGATCGCGAGCAGCTGCGGCGTCTCTTCGGCTGTACTGTTTTCGGCCAGCAGGGGATCGGGCAGGGGCAGGGGCGCATTCATGGCGGCGGGCAGTGGCGGTCTGGGGGACCGCGACAGGCTGACAGGACGCCGATCTTCGACCCGCACCCGGGCCGCTCAAGCCCGGATCAGGACGGGAATCACAGGGCTATTCGGGAGTTGAATCCGCGCCCTGAAAATAAACCAATTAAAACAATCGGTTACAAGAATTACTAAATTCAGGGCTTGCCGATCAATCCACCGGTCGGGGAACTGGGGGAGGCCGAGTAGAGTTTTTTCGGCATGCGCCCGGCGCGGTAGGCCTCGCGTCCGGCCTCGACCGCTTTTTTCATCGCGGCTGCCATCAGCACCGGGTCGCGTGCTGCGGCCACGGCGGTGTTCATCAGCACCGCATCGCAGCCGAGTTCCATCGCGATGGCGGCATCCGAGGCGGTGCCAACGCCGGCATCGACCACCACCGGCACCTTCGCGTTTTCAATGATGATCTGCAGGTTCCAGGGGTTGAGGATGCCCATGCCGGAGCCGATCAGGGAGGCGAGCGGCATCACTGCGATGCAGCCGATGTCCTCAAGCTGTTTGGCGATGATCGGGTCATCGGAGGTATAGACCATGACCTTGAAGCCCTCGCGGACCAGGGTTTTCGCCGCAGCCAGGGTTTCGACAACGTTGGGGTAGAGGGTGTGCGGATCACCCAGCACTTCCAGTTTCACCAGGTCGTGCCCGTCGAGCAGCTCACGCGCGAGGCGCAAGGTACGTACCGCCTCGTCAGCACTGTAGCAGCCCGCGGTGTTGGGCAGCATCGTGAAGCGCGAAGGCGGCAGCACCTCGAGCAGGCTCGGCTCGTCGGGATTCTGGCCGATATTGGTGCGGCGGATGGCGACGGTGACGATCTGCGCGCCGCTGGCATCGACCGCGGCACGGGTTTCGGCGAAGTCCCGGTATTTGCCGGTGCCGATGAGCAGGCGTGAGGCGTAGCTTTTCCCGCCCAGCAGCAGCGGATCGGTGGTGTCGCTCGGATTCATCGTGTCATTTACCCTGGGTTGACCTTGTTTCAGCCGCCGCCGACTGCGCCCACGATTTCAAGCCGGTCGCCGTCGGCGAGGCGGCAATCGGCAAGGCGGCTGCGCGGAACGATTTCGCCGTTGCGCTCGATGGCGATGCGCTTGCCGGCGAGCGCGAGCCGCTCGATGAGTTCGGCACAGGTCAGGCCCTGCTCGAAGTTCTGGGGTCGGCCGTTGATAGTGAGGCAGATCATTGCGGGGATTGCAAAACGGTAATACAAGTAGGGGCTGGAATTCGATTTTACCGGTCCGCGCCGGTTTTATCGACGCTGACCCGATGAGGCTGCCCCCGAGAGATGTCCCTTGAACCCGCCCTGCGCCATTACCTGACGCCGCTGTTCGAGCCCGCGTCGGTGGCCATCATCGGCGCCAGCACGCGTCCCGGCGCCATCGGTACCGTCCTCGTCGAGAACATGTCCGCCGCCGGCTACCGCGGTGACTTGTTTGCGGTCAATCCCCGGTATACGCAAGTCGGCGGTGTGCCCTGCTTCGCCCGCGTCGCCGATCTGCCCAGGCTTGTCGACCTTGCGGTGATCGCCACCCCGCCGCAGACGGTGCCGCAGCTGATCGCCGAGTGCGGCGCGGCGGGCATTCCTGCAGCGGCGGTGATTACCGCCGGTTTTTCCGAAACAGGACCCGCCGGCGCCGCGCTGGAGCACGAGCTGCTTGAACACGCGCGCAGCCATGGGCTGCGACTGATCGGTCCCAACTGCCTTGGCCTGATGCGACCGATGATCGGCCTCAATGCGACCTTCGCCCGCGGCGCCGCACTGCCTGGCCCGCTGGGGCTGATCTCGCAATCCGGCGCGCTGTGCACGGCGATGCTCGACTGGGCTGCGCCGCGCGGCATCGGCTTCTCCAGCGTGGTGTCGCTGGGGGGATCACGGGATGTCGATTTTGGCGAGGCCATCGATTATCTGGTCAACGATGCCCATACCGAGCACATCCTGCTCTATATCGAGGGCGTGCGTGATGCGAGGCGGTTCCTGTCCAGCCTGCGTGCCGCCGCCCGCCAGAAGACTGTGATCCTGATGAAGGTGGGACGCCACCCGGTGGGATCGCGCGCCGCGGTGTCACACACCGGCGCGCTGGTGGGTGCCGACGATGTGTTCGACGCCGCGGTGCGAAGGGCCGGTGCGGTGCGGGTCAACACCATCGGCCAGCTGGTTGCGGCTGCCCAGGCGCTGTCGGCGCGGGTGCGTCCGCGAGGCAATCGGCTCGCCATCGTGACCAACGGCGGGGGGCCCGGCGTGATGGCTGCGGACCGCGCCGCCGACCTCGGCGTGCCGCTGGCGACGCTATCGGCCCCGACCCTCTCGTCGCTGCAGGACGCGCTGCCGGTCAACTGGTCGCATGGCAACCCGATCGACCTGATCGGTGATGCCAACGCCGGCCGTTACCGCGCTGCGGTCACTGCCTGCCTGGCCGATCCGGGGGTCGACGGCGTTCTGGTGCTGCTCACGCCGCAGGCAATGACTGATCCCTCGGCGGCGGCCACTGCCGTGGCCGAGGCGGCCAGGGACCAGAGCAAGCCGGTGCTCGCCTGCTGGATGGGGGGGGAATCGGTGGCAGAGGGACGACGCCGGCTGTCGGCGGCAGGCCTGCCGGTGTTCCAGACCCCGGAGCCGGCGGTGGACATGTTCGCCCACGTCTCCTCGTTCTACCGCAACCAGCTGGCGCTGATGCAGGCGCCAGGGCCGCTGGCGCTGCAGGCCCCGCCCGACATCGAGACCGCGCGGACCATCATCGACGCGGCACTCGCCGCAGGGCGCACGCTGCTCGGCGAGGTTGAGGCGAAGTCCCTGCTGGCCGCCTTCCGCCTGCCGGTGACACGAACGCTTGCCGCGGGCGACGCGGAGACCGCGGTGGCCCACGCCAGCCTCCTCGGCTACCCGGTGGTGCTGAAAATCGATGCCCCCGACATCACCCACAAGACCGATGCCGGCGGGGTCAAGCTCGGACTTGCCGATGCTGCCGCAGTGCGTGCGGCTTTTGCCGAAGTCACCGCCAACGCCTTGCGCCATGCACCGCAGGCCCGTCTCAACGGCGTCACGGTGCAGCCGATGGTAAGCCGCCGTAACGGCCGTGAACTGATGGTCGGCGTGATCCGAGATCCGGTATTCGGCCCCGCCATCGCTTTTGGCAGCGGCGGCGTGGCGGTGGAGGTGTATCGCGACCGTGCGGTGGCGCTGCCACCACTCAATCGCTACCTGGTCGATGAGATGATCCGCGGCACCAGGGTCTCCCGGCTGCTCGGCACCTTCCGCCGGATGCCCGCGATCGACCGCGATGCGCTCGACGAGGTACTGCTGCGTCTCTCGGAGCTGGTGTGCGAACTGCCCTGGATCGACGAGCTCGACATCAACCCCTTCATCGTCGACGACGAGGGTGCGGTGATCGTGGACGCGCGGGTGGTGATCAGGCCGCATACGCCATCCCGCGGGCGCTACGGCCACATGGCGATCCATCCTTATCCGGCGCGGCTGGTCAGCCGCTGGCGGGCTGATGACGGCACCGAGGTCACCCTGCGGCCGATCCGTCCCGAGGATGCCGAGATGGAGCAGGCCTTCGTGCGCGGCCTCTCGCCCGAGTGCCGGCGCTACCGCTTCATGGACACGCTGCGCGAGCTGTCTCCGTCGATGCTGTCGCGTTTCACCCAGATTGACTATGACCGCGAGATGGCATTTGTCGCTACCGTCGCTGGCGATGGCGGCGAGGTCGAGATCGGCGTCTGCCGCTACGTGACCAACCCCGACGCCACCAGCTGCGAGTATGCGATTGTGCTCGCTGATCAATGGCAGGGCCGCGGCCTCGGCCGGCGCATGATGGATGAGCTGATCGCGGTCGCGCGCAGGCGCGGCCTGCGGGTGATGGTCGGCCATGTGCTCGGCAGTAACCGCGCGATGCTCGAGCTGTGCCTGCACCTCGGCTTCACGATCGAGGACAGCGATGATGATCCGCAGGTAAAACGGGTACGCCTGGACCTCGGGCGCATCGAAACTCGGGGTGTATTCAAACCCGGGTGCAAACCCGGGTGCGCCTGAACCCGGGATTCTGACCACGGTGTGGATGGCTGCGCCCGTCCTCCGCGGACGCGGTGCTACACTGCCGCACATTCCAGCCAGTGAGTGTTTCCGTGGTGCGCAAAGACCTGTCTGACCGGCGACTGATTGCCTGCTGCGCCGCCGCGATTGCCGCGATTGCGTCGTGGTTCGTGCTGCGCGGCACGCTGTCCGAAGCCTGGCGGATGC
>Ga0315902_10012529_pt1 | contig 11026 bp, 7 predicted proteins | sample LakEriMetagenome_9_FD_203523 | JGI IMG/M metagenome (GOLD analysis project Ga0315902, IMG submission 203523) | Freshwater fungal communities from buoy surface, Lake Erie, Ohio, United States - Buoy 12 MA117 | ecosystem: Environmental > Aquatic > Freshwater > Lake > Lake biofilm | place: USA...
ATAGGGGCCCAGCCTCAAACGGACCCGACAGATGCCCGACCTTTCCGCCAGTCTCGCCCTGCTGACCTCGCCAGCCATCCTGTTCTTCTTCCTGGGCGCCGCCGCCGCCATGGCGCGGTCGGACCTGTCGATTCCGGAACCCGTCGCGAAGGTGCTGTCGCTCTATCTGATGCTCTGCATCGGCTTCAAAGGCGGGGTAGAGGCGCGCGCGGCGGGGCTGGATGGCGACTTCCTGGCCGCGGGCGCCATCGGCGTTGCGCTCAGCGCCCTGATGCCCCTGGTCGCTTTCGTCATTCTCCGGCGGATGCCGAGGCTTGATCGCGCGACGGTCTGCGCCCTGGCGGCGACCTACGGCTCGGTGTCGGTCGTCACCTTCGCCGCGGGCCAGCAGCATCTGGCGGCCCTCGGCATCGCCTCCGGCGGCTACATGGCCGCGGTCCTCGCCATGATGGAGACGCCGGCCATTCTCACCGCGCTGCTCCTGCTGAACGTCCCGGGCGGTCGCGCAGAGCCCGGGCAACACGGGGCGGTCCTCAGGGAGGTCTTCGTCGGCGCCGCCACGGTCATGCTGCTGGGCAGTTTTCTGGTGGGTCTGGTCTCGGGGGAGGCCGGGATGGCCAGGCTGGAACTGTTCGTCGGCCCCCTGTTCCAGGGCGCGCTGTGCTTCTTCCTGCTGGACATCGGCCTGATCGCCGCTCGCAGGCTGATGGAGGGCGGGCGCAGCCTGAGCCCGGCGGTGGTCGCCTTCGCCTTTGGCTTACCCCTGCTGTCCGCCGCCCTCGCCCTCGGCCTTGCCCGCCTCGCCGGTCTGGAGGTCGGAAACGCCGCCCTGCTCACCATCCTTGCCGGGTCGGCATCCTACATCGTCGTGCCCGCCGCCATGCGACTGGCGGCGCCCAAGGCGGACACGAGCGTTTTCGTGACGGCGTCCCTGGCCATCACCTTCCCCTTCAACCTGACCCTCGGCATCGCCCTCTACACGGCCGCGGCGGTCTGGCTCTGGAGGTAGGCCTTGAACCGGGTGCAGTGGCCAAAGGGGACACGTACCGGCTGCGCCGGAATACATCCCCGGCTCCCGTTATCCCGGCCGCCAAGCCGGCGTTCGTTCCTACAGCCTCCGCACTTCCAGCGGCAGGCCGAGCAGGCCGGCTAGGGTGGTCGCGCGGCGGGTGGTCTGTTCGCCCAGCAGCATGTCGGACCAGCCGTCCACGGCCGTGAGCACCAGTCGGCCGTCGTGAAGGCCAAGGCGCGACTGGCTCAGCAGGGTCGAGCTGCGGCCCGACAGGTCGCTGCCCAGCCGGATCGCGGCGCCCAGGGCCCGGGCGCGCCGGCGCTGGGCGTCGGTGAGCAGGCGCGCGACCGTGCCGCCTTCCGGCACGGACGAGGCCGTGCTGTGGCGTGCGAAGGCGGCCACCGCGAGGAACGCGCGCTCGGCATGGCGCATGCCCGCGATCGGCGCCCGAAGGACCTTTTCGAACACGAGGTCGGCGCGATGGTCGGGGTGCAGGCGCGAGCCGAGGTCGGCCAGCCGGCAGGCGGCGGCGCGCAGCACGCCTTCGCGGCTTCCCATCACCGGGGGCAGGGCGGCGAACACCGGGGCCATCCAGGCTTCCAGCGTCGGGCCGAGGGTCTCGTCGACGCCCTGCCGGGCGTTCAGGGCGGCGCAGCCCTCGATCAGGGGGTCGAGCGCCTGCACCTCCGGCGCCATGGCTTCGAACAGCAGGCCCTCGCGCAGGCCGTAGGCGGAGGTGACGATTCGCTCCACGCCGAGGGTCTCGATCAGGGTCTCCAGCACGATGGCGGCGTGGGGTAGGGTCTCCAGGCGCTTTTTCGAAACACCTTCAATGGTTTCCAGTGACGCCTTCGACTGGCGTGAGATGAAGCGGGCTGTCTCCAGGGCGTCGGCGCCGCTGATCTCGTACTGGTGGACGATCTTCAGCGGGTAGTCGGCCAGCCGCATATGGATCAGGGCGAGGTTCCGCCAGGCGCCGCCCACGGCATGGAAGGTGCGGGTGGCGAAGTGGGCGGCGTGCGGGGCAATGCGCGCACGGACCTCGGCGCGAAGCCGCTCGCCCTTGAAGCTGTCCAGGGCGAACGGGCCGAGCGCCAGGGTGGCGCCCTCCGCCGGCCCCCCGGATCCCAGCCGCACCAGTTCGAGGCTGGCCCCGCCGAGGTCGCCGACCACGCCCTCGCCGTCCGGGGCGCCGGCCAGCACGCCCAGCGCGGCGTAGCGCGCCTCCTCCGCGCCGGTCAGCACCCGAAGGGTCAGGCCGGTCTCGGCGGCGACACGGCCGACGAAGGCCTCGCCGTCGACCGCGTCACGCACCGCGGCGGTGGCGGCGGTGAAGATGTCCTGCGTCCGGCCGGTGTCGAGCACGGCCCGGAAGCGGCGAAGCGCGGCAAGGGCCTGCTCGGCGCCCTGCGGGGCCAGCGCGCCGGTCGTGCCGAGGTCCCGGCCCAACCCGGCCAGCACCTTTTCGTTGTAGACCGTCCAGAGGGCGCGGCCCTCCATGCGATAGATCACCAGGCGAACGGAATTGGAGCCGACGTCGATGACGGCGGCGTCGCGCTGCTCCCGCGCGCGGCTTTCGAGGGGGGCGGGGCTAGCGGCGCGGGCCAACATGATCGAAGGCTCGGGGCAGGTCGCGCACCTTGTGGCCGCGGCCCGACAGGCTGGGGTTGGTCATGAAGTATTCGTGTGCCGAGAAGGCGCCGGGGCGATCCCACGCCGGGTCGCGGTGGTAGGCCCCCCCGGCGTCCAGAGTCCAGCTCTGGGCCTCGTCGTTGAGGTTGGCCACCATGATCTGCTGCAGCACCTGCTGGTGGACCGTGGGGTTGTCGACCGGGGTCAGGGCCTCGACCCGGCGGTCGAGGTTTCGCGGCATCCAGTCGGCCGAGCTGATGAAGACCTTGCTGCGGGCGCCGGGCATCTCGTCGCCGTTGGCGAAGGCGACGATGCGTGAGTGCTCCAGGTAGCGGCCGACGATGCTCTTGACCCGGATGTTCTCCGACAGGCCCTTGAGGCCCGGGCGCAGGCAGCAGATGCCGCGCACCACCAGGTCGATCGGCACCCCGGCCTGGCTGGCGCGATAGAGGGCGTCGATGATCTGCGGATCGACCAGGGCGTTGAGCTTGACCCAGATTCCCGACGGCTTGCCGGCCCGGGCGTTGGCGACCTCGGCCTCGACCATCTCGATCAGGTCGGTCTTCAGGGTCTCGGGGCTGTAGCTCAGCTTCTCGAGCCGCTCGGGCACCGCATAGCCGGTGATGAAGTTGAACAGCCGCGCCGAGTCCCGGCCCAGAGCCGGATCGCAGGTGAATAGCGACAGATCTGTGTAAACCCGCGCCGTCTGCGGGTGATAGTTGCCGGTGCCGAAGTGGCAGTATGTGCGCAGGGTCTCGCCCTCGCGACGCACGACCAGGCTGAGCTTGGCGTGGGTTTTGTACTCGACGAACCCGAAGACGACGTGGACGCCGGCCCGCTCAAGGTCCTTTGCCCAGCGCAGGTTGTTCTCCTCGTCGAACCGGGCCTTGATCTCGACAAGGGCGGTGACGTTCTTGCCGTTCTCGGCCGCCTCGATCAGGGCCGCGACGATCGGGCTGTTCTGGCTGGTGCGATACAGCGTCTGTTTGATGGCCAGCACATTGGGGTCGCGCGCCGCCTGCCGCAGGAACTGGACAACCACGTCGAAGCTCTCGAACGGGTGGTGGACCAGGATGTCCTTTTCGCGGATGGCGGCGAAACAGTCGCCGTTGTGGTCGCGGATCCGCTCCGGGAAGCGCGGCGTGAAGGGCTTGAACTTCAGGTCCGCACGGCCCTCGGGGATCATCTGGCTCATCTGGGCCAGGCCCAGCTTGCCGTCGATCACCACCACGTCGTCGGGATTGGCGTGCAGGCTTTCAAGGATGAACTCGCGCAGGTCGGCGGGCATCGCCGACTGGATCTTGACCCGCACCACCGAGCCCATGCGCCGGCGCTTGAGCTGGGCCTCGAACTCGCGGACGAGATCCTCGGCCTCTTCCTCGATTTCGATATCGCTGTCGCGGATCAGGCGGAACAGGCCGCGCCCCTCGACCGAGTAGCCGGGAAACAGGTGGTCGATGAACAGGATCAGCAGCGACTCAAGCGCGATGTAGCGGATCTCGCTCTTGCGGCCGCGCGTCTCCGGCGGCAGCTCCCAGAACCGCCGCACCTGCGAGGGCACGGGCACCAGGGCGTAGAGCTCCTTGCCATCCGGCTTGCGCAGCTTCAGCGCCAGGGCGAAGCCGAGGTTGGGCAGGAAGGGGAACGGGTGGGCCGGGTCGATGGCGAGCGGCGTCAGCACCGGGAAGACGTGGTTGAGGAAGATCTCCTCGGCCTTCTTTCGGTCGCCGGGCGACACATCCTTGGCGTCGAACAGGCGGACGCCCTCGGCGTCCAGGGCGGCGCGCAGCTCGACCCAGATGCGCTGCTGGTCGGCCATCAGCGCGCTGGCCGAGGCGTCCACCTTCAGCAGCTGCTCGCGGGCGGACAGGCCGTCCTGGCTGACGACGCGCACGCCTTCGCGGAGCTGGGCCTTCAGGCCGGCCACGCGGACCATGTAGAATTCGTCCAGGTTGTTGGCGCTGATCGACAGGAAGCGCAGGCGCTCCAGCAGCGGGTGGCGCGGGTTTTCCGCCTCTTCCAGCACCCGGCGATTGAAGGCCAGCCAGCTGAGCTCGCGGTTGAAGAACCGTTCGGGCGAGGCCATCAGGGCCTCGTCCAGGATCGGCCCGGCCGGGGCGGGCGCCGGGGTCGGCTGGTCTTCTGAAGGGGTGGTCACGGCGTCGGTCATGGAGTCCCTGTCCGGTCCGGCGTCTTGTCACCCGCCGCGCCGGTCGCGGCAAGGGTCATGACGGCGGTGTTACAGGGGGCGTGTTACGGATTTGTCGATGGAGCGCCGGGGCGGCGGATCGGCGCGGGACAGCGGGGGCGCCGCCTAGGCCGCCTTCCGCTCCGCCCCCAGTGACGCCATGTCGATGACGAAGCGGTACTTCACGTCCGACCGCTCCATCCGCTCCCAGGCATGGTTGATGTCCTGGATGGGGATCATCTCGCATTCGGGCAGCACGCCTCTGGCGGCGCAGAAGTCGAGCATCTCCTGGGTCTCGGCGATGCCGCCGATCGGCGAGCCGCTGACCCGGCGGCGGCCGCCCAGCAAGAGGCCGCTGTGGAAGGGCGGGGTCTCGTCAATGGCGCCGACGATGACCAGCGAGCCGTCGATGTCGAGCAATGGCAGATAGGCCTGCAGCCTGTGCGCCACGGGGATGGTGTCGATGATCAGGTCAAAGCCGTTGCGCGCCGCGCGCATGGCGTCCTTGTCCGATGACAGCAGCACATGCTGCGCGCCCAGCGCATGGGCGTCGGCCCGCTTGGACTCCGAGCCGGTGATGACCGTGACCTCGCCGCCCAGAGCCGCGCCGAGCTTGACGGCCATGTGGCCCAGGCCGCCCAAGCCCGCGACGCCCAGCCGCGTGCCCGGTCCGGCGTTCCACTTCTTCAGCGGCGACCAGGTGGTGATTCCGGCGCAGAGCAGCGGCGCGGCGCGGGCGATGTCCATGCCGTCCGGGATCTTCAGCACGAAGGCCTCGCGCACCACGATATGGTCGCTGTAGCCGCCGAAGGTCAGCTCGCCGGTGATGCGGTCCTTGCCGTTGTAGGTGCCGGTCGAGCGGTTGCGACACAGCTGCTCCTCGCCCTTGCGGCACTGGTCGCAGGCCATGCAGCTGTCGACCAGGCAGCCGACGGCGGCCAAGTCGCCCTCGCGGAACTTCCGCACTTGAGGGCCGACCGCGCTGACCCGGCCGACGATCTCGTGGCCGGGGCAGCAGGGATAGATTGTCCCGCCCCAGTCGTTGCGGGCCGTGTGCAGGTCGCTGTGGCAGACCCCGCAGAACAGGATGTCGATCCGTACATCGTCAGGCCGCAGCGCCCGCCGCTCGAAATGGAAGGCGCTCATGCCGCTGTCGGCGGCGGTGGCGGCGTAGCCGATGGCGTTGGGCATGGGGGCGTCCTCTGATGTTCGCCCATCTTCGCAGCGGGCGCGACTGATCCGCAAGGCTGCCCCAAGGCCAGGAGCCCGGCCGCGGCGGCTCTTGCAGTCGCGCGCCGGCTGTCGTCTTCTGGAGGCTCGGGGGGCGGTTGATGAACAGGTTTACAGGCGCGGCGACGGCGGTGTGCGCATGGCGTTGATCCAGTCGCCTCTGGCGCTGCTGGCCGTTCTTGCGGTCGGGGTGGCGCTCGCTGAACTCATCGGTCGCCTATCCTGGGGACGCAAGGTCGGCGCGGCCCTGATCGTCATTGTGGTCGGCGCCCTGCTGGCCAACTTCAGGATTGTGCCGCCCGCTGGAGCGGGCGGCCCTGTCTATGATCCGATCTTCGCGGTGGTCACGCCCGCCGCCATCTTTCTCATTCTACTGGAGGCTAACCTGAAGGCCTTGCGCAGGGCCGGCGGGCCAATGCTGATCGCCTTCGGGCTCGGCGCTGTCGGCACCGTCGCCGGCGTGCTGGTCGCGGGGCTTATGACCCCGGCGCGGGCCATGCTGGGGGAAAACTTCGCACCGCTGTCTGGCATGTTCGCCGGCACCTACATCGGCGGCAGCGCCAACTTCAACGCCATCGCTCTGCACTACGGAGTCCTGAGGGAGGGCGATGTCTACACAACCGCCGTCGTCGTCGACAACATCGCCACCGGCGTCTGGATCCTGATCACCGTGGCCATGCCTGTCCTGCTCTATAGCTCCGGCCTGTTCGGCAAACTGGGCGAGCGGACAGCGTCGCCGCCGGAGGCCGAGCCGGAACAGGGGCCTTCCGCGCCGCCGCTGACCGGCAGCCTGGCCATCGCCCTGCCGCTGGCGCTCGCCCTGACCGGCGTGGTCATCGCCAACCTGCTCGCCGGCTGGCTGAAGGGCCTGGGGTATGCTGTCCCCTCCATCCTGATCCTGACCACTCTGGCGCTGGCCGCGGCGCAACTGCCGATCGTCGGCAGGATCACCATGGCGCGGCCGCTCGGGCTGTACGGGGTCTATGTGTTCCTGATCGTGGTCGGGGCCAGCGTCGACATCGCCGCCCTGATCGCCTCCGGGCCGCTTGGCCTGATGCTTATGGCCTTCGTGGCCATCCTGATGCTGGTGCACGGCGTCGTCCTGATCACCGCGGCCCAGCTGCTGAAGATCGAGCCGGAGATCGTCGCCATCGCCTCCAACGCAAACATCGGCGGCGCGACCAGTGCGGTGTCGTTGGCCGAGGCGTTCGGGCGCGAGGACCTGGTCCTGCCCGGCCTGATCGCCGGGACCATCGGCACGGCCATCGGCACCTATGTCGGGTTCGCGGTCGTGGCGATCCTCTGACGGTCGAGGCTCAGTCTCCGAACAGGTCCGCCGTCTGATCGAACACCTCTCTGGCCAGCAGCCGGTTCAGTGGGCGGCCCTGTTCGCCGGCGGCCTGGTCCAGCCGCCGGACCATCTCGCGGGCGGCGGCGACAGAGCGCGGCATCCGCTTGAGCAGGTATTCGTAAAGGTCGGGCGCCGGGCGATGCAGTTTCTCGCGGAACAGGGCCTCCAGCACCGCGATCAACAGGGCGTCGTCGGGCTCGCCGAGCTCGGCAACCGTCAGGGCGTTGAGCCGTGAGCGCAGGTCGGGCAGGGCGGCCGCCCAGGCCGTCGGCCGCGTCCGCCCGGTCAGCAGCAGGCCGCCGTCGGTGGGCGCGCGGTTGATCAGGTGGAACAGCGCCTCGTCGCCGGCGCGATCCGCGTCCTCGACCAGCACTGGCGAGCCAGCCAGAGCCGTCAGGTCATCGCCAGGCCTGTAGCGCGCCGCACCCGACTCCGCCGCCCAGATCGCCGCCAGGTGGGTCTTGCCGCTGCCTTCGGGCCCGACGAGGGCGAGCACCCCGCCCGGCCAGGTCGGCCAGCGATCCAGCAACGCCAGCGCCTGCGCATTGGCCGCCGACTCGACGAACGCCGCCCGCGTGTGAAGCGGTGGGGTTTCGAGCGGGATGGTCAGCTGGCGGGGGCGAGTGATCACGGGGCTGGTTTAGCATGCGCGTCAGCCGGGGTTAGCCATAGAGACCGTCATGCAGGGGGATAGCTCGCGCTGCTCTGGGGACAAACAATGGCCCCTTCTTTCATCCGCTCATCCTCGCGGAAGCGAGGACCCAGGTTTACGGCCGGCGCAATCATGGTCAGGCCTGTGCTCGCCAGGCCCCTACGATGAGCCGCTGCATCGAAATTGCCTGGGTCCTCGCTTCCGCGAGGATGAGCGGAGAACTGGGGTGCGTGTGGGGACAACCCCGCCTCGAATCCTTGACTTTCCGGCCTCCGCATGCGCCTTTCCGCGCCTCCCGGAATCCGGCTTTCGCGCCGCAAGAAGACGACGTAACTCATGCACGCCTATCGCACTCACACCTGTGGTCAGCTCCGTGGCGGCGACACCGGCGCCAATGTGCGGCTGTCGGGCTGGATCCATCGCAAGCGCGACCACGGCGGCCTGGTCTTCGTCGATCTGCGCGACCACTACGGCCTGACCCAGCTGGTCATCGGCCCGACCACGCCGGGCTTTGACCTGATCGAGCGGGTGCGCACCGAGAGCGTGATCCGGGTCGACGGCGAGGTGGTGGCCCGCTCGGCCGAGACCATCAACGCGGGCCTGCCCACGGGCGAGGTCGAAATCCGCGTCAAGTCGGTGGAGATCCTGTCGGAAGCGGCCGAGCTGCCGCTGCCGGTGTTCGGCGAGCCGGACTACCCCGAGGAAATCCGCCTCAAGCACCGCTACCTCGACCTGCGCCGCGAGACGCTGCACAGGAACATCGTGCTGCGCAGCAAGGTGATCCACTCGATCCGTCATCGCATGGTCGGGCAGGGCTTCCTCGAGTACCAGACGCCGATCCTGACCGCCTCCTCGCCGGAAGGCGCGCGCGACTTCCTGGTGCCCTCGCGCCTGCATCCCAGCAAGTTCTACGCGCTGCCGCAGGCGCCGCAGCAGTTCAAGCAGCTGCTGATGGTCAGCGGCTTTGACCGCTACTTCCAGATCGCCCCGTGCTTCCGCGACGAGGACCTGCGCGCTGACCGCAGCCTGGAATTCTACCAGCTCGACGTCGAGATGAGCTTTGTCACGCAAGAGGATGTTTTTGCAGCGATAGAGCCTGTCATGCACGGCGTGTTCGAGGAGTTCGCGAACGGCAAGCCGGTGACGCCCTATCCGTTCCCGCGCATCGCCTACCGTGACGCCATCGCCTGGTACGGCAGCGACAAGCCCGACACCCGCAACCCGATCAAGATGGCCGAGGTCTCCGGTCACTTCCGCGACGGCGGCTTTGGCCTGTTCGCCAAGATCCTCGGCGCCGACGAGAAGAACGCCGTCTGGGCGATTCCCGCCCCGACCGGCGGCAGCCGCGCCTTCTGCGACCGCATGAACAGCTGGGCGCAGGGCGAGGGCCAGCCCGGCCTGGGCTACATCTTCTGGTCCGAGGACCAGGGCGGCTGGGGCGGCCCGATCGCCAAGAACCTCGGTCAGGAGCCGACCCAGGCGCTGATGGCGGAACTCGGCCTCGGCCAGGGCGACGCGGCCTTCTTCGTCGCCGGCGACCCGAAGGTCTTCTACAAGTTCGCCGGCTCGGCCCGCACGCGGGTCGGCACGGAGCTGAAGCTGATCGACGAGGACCGCTTCGACTTCTGCTGGATCGTCGACTTCCCGATGTTCGAGTGGAGCGAGGACGAGAAGAAGGTCGACTTCAGCCACAACCCCTTCTCGATGCCGCAGGGCGGGATGGAGGCGCTGGAGACCCAGGATCCGCTGTCGATCCTGGCCTACCAGTACGACATCGTCTGCAACGGCTACGAGCTGTGCTCCGGCGCGATCCGGAACCACAGGCCGGAGATCATGCTCAAGGCCTTCGAGGTCGCCGGCTACGGCGCCGACGTGGTCGAGGAGCAGTTCGGCGGCATGCTCAACGCCTTCCGCTTCGGCGCGCCGCCGCACGGCGGTCTGGCCCCCGGCATCGACCGCATCGTCATGCTGCTGGCCGGCCAGACGGCGATCCGCGAGGTCATCGCCTTCCCGCTGAACCAGCAGGGACAGGACCTGCTGATGAACGCCCCGTCCGAGGTCGAGGAGCGTCAGCTGAAGGAACTGCACATCCGACTCGCCCCGCCGATCAAGTAGGGGCGGAGCTCGATAGCCCTCTTCCTCCTCGATGGAGGAAGGGCCGGGGATGGTGGTGAGGCTATGGGGGTGCGGAGAGCGCGCCGTATGGCGCCGTCGCCCTGCTGAGCTCTTCGCCTGAACGCAGCGGCCACACCACCACCCAACCCTCCTCCATCGAGGAGGAGGGCTTTCCTCGCCCATCCCCCTAACGGGCGCGGAAGGTCACTTCGGCGCGGGCGGCGAGGCCTTGGGCGGAGCCGGCGGCGCGGGGGGCGTCGGGATCACCGTCTCCCGCACGATGGTCGTCCGGCGATTGCCGCAGGCCTTGATCTTCAGCCCGGACGGCAGCCGCGTCCTGTCGTCGCCGCAGGCGTCGTCCAGCTGGCTCTGACGCAGGTTGCGCGCGCCTGACAGATTGGCGCCGGCGAGGATCGCGCCATCCAGGCTCGCGCCCCGGAAGTCCGCCCCGGCGAAGCTCGCGCCGGTCAGCATGGCGCGGTCCAGATCGGCGCCCCGGAAGGAGGCGCCGTCAAAGCGGCCGGAGACCAGCATGGCGCCGGTCAGTTCCGCGTCGGCGAAATCCGCGCCCCGACCGTCCACGTGCAGCAGCCTGGCCCCGACCAGCCCGGCTCCGGTGAACCGGGCGCCGGAGAGGTCGGCGAACGACAGGTTGGCGCCGGGCAACTCCGCGCCGCGCGCGCTGACGTTGGCGAGCTTGGCGCGCACGAAGCTGGCGCGGGGCGCCTCGACGCCATCGAGCGCGGCGTTGGAGAAGTTGGCGGCCGTGAAGTCGCTGGCGACGATCTCGGCGCCGCGCAGGTCGGCGTTCATCAGCCGCGCGCCCTGGAAGCTTGAATGGATGAA
>Ga0315902_10012540_pt1 | contig 11021 bp, 9 predicted proteins | sample LakEriMetagenome_9_FD_203523 | JGI IMG/M metagenome (GOLD analysis project Ga0315902, IMG submission 203523) | Freshwater fungal communities from buoy surface, Lake Erie, Ohio, United States - Buoy 12 MA117 | ecosystem: Environmental > Aquatic > Freshwater > Lake > Lake biofilm | place: USA...
GGGTGATGCAAGCACACGGCTGCCGCCGGCTGGTCTTCAGTTCCAGCGCCACCGTCTACGGCGCGCCAGAGCACCTGCCCATTCCCGAAGACGCTCCCCTGTCCGCCACCAATCCCTACGGCCAGACCAAGCTGATGGGCGAGACCCTGCTGCGAGACCTGGCCCAGGCCGACCCCGACTGGCGCACTGCCACGCTGCGCTACTTCAACCCCGTGGGCGCCCATGAGAGTGGCCTGATTGGCGAGGAGCCGCGCGGCACGCCCAACAACCTCATGCCCTACGTGGCCCAGGTGGCCGCCGGCCAGCGGCCTTTCCTGCAGGTCTTTGGCGACGACTACCCCACCCCCGACGGCACGGGCGTGCGCGACTACCTCCACGTGATGGACCTGGCCGAAGGCCACGTGGCCGCCCTGCGCTGGCTGCTGGCCGGCGGCGATGCGCTCACCCTCAATCTCGGCACCGGCCAGGGCCACAGCGTGCTGGAGGTGGTGAGCGCGTACTCACAGGCCAGCGGCCGAGAGATCCCGCTGCGCATGGCACCCCGGCGGCCGGGGGACGTGGCAGCCTGCTGGGCAGATGCGTCACAGGCGTTCAAGGCGCTGGGTTGGCAGGCCGGCAGAGGCCTGGCGCAGATGTGCGATGACAGCTGGAGGTGGAGTCGAAGCTCCGCAGGGTTCAACGAGGGAATTCAGCGGGCCGCATAAGCTCAATCTGCCGCTGCTGATTCAGGTCGCCATGCCGGGCTGAGCACGGTCGCTGCGCGCCACCTTGTAGCCTCACCAGACTGCGGCGCACCCAAGAGTCTTGAATGCCGGATCGGTGGTCACCAGGGTGGCGTTTTCGGATAGAGCTTGTGCGGCCAACATCCGGTCGAAGGGATCACGATGATCGCTGCTCAATTGACCCGCCCTGAGTGCGTGGGCGGTCGTGATGGCAAGCGGCTGAAAGCCGTCGGCCTGCAAGAGCGTCAACCAGTTGGCGCACAAGTCGGACGGCATCCCCGGCAACTTGCCCAGGCGCTGCTTGGTAGCCACCTCCCAGGCACTGGCGGCGCTGACCCAAACCTCGCTGCCTGCAGCCTGGATCAGCCGCCGGGCATTGGCGCTCAATTGCGGGTCATCGACCCACCACCATAGCAGTGCATGGGTATCGAGAAGGAGCTTCAAACTCGGCCCTCGGCGCCTTCCCAGAGAACCATATCGGCTTCGGGTAACGGATCAAAGAACACTGCGTCCACCTTGCCCTTGAGACGCCCTGGGCGGCGCTGAGGGACCGGTGCCTCTAAGGGCATGAGCCGGGCATAGGGCTTTCCGGCCTTGGCCAAGACAATTTCCTCTCCCGCATGCGCGCGGTCGAGCAAGCGCGAGAAGTGGGTCTTGGCATCATGAACATTGACGGCCGTGGACATCATCTTTTCTCCTGGTGCGGCGCACCTGGAAGGATGTTACCGGACAGCGGACCAAGTGGTGGACTAATTTGTGAAGGCGGCCGTCCTAGACCAGGCTCCAGAGCGCACGACATGGGGAGCAGCAAAGCTTGGTGTCGGCGGTTCAAGGCGCTTACGCGGGATCGAACTCGTCCAGTTGACGAATTTCAAGCGCTGTCTGCTGGACTTTCTGGTTCGAACAGCACAATTCGGGCACGGTCGACTGCAAAGACCGAAAAGGTGCCGACTTGACTGCCGTTTCCATCCCCCTCCAACCCGTCATCATGGCCGGCGGCTCGGGCACGCGGCTATGGCCGCTGTCGCGCGCGGGCTACCCCAAGCAGTTTCTGGTGCTGCAAGGCAACGAGAGCCTGCTGCAGCAGGCCGCGTTGCGGCTGGCCGCGCTGGGTGGTGCGGCTGCGCCCATCGTGGTGGGCAACGAGGAGCACCGCTTCCTGATCCTGGACCAGCTGCGCGAGGCCCGCTGCACGCCCTCGGCCGTGGTGCTGGAGCCCGCCGGGCGCAACACCGCACCCGCCGTGACTCTGGCCGCGCTGCAGGCCACCCAAGACGGGGCCGACCCGGTGCTGGTGATCACCCCAGCCGACCAGACGGTGACTGACCCAGCCGCCTTCACCGAAGCGCTAGAACAGGCAGCAGCGCAGGCAGCCGACGGTGCTGTGGTCATCCTGGGCATCACGCCTGACCGGCCGGAGACGGGGTATGGATACATCCAGGCGGGTCAGGCCTCGGGCGCAAGCCCCGCCGACCGACCGAACGCAAGCGGTACTTCAAGCGCTCCGTCAAACCCAAGCACGAGCGAGAGCACACCACCCAGCACGCCTGACACCACAGCGCCCGCCCTCCCTGTCCAGCGCTTCGTCGAAAAACCCGATCTCGCCACCGCCACCGCCTACCTTGCCGAAGGTGGCTACTTCTGGAATGGCGGCATCTTTGTGCTGCGCGCCAGCACCTGGCTGAATGCGCTGGAGCGCTTCCGCCCCGACATCCTGGCCGCCACGCGCGCAGCCTTTCAAAAGCGCAGCACCGACGCCCTCTTCATCCGCCCAGACAAAGCTGCCTTCGAGGCCGTGCCGGCGGAGTCGGTGGACTACGCGGTGCTGGAGAAGTGCCCGGGCAGCGGCGTGGACATCCGCATGGTGCCGCTGGACGCCGGCTGGAACGACCTGGGCGCCTGGGACGCCGTGTGGCAGGTGGCCCCGCAGGACGCTGACGGCAATGCCGCCACCGGTGACGTGCTGCTGCACGACAGCCAGCGCACCCTGGTGCACGCCACGCACCGCCTGGTGGGCGTGATCGGCCTGCAAGACGTGGTGGTGGTGGAAACGGCCGACGCCGTGCTGGTGAGCGAGCGCTCTCGCAGCCAGGAGGTGAAGGCGATCGTCGGCGCGCTCAGCCGCCAGCAGCGCGAGGAGCACACCGCGCACCGCAAGGTGCACCGGCCCTGGGGCTGGTACGACAGCATCGACGCCGGTGAGCGCTTCCAGGTCAAGCGCATCCTGGTCAAGCCCGGGGCGTCCTTGAGTCTGCAAAAGCACCACCACCGGGCGGAGCACTGGATCGTGGTCAAAGGCACGGCCGAGGTGACCTGCGGCGACAAGAAGCTGCTGCTGACCGAGAACCAGAGCACCTACATCCCCCTGGGCGAGGTGCACCGCCTGGCCAACCCGGGCAAGGTGCCGCTGGAGATCATCGAGGTGCAGTCCGGCAGCTACCTGGGCGAAGACGACATCGTGCGGTTCGAGGACACCTACGGGCGTTGACGGCAGGCCGCCGCTCGGCTAGAGCATTCGCAACCACTGAACTCGGCCTTGTCCAGACACTGTGAGGCTGCCACCAGTTGCTCCGCACAAGTGTCCACCCTTTCTTCGGCCACACCCCATCTACTGACGGGGCACGATGTCACCCCCACGGTGCTCTTGCCCTTCCGCGCCGGCACCCGACTGCCGACCCAGTTGCCGTGCTGGCTTGAGAGCGCTTGCAGGTATCTTGGCCGTGCCGCTGAGGTCGTGCGCTTCAACGTCCGCGGAAATGGGTGGGTTCAGGCAGCCCACCCGGCCTTGATGCCCTTGGTGAAGATGGGAGCTCACCAAGTCCTGACCCCGCCGGGCGCCACGGAGACTGGCGAGCCCACCGATCTGGCGTGGACAGACTCAGACTCGCTTGAGCATCTGGCCCACCAGCTGGCACGGCAGTCCAGGCCCCTGGACCTGCCACGGGTTCCACTGGGTTCACCCAGCGTGGAAGCTCTGGGCCGGGCCTTTCAAGGCCGGGGCTGGGTACGCGTGCATGAAACGCTTTCCTCGCCCTGCATCGAACTGGGTGAACGGTGGACAGAACCGCGAGGGCAATTCAACGCCAGGCGTCAATCTGACTTTCGGCGGGCACACAAACGCGCAAATGAGGCTGGGGAAGTGCGTTTCGAGGTTCACGCGCCCACGCCGGGGCCCGCGTTGGACCGGTGGCTGAACGAGGCCTACGCCGTGGAATCGAAAGGTTGGAAAGGTGCGGGCGGCACGGCACTGGCCAGCGACCCCCAATTGGGCCCCTTCTACCGAGGCTTGTCGAATGCAGCCGCGCGAGAGGGTCTGCTGCGCCTGTGCTTCCTGCGCATTGGGGGACAGCCGGCGGCGATGCAACTCGCGCTGCAGTACGGTCGCAGGTTCTGGCTGATGAAGATCGGCTACGACCCGGCCTATGCAAGGTGCAGTCCGGGGCAGTTGCTGATGCTGCACACCATTGGTCACGCGGCTGGACTGGGGCTGGCTTCTTACGAAATGCTGGGGAACACCGCGCGCTGGACAGCGGACTGGACAACGACCTTGCGCCCCTTCGTGAGGTTGCGAGCCTACCCGGCCTCCTGGAGGAGCGTGCTTGCCGCCAGCGCCGAGACATCACACGCAGCCTTGAGTCGCTGGCGGAATTGGCGCGTCTCACGCCAGGCGCCTTCAGTGCCCAGCGCGCAGGAATCAACCGGCAGCACCGCTTGAACACAACCTCCAGGACTGGCGCGCGCGGATACGCGGCTCTGAAGCGCTTGGCCTATGCCGCCGGGGAGCCCTTGCTGCGACGAGCAGCCAGCGCTTACGTGCCAGGCCCCGCGCTGGAGGATGCGTTGCACTGGGCCAACGCGCGCGCGCCAGCAGGCGTGAGCTTCACCTTCGGTTACTTCAATGCCGAACACGAGGCAGCAACGCTCGTGGCCCGCAAGACACTCGAGACCATCGAGACCCTGGCGAAGTTACCGAACCCGGCGGGTAACGCGGTGTCGGCCTTCACTGAGAACACGCTGGGCCACGCCGGCTCATCGGCAGGCTACTGCTCCGTGAAAGCGCCAGCACTGAACTATGAGGCGCAGACATTGCACCTCCTGGCCCAACACGCCAGCAAGCATGGGCAGCGGCTGCACTTCGACAGCCACGGCCCGGAAACCGCCGAGCCCACGATCAAAGCCCTGGAGACCCTCTATCCGCACTACCCCCGACTGGGGTTGACCATTCCGGGGCGATGGGCCCGCAGTCCCAGCGACGCGGCTTGGGCTGCAAAGCGCAATTTGCGCGTACGGGTCGTCAAAGGCCAGTGGCCCTGTCCGCAAACCGCCGATCGAGACCCCCGCGAGGGCTTTCTGGCTGTGATCGACAGCCTGGCTGGCCGGGTGCAAGAAGTGGCCGTGGCCACCCACGATGCGGTGCTGGCCCAGGAGGCTGCCCGTCGGCTCACGGCCCGAGGCACGGCCTTCGAACTGGAGCTCCTCTGCGGCCTGCCCCGGCGTGCCGCACTGGCAAGGGCCAGGTCGGAGCAATGGAAGGTTCGACTCTACGTGCCCTTCGGTCAGGCTTGGCTGCCCTACGCACTGGGCCAAGTGCTCAGACAGCCGGCACTTTGGCCCCGCTTGCTCATGGACAGCATGGCAGGCGCAAGACGCGGCGGGGCTTGAAGGGCGGCAAGCCCCTCCAAGCCCCAACCACCTCACGTCACGCGCTCAGTTCACCCGCAGCGTGGTGCCCAGCTTGAAGCGCGCGGCTGCGGCGTCCCAGGTCTGCCCCGCACCGCTGTTGTCGGCGTTGGCAAAGCGCACCGAGAACCTCGGGTCGCCAGTCGTGGCCGCAAAGATGTCCGGAGCCGACAGGTACACGTCGTAGTCACCCGTGGCAGCATCCGCCGGGATGGCAACGCTCGCCGCGACCGACGTGGAAGCCGTGGCCTGCGGAGCCAGCGTGGCCAGGTTGCCCGCCTTCGCGGTGATCACCGCCCCCGTGGCCTTGTGGCGCAGTTGCACCACGAGCGAGCGGTCCGAGAACATGCGCGCCCAACCCACGTTGCGCAAACTCACGGTAACGGGCACAGCCCCACCACGCGCCACCTGCGTGTCGTGCGTGGCCGAGTCCAGCTGCAGGCGGTAGCCCATGAAGCCCGACACCTGCGCAAAGCAGCCACCCGACTTCCAGGCGTTGATCATGGCCGGTGCGTAGGCCACGTTCAACCATGCCAGGTGGTACTGCTTGCCCTCGGTGAGGATGGAAGAGCACGTGGTGCGCCACGGCGTTTCGCCCTGGCAGGTTTCCCCCCCAAAGGCGGTATTGACCGACAGCGCCTGCACGTAGGTGCGCTGCGAGCTGTTCTGGTAGGTGCCGGTGTCACTGGCCCCCGAGAGGAAGCAGTCGTTGTGAGCCCCTGCACGCTTTTGCTGCATGGGCGAGGGATACCACTTCATCAGGTCCACCGGGTATCGGAACCCGATCTGCGTGGTGGCCGGCACGTTGGCAAACAAGGCGTCGCGCACGATGGCCCGGTTGGTGTCAGCCGTGCTGCAGGTGGTGGTGCCGGAGTTGTAGCCGCAGGAGTTGCCCGACTTGGACGAATGCCACTCGCCCCAGGCCCCGATGAAGCCCGCCCGCATGTGGGGAATGACGTCGGCGTTGGCGGCCAGCACGGGCTTCAACTGTTCCAGGTGGCGCTTGATCTGCGCAGCCGTGGCGTCGTTGCCGGCCGAGGTGAAGTCGTAGTTGAACCAGACGGTGGCCTTCATGCCCATGCTGCGCAGGCTGGCAAAGCGCGTGTTCAACGTGCTGAGCAACGACGCGGGCAGATCGCTTCTGCGGTAGTTGTCCAATTGCACCTTGGCGAGCACCAAACGCATGCCGGAGTTGTAGGCCGACTGCGCGCTGGCCGCATCGAACCCATTGACGAAGTCACTGCCTGCCCAGCCATAGAAGCCCCGGTCAGGGTTGGGGATGTCGGCTGTGCTCGAACCGAAGCTGACACTGACCGGCGTGCTGGAAGGAGCTGGAGCTGGTGCGGGCGCAGGTGCTGGAGCCGGTGCGGGAGCGGGGGCAGGGGCAGGGGCCGGTGCACTGGGGATGTAACAGGCCTTGGACACGCCAGCGATGGGGTCCCCCAGCACGCTGTTGCCCGTGTTGCAGTTGAAGGGGCCGGTGACGGTCTTGTAGTAGTACGAGGTCGAAGCTCCGTAATACAAGACCGCGGAGCCCGAGAAGTTGCAAGTGGTCTGGCCCCACTCGTCGGCGCACTTCACATACCCTGTGGGGAGGCTGCTGGCCGTGCCCACCGTGGCGTCCCTCACCGCCAGCGTCGTGCGCCGGCCATCGGCCTCCTCGGCCGTGGCTGTGGGCTCCTCCACCGAGCCTCCGCCGCAGGCAGCCAACAGGGCTGTCGCCGCCATCAACTCGGCCAGGACGGTCATTCTCGAAAGGCGGACATCGTTCATCATCTCTGCGGTCCCTCAGCTGGAAATTGAGCCCTGTCACCGGACGTCGGTGACAGCGGAGAAGAGATCCTAGGAACCTGCCCGAGCGCTCTGTAAGACTTTTCTGAAGGCTGCAACAGGACGTACAGACCAGGCTCCAGCCTGCGCAGGGACTGCAGCGCACGCCGACACGCCATTGGTTACAGATAGACAGCCGGTGACCGGTCCAGCGTGGGCGTCTGTTGGGGCCCGGGCTTGGGGCACGCACGTCCTTGCAGCGCGGGTTGAGCCTGGTCAAGGGCTGCGCGGCGCAAGCGGTGAGCATCCCACCCCTGCATGCCGTCACCCGCCCCTGAAAGGCCCACCGTCTCTGCGCCTGAGCCGCACGCCAGGCCCAGGCGGCGTACCTTGCTGGTGGTGGACTGGAGCGAAGGCGCCGCGCAGGAGCTCGAGGCGCGCCTGCAGCGTCTGCACGGGCTCCAAGGCCCGGCCGCAGACGCCGGAAGCTGGGAGGTGTTGAACTGCCCGGCCACACCGCTCGAGGCCGGGCCAGGCCGCAGCGCAGCGGCCCGCCTCGGGCGGGCGCTGAAGTACCTGGGCACAGCCGGTACGGCGGCCTGGCGCAGCCGGCGCTATGCGCAGGTAGTGGTCTGGCAACAGGCCATTGGGTACCTGATGTGCCTGCTGCCACGCTGGCCGAAGTGGCTGTGCGCAGCGGACCACGGCGCCGAAGCCCTGCGGCCCCGGCTGGTCATCACCACGGTGCTGATGTCACCCAGCTCACTGCCGCCCCACTCCCTTCGGCGCGCAGTACTGCGCCTGGCTCTGTGGCGGGCCGATGCGCTCGTCTACTTCTCGCGTGAGATGGCACAGGACACGGCGCGGCACCACCCCGGCCAAGCGCACAAGGTCTTCTGGACACCCCTGCCGCAGCTTGACGCGGGCCTGCCGAAGGCCCAGGCGTCGCGCCCAGGTTCGGCGCCGCTGTCGGTCTTTACCGGGGGCTCCAGTGAGCGAGACTTCGACGTGGTGATACGTGCCTTCAGCGACGGCGAGGTGCCGGTCACCTTGGTGTGCCGCGAGGACGAGGTCTTGGCACTACCCGGCTCAGGAGCTGCCCACTTCAGCGTCCACCGCGAGGTGAGCCACGCCCGCTTCGACACCCTGGTGCTGCAGGCCGACGTGGCGGTGGTGGCCTTGAAGAGCAGCTCCTCCGGGTGTGGGCAGCTGCTGTTCACCTTCTGCATGCGCCACGGCATTGCCGTGATCGCCACCGACTGCTACGGCACACGCGACTACGTGGTGCCCGAGGAGACCGGCTTGCTGGTGCCTGCGGGTGATGCGGCCGCGCTGCGCCGCGCCTACGACCGGCTGGCGGTCGATCCGGGGCTGCGCAGCAGGCTCACCCAGCAGGCACGGGAGAGATCAGCCCACTGGGGGCTGGCCACTTTTGTGGAGAGCATCGAGGGCATCGCCCAGACCCTTCACACGCCGAAGTAGCCCCGGTACCAGGACACGAAGCGATCCACCCCCTGCCCGAGCGGCGTCTGAGGGGTGAAGCCGGTCCAGGCCTGCAGGGCCTGGACATCGGCGCTGGTGACGGGCATGTCGCCAGGCTGCAGGGGCAACAGCCTCTTCACCGCCACGCGACCCGTAGCCTGCTCCACCGCGCTGATGAAGTCGGTGAGCAACACGGGCGCCTGGTTGCCGATGTTAAAGACGCGAAAGGGTCCACGGGAACCTCCAGGGCCGGTCTGCTCGAGGTCGATCAGAGGGTCCGCGCCAGGCGCGCGGTCCAGGCTGCGCACCACGCCCTCGGCAATGTCGTCCACGTAGGTGAAGTCACGCAGCATCTGGCCGTGGTTGAAGACGTCGATGGGCCTGCCTTCGAGGATGGCTCGCGTGAAGAGAAAGGGCGCCATGTCAGGCCGGCCCCAGGGCCCGTAGACCGTGAAGAAGCGCAGCCCAGTGGTGGGCAGCGCGTAAAGATGGCTGTAGACATGCGCCATCAGCTCATTGGCCTTCTTGGTGGCAGCGTACAGGCTCAGCGGGTGATCCACGCCATCACGCTCACGAAAGGGCACCTGGGTGTTGCCGCCGTACACGCTGGAACTGGAGGCGTAGGTGAGGTGCCCCACCTCGTGGCGCCGGCAACCCTCCAGCACGTTGAGAAAGCCCGTGACGTTGCTGTCCACGTAATCGTGAGGGTGGGTCAGCGAGTGCCGCACTCCCGCCTGCGCCGCCAGGTGCACCACACGGTCCAGCCCCTCGGCTGCAAAGAGCCGGTCCATGGCGGCGCGGTCGCAGATGTCCTGCTCCACGAAGCTGAAGCGCTTGCCCGGCAGTTGGCGCAGGCGGTCGCGCTTCAGGCGGGGCTCGTAGTAGGCGTTCAGGTTGTCCAGGCCAAGTACCTCGTCGCCCCGCGCCAGCAGGCGGCGGCACACATGCATGCCAATGAAGCCGGCCGCCCCGGTGACGAGCACCTTCATGCGGCGGCCAGCGCCGACGGGCGGCCAATGCAGTGGTACTCGAAGCCCCGGTCGATCAAGGGCTGGGGGTGGTAAAGGTTGCGGCCGTCAAAGATCACCGGCTGCTTCAGGGCTCGGGACACCGCGTCGAAGTCCGGGCTGCGGAACTGCTTCCATTCGGTGGCGATCAACAAGGCATCGGCACCCTGCAGCGCGTCCATAGGGTCTGACGCGTAGCTCAGGCCGGGGGCAGCGCTGCCAAAGATGCGCCGGGCCTCGTTCATCGCCACGGGGTCGTAGGCCCGCACGGTGGCGCCAGCACCCAGCAGGCCATCAAGCAAGTAGCGGCTGGGCGCCTCGCGCATGTCATCGGTATCCGGCTTGAAGGCCAGGCCCCACAGGCCAAAGTGGCGGCCGTTCAGGTCGGCGCCAAAGCGCCGGTGCACCTTCTTCACCAGCACGCCCCGCTGATCGGTGTTCACCGCTTCCACCGCGTCCAGCACACGCAAGCTCATGCCGGCATCCTGGCGTGCCGTGCGGATCAGCGCCTGCACATCCTTAGGGAAGCACGAGCCCCCGTAGCCACAGCCGGGGTAGAGAAACTGGTGGCCGATGCGCGAGTCCGAGCCAATGCCCTGGCGAACGGCCTCGATGTCCGCGCCCAAGGCCTCGGAGAGGTTGGCCAGTTCGTTCATGAAGCTGATGCGCGTGGCCAGCATGGCATTGGCCGCGTACTTCGTCAGCTCAGCGCTGCGCACGTCCATCATCACCAGGCGGTCGCGGCTGCGGTTGAAAGGCGCGTAGATCTCGCGCATGAGCCGTGCCGCAGGCTCGTCAGCCGTGCCCACGACGATGCGCTCGGGCCGCATGAAGTCGTCCACGGCTGCGCCTTCCTTGAGGAACTCGGGGTTGGAGACCACGCTGAAAGTCAGGTCCGAGCCGCGGGCGGACAACTCTTCGGACATGGCCTGACGCACCTGGTCGGCCGTGCCGACCGGCACCGTGCTCTTGTCCACCACCAGCTTGGGTGCGCTCATGTGACGGCCGATGTTGCGCGCGGCCTCCAGCACATGGCGAAGGTCGGCCGAGCCGTCCTCTCCTGGCGGCGTGCCCACGGCGATGAACTGCACCGCCCCAAAGTCCACTGCCTGCGCGGGGTCGATCGTGAAGCGCAGGCGGCCGGCCGTCACGTTGCGCCGCACCACCTCCTCCAGTCCTGGCTCATGGATGGGGATCTCACCGGCTTGCAGCCGTGCCACCTTGTGCGCATCAAGGTCGAGGCACAGCACCTCGTTGCCCACGTCAGCCAGGCAAGCCCCGCTGACCAAGCCCACGTAGCCCGTTCCGATCATCGTCAGCTTCATGTGGTCTCCAAGCCTTTCGATCGGGAAGCAGCGAC
>Ga0315902_10012542_pt1 | contig 11021 bp, 9 predicted proteins | sample LakEriMetagenome_9_FD_203523 | JGI IMG/M metagenome (GOLD analysis project Ga0315902, IMG submission 203523) | Freshwater fungal communities from buoy surface, Lake Erie, Ohio, United States - Buoy 12 MA117 | ecosystem: Environmental > Aquatic > Freshwater > Lake > Lake biofilm | place: USA...
TCAGATCGCGGATGTCGCTTCGTTCTGGCAGAGTCTGGGTGGGACGAAGGATACACCGGGCGTGATCTATCTCTGGAATGGAAACGTGATAAAAGAGTACGATGGGATCAACGAGAAACAGTTCAAGATGAACGAGTTCAAAACTATTGTAAATAAAACGTACAAGGATCTGAAGTGACGTTTAGCCAATAAGTTTGGCAATCTCTTCCTGTATCTTCTCCATTCGACTGTCGGCAACACCAATACGGAGCAGTAGTCCCGGGTCTTCTTGTAGCTCATGAGATAGTACTATATTCTTTTCGAGCAGGACTTTTTTCTCCGCATCAGAAATACCGGTAAGACAGGTGATCGGATACAGACGGAATTCGTCAATATAATCCTTCAAACATTTGCTCGCCGGGTAATCCCAGCTCAATAAATTCAAACCTATACAATGGGCATATTTCACAGCATCCGGTGAAAACCGTGTATTCGTAACAACCCATCCCTGCAGTGAAAGGCCTGTCAGATCAGGATCCAATTCCCATTGCGACTTGACATCCAGGAATCGGGACTGAATGTACAGAGGCACTTTGACATCGCTCATCTTTCCCGCCAAACTGTGCGACTTGCATTCTACCAGTAGTTGTTCTTTTTCATTCCGTGCGATCACATCGATCTCATGTTTGATACATGTCCCATGAACGATCTTGCTTACTTGAACCTGGTACCCCAATTTTTGATACAACTCACCAATAAAGCGCTCAAACGGAAAACCGGATGGACCAAAATCCATTATTGCACGTTTTAGCTGATACCGGGCAGCAACTTCCCGAGGTCCTTTTTTCAATAGCCCAAATGCCCATTTATAGATTTTCTTGGTAGGAATACCATGGTAAAGTTTTGGCGTGATCTGTTTGACGACCTTATCGATTTGTTCCTCAGACGCCCCAGAATTTCGAAGTGACTGTCTTAATTTATCCATCTCAAATATGACGGATTCTCCGGATGCTTTGGTAACGATCAATTCTTTCATGGTACTGCTATTCCTTTAAAGATAACAATTCCATTAAAATTGAACCACATAAGTCACAATAGAGCGCATAAGAACTTTAAAATTTCGAACAAATTACTTGTTCATTATAGGGGGTCAGGTCTTATTATACGGGATCCCTTATGTTTACTTAAGTGCCTTAATTGGTGAATACCTAGGACTTAGTAACACGCACGAACTCACCTCCCATAATACGATAGGTCACCCCACCGACAACGATGGATTCGCCTTCCAGCATGCCTGCGATCTTGTAGATATCTTCTTCGATGGTATGGACGGATCCTTTGGTCTTCCAGGCAATGAGCAGGTAATCGAGCAGAACTTCGCCATTGTCAGAACCGCAAAGGATGATGTGAACCGGTTTGTTGAAGTTCTTCAAGAGAGAAATGTCTTTAACCGGTGCGTAATTATCAACAATCATAACGAGTTCTTTGTATGGTTTCGCCAATTTTATTCCCTTGATCAATGCTTCCATATTGTTCTCCGGACAGTCACCACCATGACCGGCATTACGCACCTTACTCATCATCACGATCAAGCTATCCAAACCTTTGGATGATTGGTAATAGATCCCTCCGGTTGAACCGATGACCTTCTGGTGATCCGCCTTACTATCTCCGTCATTGAAAAAAACGAACTGTAGATTTGTTTCCTTCTTGTAATTGAGCTGATACCATGCTGAAAGTTGGTTGGCATAAGGATTCATGCTACCTGTGAGATCGCAAACGATCAGTTTTTCAGACCATTTGTTCCGATGTAGAACCGCCATAACAACGGTATCCAGTCCCATACCTGATTCTTCCAGTAGTTTGCGGCGGTGTCCCTCTTCCTCAGTTATCTTAAGTTCTTTGCACCATTTTATGAATTCTTCCCTTTCGCGTTTCAGCCGGGCCTCCTCCGCTTTGATCCGTTCCTCTTCCGCTTTCTTCCTGCGAAGAATTTCGGCCGTTCCCAAATACATCAGCGACATCCCTGCGTTAGAAGTGCCTTTTCGGTATTCGACCTCCTGTTTCCGGTAATCTTTGTGATAAAGGAAATTCAATGAATACGTATCGCCTTTGGGCAGATAGAGCAGGATCTCACCTTTTACATTGGTTCTCCCTTTGAAGGATTTTTTGCGTTTCTCACCGGTTAGGACAACTTGTTCATTCACCAGCGGTTTACTGTCAAGGTCCTTCAGCGTAATGGTGAAGGTGCTGTACAGATCGATCTGCACGGGGCGGGTCATTAACGCGTTTTTTATGAATGTCGTATCCGGCAGTGCGTTCATCGCTTTGTCAACTGTTGCTTTTTCAGGATCCGTCATTGCGAAGAGAGCATCTTTTTGTTTCATATCAGCCGAATAGGAAAAATTCTGGATCGAATATCCGCCGTTCCTTGGTGGAGAAGTGATCTCATCCTTACGGGTATAATTACTGATCTGCACATCGAACTTTTGTTCACACGGAAGAGCAAAAACAACCTCTCCTTTTGAGTTGGAAGTTTGTTTATATTCCTTACCGTCATTCAGACTTCTAAGGGTTACAGCTTGTCCGGGAAAAACACCTCCTTTAATATTGTTTAGGATGAGCGTCACTTTTGTTGCACAGTCTTGTGCTCGCAATTGATAGGTTGTGCCGGTTAGGATCACTGCGCATGCAATGCCTGAGAGGCACCGGTGAAGTAACGGTGTTTTCATGATCGACGTTTTTTAGTTTGATTTGGAGAGCTCTTCAGCGCCATAACGAAGGTTGCCGAAAAGGTAACAAACTACAATTTCTAAGATGTGATGGATTTAATAGTTATCAAACTGAAAATTCGATACATTTGATCATTGATCATTCGACAATAATGAAACAGTTCCTATTGGTATTCTTTCTTTTTTTTCAGTTTTCCGGACTGTTTGCCCAATTGGATCCTCAGTATTTCGGAACTTACAAGAATGAAGAAGGAACGGCTGCTTACACTGTTTACACCATGGACGAGGTCGTTTCCGATTGTTTTGTGGTGGAATATGTGGAGTATGAAAACGGAGATGTGGTTTTTGCGTCGACCGGTTTCGGACATTGTGAAGGGGAGGAAGGTCATCTGACCATCCTATTGGATGATCGAAAGGATCCGATCGAGGTAGGATTTGAGATGTATGATGACGGAACAAAGATCATGAAGGTCTTTCAGGAGGATGGATCTGTCATTGCTTTTTATCCTTATTCCGGTGATGACCTCAGTTCAGGAGTGAGCGGAGAGGAGATCTATTACATGCGTGAAGATGGTTCTGAACTGATCCTAATTCCTGGATCCGAAAACAAGACGATCGATTTTGGGATCTATTACAATGTCGAGAATGAAGTATGCAGTAAAAACCAAATTGAAACCTACATGTCAGCGGGAAATGAAGAGCAAACCGTTTATTATAGTATACTTGAGGGTAGTTGTAAACTGACGTTCTATTTTTCAACCGACAGTATCGAAATCAAAGAGGAAGGCTGTACGACGTATCACGGGCGGAATTGCGGTGAATGGTCCGGGCTGTATATCCTGAACAGATAAAAGTATTCAAATAGCGGGGTTGGTATTCGTGAAACAGCTTGTATTATTTCTTGGTTTTACTTTGGCATATTTGCTAACCGATGTGATCATTCGAAGCGAACTGCTTACGTTGTATTCGTCTAAACAGATCGGCTTCTACTTGCTGAGTGCACTGACTTCCCTCATTCTATTCACATCCGTTTTTTTGTTCCTGAATAAGATTCGGGAACGGAAGGTACTGTTCCATGTATTGCTGGGTATCTTCTGCATTTACCTTGTTGTTACGGTCATTGGATCTTTTATCTTTTTCTTTTTCAACGGCTTTTATCCGAACTATTATACCTACGAGTATTTCAGGAACGAACCGCAAAGTGCTTTTGTTTTGCTCCGTGATTCCATCGATCTGCGCGATTCGATCATTTTTGCACTTGGTTTTTCAGCCTTTTACTGGTTGTTGAAGAAGGCCATTGACAAGCAGGTAGCTTGGAATCGTCCTGCACTGATCATTTGGGGAATTGCCATCTACATTTCACTATTAAGTATACTGACGGTTCAGATCAAGAAGTATGATCAGTGCCTTACTGTTGATAGTAATTTTTCAGCCGCTGTGACAAGACATTTCTTTGATCTGGAATCGAATCGAACGTTTAATGGAAAGGGCTTGGGAAAAAGGACTCCGATCTATCTTACTAAATTAAATGACGATCGCGACTTCAATGTCTTGGTGGTTCTGTTCGAAAGTATGCGAAAACAGGATCTTCAAGCCTACGGCTATCAGCGCAAAACTACACCGAATCTTTTTCAGTTCCAGCGACAACATCTCAATGAATTCTTTGTTTTCAAGCATCCTTTTGCAGCATCAACAACGACCATGCTTGCAGTTCCGGCTGTTATTTCAGGGATAGGACCTTACCAGTCGCCGGATGTTTTTTACAGCCAGCCAATGATCTGGGAATATGGAAGTATGCTGAACTATCGTACTTTTTTCATTTCATCACATACCTTCCAGTGGTATCGATTCGACCGCTACTATCTCAAGGAGCGTCTCGGCCATATATGGAACAAGGAGAAAAGCGGGAAGAACTTCTTCAATGATCTAGGTATCAATGACAGCCATACGATCGATCACTTGAATGAGAAGATTGGTGAAAAAGGGGACAGACCATTCTTCGGCGTAGTGCAATTGAACGCCACACACTATCCATACAATATTCCCGAGAAGTTCAAGAAGTGGAAAGGAAGTTTTTTGGATGAGTACGATAATTCGATGTACTATCAGGACCATGTTTTGGGGAAACTTTTTGCAGAACTGAAACGATCAGGTAAACTTGAAAATACCGTGATCATTTTCACAAGTGATCATGGCGAATCACTGAAAGACCACAATAATATTGGTCATGTGGACAGTTATTATGCCGAAACGGTTTCTGTGCCGATGATGATCTATTTACCAGAGAACATTCGCCCGGATCTGAAGCGAAAACAGCTGAAAATTAATAGAACGAAAAATGTTTCAACCACCGATATAGCTCCGACCATAATTGATCTGCTTGATCTGAAAGGAAATAAGGAGGTTCAGAAGGTCTGGAAGAATTACACCGGTTACAGTCTTTTCGGTCCTATCCCGAAGGATCGTGCGCTGATCATTATGAACAACAATGAGGTAGCAAGGTTTAAGGTAGGGATCTCTATGGTTAAAGGCAAGTATCATTACATTCACCGGATGAACATTGTTCCGAATCGTGAAGAATTGTATGATATCAAAAAAGATCCCAAGGAAAAGATGAATCTCATGGGTCTTGTTTCAAAAAAGGATCTAAAGGAATTGATGGATGCATTCAATGAATACGAAGTCTGCGAAAAGTACCTTCCCAAATGAATTATTCTTTGATGTGAAGTTCGTTTAAAGGAATCACCTGTTGAATTCTGCGTTGATCATTTTGATCCCAAACTTCCAAACTGATAGATGGGATTTCCTTGCTCCAATCAATATCAATGATACCAAAGTGATTTTCCATGATGGGTTCGCCTTCACGGAACATATTAGGGGTTGCAAATTTCCATTCTTCAGTGAGACCGCTGCAAGTCAGATCATAGATTGGATAAAAGCCAGTGTTTCCAAGTTTGGAAAGTTCAGCGTAGTGGACATCTCCCGAAATAAAGAAAGTGCCGTTTGCTCCGGTTGTTCGGATCAATTCGAGCATGCGTAACTGTTCAAATGGGAAGTTTGCCCAGGCTTCGTAACCATTGTATTGTGTGGCAAATTGTGTACTCGAACCAATGATTCGTATGTCAGCCGGTTTTTTGAGTTGTTCTTCCAACCATTTCCACTGTGTTTTTCCCAACATTGTAGAATCACTCCTCATGTGCTGTGAATAATCCGGCTTGTAATGATAGTTCGTATCATTTTTAAGGGACCCATTGTAAGGAAGAAGGTCACTTCGAAACGTTCTGCAATCAAGTAGGATTATCTGAAGTATCTTCCCGCTCACTTTATATTCATAGGACGTATAGATACCTTCATGTTTGCGGCGGATTGATCCTTTAGGCTCTCTGAAGAATTTTAAAAAGATTTTTTTCGACTGTTCTTTTTTCAAGTAATATTTTCCAATGTCGTTTTGACCGTAATCGTGATCATCCCAAGTTGCAATTATCGGTGTTGTTTTGCGTAAATTTTTAAAATTGTTGTTCTTTGAAAGTTTGCGGTATTTTCTTTTCATCACGCACATATTGTCCGTATCACCATAGATATTATCTCCTAAATAAATGAACAGATCAGGGTGATGCGAAATTACCGTCTTCAGGACATCTAACTTTTTATCCTGATGCTGACATGACCCGAAAGCTATACGGGAGATCGAATCCTGGCTATAAGATAGAATTGTTACCAGAAAGAAAGAAGTCAAAACGAAACTCTTCATGTTGCAAATCAAAACACGAAATTAACCAAAATAGCATTCTAAGCGAATTTGAATGAAACACGGCATATGCCAGTTTCAGAATTTGTATTTTTGACAATATTCATTGAAAATGAACTTGTTGAAAAAACTCTATTTAATCGGAGTGAAATCTGGTCAGGATGTATTTCATGTCCGATTGATAAAAGCTATCAATCTTCTAAGTATTAACGGTGTCTTCTGTATGTTTTTTGCGGCATTATATGGCACCTTTTTGCAGCATAATGCAACCAGTTATACAATACTTTACACGATTCCATTTTTCTTTTTTACGATTTACCTGAATTACCTCCAAAAGGTCTATTGGGCGGCGACCCTTCTCTTCGTTTCAAATTCAGTTATATTGACCATTTATTCTTTTCGAACTGGAGAAGAGTCATATACGCACACCCTTTTCATTCTAATGATCTTTGCACTTTCAATCATGTACAGGAGAAACGAGATCAGATTGTATTTTTTTCTTAACCTGACATTAATTCTTAGTTGTATCATTTTTGTACTCGTAGGATTTGAGATGAAATGGTTTACCTCAATAGTCGATCCTTCTGTCAATTTCACCGAACAGCGTCAGCTAAATTTCATCATTCTTCTATTTTGCTCCTTGCTCTTTTCAATGGTCGTTTCGATCACGTATCAAGTTCAGCATAAAGCGATGGAAATGGCGCTGAATGAGCAAAAGGTATTATTAGCAGAAGTTAATCATCGCGTGAAGAATAATCTTGCTGTCATCATTAGTTTGTTGAACCTACAAGGTTATGCAGAGGGAGATGAAAAAGTATCAGATGCTTTGAAAGAGATCAGAAACAGGGTAATGTCAATGTCCCTCGTGCACAACAAAATGTATCAGAACAAGGACAAAAATTCTATCCTGTTGGACCTCTATATCCGAGAACTCGTCGATGAGATCAGTACATCTATCAACATGCAGAAAAAACTCAATGTTGATTTAGACCTTGCCAATATCAGTATTAACCTGTCACAGGCAATACCATTAGGATTGATCCTTAATGAATTGATAACCAATTCTATGAAGCACGCATTTAAGGGTATCGAGGAACCTAAGATCATTGTGCGTTTAACGGTTTTAAACGAAACCGATGTTGAGTTGATCTACAAGGACAATGGTATAGGGATCGATCCCGGAATTTTGGAGTTGAATGGCGGCTTAGGACTTGAACTTATGCGATCTTTGTCTGAACAGATGGATGCCATTTCAACCTTTAGTAATGAGTCTGGTCTTACGTTCAAACTAACTTTCGCAAGAGAAGGGATTGCTTAAACACACTCCATCACGTTTAACTGAAATCATAGTTAAACTGTCTTAATTTTGAAAAACGATATGTGGAAAACGATATCTGATTCAAGAAGTATGATTGCTTGACACTTTTAAATTTGAATATTAAAAAAAGAGACGTGAAAAAATTTCTTCTGGTCCTTGGGATACTTTTGTTTACGGTGGCTTGTCAGCAAACCAAAAATAAACGTTTCTCAGCCGAATCAAAGGATAATAAAGTAATGTTCATTCCTGAATTCCCTCAACCCAAGAAGTCATATGTGCGAACGATGCAACCAACGATTGCCCAATTTTTCAAGGATGTAATGGGCGATGAATCTTTCAATGGCCAGTTCTTGGTGGCGAAGAATGGAAAAGTGATCTTCTATAAAGCACAGGGTTATGCTAATGTTCTGAATAAATGGGAGATTACCTCAAAAACGCCGTTGCATGTAGCATCTGTCAGTAAAGTAGCAACCGCACTAGCTGTACTTCGATTGGTCGACCAAAAAAAGATTTTGCTGGATGGGGATGTTCGTCGCTATATTGCTGATTTCCCCTACCAGGATATAACCGTTCGTATGTTGTTGAATCATCGGTCAGGACTTCAGTATTACGGCTATTTCACTTACTATACCTGGCAACTCGGAAAGACCTTGTACAATAGGGATATTCTCGGTTTAATGAAGAAACACAAGTTCGGTCTTAACTTCCCACCTGATAAGAAATTCGCCTATTGCAATACGAATTATGCGATCCTAGCTCTGATCGTTGAAAGGGTTATAAAACGGCCATTTCCACAAGCAATGAAGGAATTGATCTTTAATCCACTCCAAATGAAGAATTCCTTCATTCTGGATCCTGATGCCAATTTCTCGAAGGTCTCACAATCCTATAAAAGCGATTGGGATCCATTCCCGTTCGATTATCTGGATGCCGTTTACGGAGATAAGAACATGTACACCACTGCACATGACCTTCTTCAAATGGATAAGGGGACCTATTCTTCAAATTTTCTCAGCGATTCACTCCGTGAACAAATGTTCAAAGGCTATAGTTTTGAGGAGCGGGGAGAAAACAATTACGGACTAGGTATCCGGCTTAAAAAGCGAAAAGGAAAGAATGATTATTATTTCCATTCCGGTTGGTGGCATGGAAATACGGCTATGTATTCTTCGCTTCGTGCTGATACTGTGTGCATCATTGCAATTTCGAACGTATACTCAAAGAGCCCTTACAATATTGGAAGACTGGCAGTTAGATTTGGTAATTACCCGCTGGATTATCAGGATGAATGACATTCCTTTTACTCAACAGAAGTTGAAGATATTGGATGAAAAAAGTGGATAAACAGATTTTATTGGATAATACTATTGCACTTAAAAATCTTCCAAAAAAAAAGTCCTCAAAACCAGAGGACCCAAAAAATCAAAATTGCTTAGTGATGATGACCACCAGGACCATGTACATGACCATGTGCGATCTCATCAGGTGTCGCAGGGCGAACTTCTGCGATACTTCCCTGGAAGTGAAGATCTGTTCCTGCTAACGGATGATTGAAGTCCATTTCAATTGCTTCGCCCGATATTGAACGGATCACACCTCGAAGTTGGTTCCCTTCGCTATCAGACATTGGTATCATTGCCCCAACTGTAAAATATTCTGAATCAAATTCACCCTTTTCATCATGGAAGACATCCAACGGGATTATTGCAATCTGGTTTTCGTCGTGTATGCCATAAGCATTCTGCGCAATGATGTGGAATTCGAATTCTTCACCAACGGTTAAACCGTGAATGTTCTCTTCAAATTCGGGAATAAGTCCTCCCACGCCAAATAAGAACACCATCGGGTTTTCAGCAGTTGTTTCTTCGATCTTTTCACCTGTTTTGTGATTGGATAGTTTGTAGTTCAGTGAAACCACCATGTTCTCTGAAATTCTCATATGGATATGCTTTAAATGAGGGGTAAAGGTAATTATTATTTTTAGTGAGATAATGTAGTTGTATTAATAACTGTCGATGACTTCATACAGATGATTTTCGTTGGAATAAAACCGCCTATTTCTTTTCAGGAATTTCTTAAGTATCAAATGAACGTAACCTGTTTCTTCGTCTTGTATCGCTTCTTAAGATAGCGAAAAAGGTAATGCGTTCCGATTGCAGTTCCTGCACCCAGTAAGGCACCCGTCAGTACATCACTTGGATAATGTACGCCGAGGTACATGCGCGAATAACCGACTGCGCATGCATAAGTATAGGCTGGCACGATCACATACCACTTGGGGTAAAGCATGCTGAGTGATGTTGCGGTAGAAAATGCCATCGAAGTGTGCCCGGAAGGGAAGGAGGGAGAACCTGCGGAGGTATATTTCGTAATATCGTTCGGATAAGTAACGAATGGCCGCTCTCGGTTAAATCCCCATTTAAGTCCTGCAGTTAACAGTCCAGTAAAAAAGCTGGCTGAACCGATCTCGAGTCCGTTCAGCAAGAGCTCTTTGTCTTTTTTGATCATACCGGTTATGAATATTCCAGTCGGCACTCCGAGGCAAACAGGATTTACACTGTGGGTGCAAACGAGCATAACTCTTCCCCCAATTGGTGTGTAGGACCCGTTGATCTTTTTAAGCAGATCGATATCCGAGTTTTGCGAAAAACTTACCGATCTTAAAAGAATCATTAAAGCGATTGCAATACCTCTATTCATGCCTTATTCCATGTAAAAGTTCAGTGGCAGCATCATCATTGCCCGAACAGGTTCGTTGTTGCAGTTTGCCGGGTTCCAATGAGGCATGTAGGCGAGAATCCGAATGGCTTCATCATCTATTTCCGGCGATACACCTCTTACAATTTCGATGTTGGAAATAGAACCATTTTTTTCAACAATGAAACGAGTATACACTTTTCCCATTGTACCTTGTTCAATTGCTTTTTGAGGGTATTCGAGATTATTTATCAGAAATTTCATCATTTCCTTCATCCCACCCGGATATTCCGCTGAGGTATATTCCGCTGAGTCACAATCAGAGTTTTCCAGTAAACCTTTCATCATTAGTTCAGTAATCGAAGAGGTGTCAATATCCTTTGATTTTTTCTTGGATAGGATAAGTTCAGCTTCTTTTACTCCTGTGAAACGCATGGACATATATTTTACTTGATCTTCTTTTTTGGAATTGTAGGAGAAAAATTGAACGGCCCTGTGAATGTTGGTTGGATCAGTGATATCAAAGTTAATTTCCTTTGCTTTTAGA
>Ga0315902_10012543_pt1 | contig 11020 bp, 2 predicted proteins | sample LakEriMetagenome_9_FD_203523 | JGI IMG/M metagenome (GOLD analysis project Ga0315902, IMG submission 203523) | Freshwater fungal communities from buoy surface, Lake Erie, Ohio, United States - Buoy 12 MA117 | ecosystem: Environmental > Aquatic > Freshwater > Lake > Lake biofilm | place: USA...
GGTCCTCCATGATGCCGCGCGGCCCGGAGTCGGCGTGCCGATCACCGGCCGCGTGGAGAAAAAGGGCCGCGCAGGCGCTGGCGAGGCCTTTTTGCCGCCGAAGGGCGGTCATTTCACGCTCACGGCTGTGATGGAGATCGCGCCGCCCGCGGCGGAGGGCACGCGGAGCTGCCGCCTTCGCCTGCACAACAGTCTGAACACCGATACCGTGCGCGTTCCGGGAGGGGAGCGACAGCTCGCCGCTGATTACGCCACGCCGAAGAAGCTCGCGCTCTCCGGCAGCACGTTTGGACGCTTCTCCCTCATCGGCATGCTCTACCCGGAGAAGGCGCTGAAGGACTGCCATCTGTATGTGATGGATGAATACGATCCGCAGCGCATCCCGGTGGTGTTTGTGCACGGGCTGCTCTCCGACCCGCACATCTGGCTGGATGCGGTGCAGGCCATCTGCGAGGACCCGGTGCTGCGCCGCCGCTATCAGCCTTGGTATTTCCTGTATCCGACCGCGATGGGGCTGCCGCAGGCCTCCGGGCGGCTGCGTGACTCGTTGCTGCTCGCGCGCGACCATTTCGACCCGGATCACAACGATCCCGGCATGCAGCGCATGGTTTTGATCGGTCACAGCATGGGCGGGCTGCTCAGCCGCATGCAGGTCACCGAAAGCGGTGACGAGTTGTGGAAAAGCCTGTTCAGCAAACCGCCCGCCGATATCCTCGTGAGTGATGCCGTGCGCGCGCGGCTGCAAAAAACGCTCTTCTTCAAGCCGCTGCCGTTTGTGCAGCGCGTCGTTTTCATCGCCACGCCGCATCGCGGCAGCCGGATCGCCAGCCTCAGCATCGTGCGGCTGCTCACCGGGCTGGTGCGTGTGCCCTTTGACTCGCTGAACATGGTCAATGAGATCGTGCAGGGGAATGCGGACGCCGTGGTGCCGCAGATCTGCGAGTGGGGCGTGTTTTCCTTCCTCAGCGTCGGCATGCTGTCCGACGAGCATCCGTTGCTACAGGGCCTGGACCGCACCCGCCCAGTGGTGGCTCATCATTCGGTCATTGGTGATCGCGGTCTGCGTCGTGGTGGCGTCGAGCAGAGCAGCGATGGCGTGGTGCCCTACCGCAGCGCCCACCTGGACAGCGCCGCGTCGGAGAAAATCGTGCCGTATTACCACGGCTGCTCGGACAAGCCGGAGGTCGTGCGGGAATTGCTGCGCGTGCTGCACGAGCACTTGCGCTGAGGCCCTCGGCTCTGTAGGCCACCTCTTCGAGGTGGATTCATGCCGGGTCACAGCCCCGGCCTACAGTGGTCAGCGCCACCAAGACGGCAGATCGGTCATCGTTTCCTTCAAAATCTCGCGGATCGCCCGGCGCTCCTCCACCGGGAGGTGGGCGAGCGCGGGATTCGGCTGCGTATCGCGCAAACCTTCCGCCATGCGGAAGTAAACGCGCTCCTTCAGCTCCTTCGGGGCGTGTTTCCACGTCTCCGTGTAGAGCATGAAGCTGCAGCGGTTTTTGAAGAGCCGCGTCTTCAAATCCAGGTCCTTCAAAGCCAGCCCGCGGCGTGACGGGCGGCGGTCCTCCAGAAAATCGCGCGCGTATTGCGCATCGCCCTCGATGCCCTCACGCGGGAATTTCGCTTCGTCGGCGAAAAGCACGTAGCGGGCGAAATCCTGCGCCCACGCGTCGATTTCCGCCTGCTCGGCGCTGCCCAGAGTGCCTTTGCGGTCGTGCTTGAGCTGCCGCACGAGGTAAATCCCGCGCACGAGGCGGTTTTCGAAGCCGATTTGATGCTCGTGCACGAGGTGCGGCAGGATGTCGCTGGTCGGCAGCAGGTGTTTGTCCAGTGACCAGGTCTCGCCGGGGATCACCTCGGTCTTTTGCGTGCGTCCGCCGGTCAGCAGGCCGAAGACGTTCGCCTTGTGGCCGCTGATGTGGTGCTTTCCGGTCAGGTGCCAGCCGCCGAAGCGGTTCTCCAGCGGGATCTGATGGCCCTGCTCGTCGCGGCGGAAGGTTTCGAGGCTGGAGCCGGCCTGGGAAACCAAAAGCGACTCCGCGATGAGGCCGGGCAGGCGCTTCGTCGCCGTGCCGCCGTGGCAATTGAAGCATTTCGTGCCGCGCTCGACGCGCGGGAAGGCACCGCCGGGCTGCATGCGGTTGAAGACATAAAAAACCGGCCCGATTTCCGGATCCGCCGCCGCCACCTCCAGCACCCCGCCCGGCACGTAGCCGACGTAACTGTCCTCATTGAAGTAAAGCGCGCGCGGATTGCGGGGATTGATGATTTCGCTCTGCAGGCTGCTCGCGGAGAAAACGAGGATTTGCGAGCTGACCGGGATTTTCAGTGCCGTGAGCAGGCTGCGCAGCATCGCGAGGTCGCTGGAGGTATCGATCGTGACCTCCCCCTTCTCGATCCGGGCCAGCAGCTGAGCAAAACGGTCCTTCGGCTGGGTGTCGGCGTAATTGTGCGGCGGAGAGCGGAAATCCATGACTCGATACGGACTGTCCGCTGCGGAGAGCAGGGCAGGGATGAGCAGGGAGATCAGGCAGACGGCAGAGCGCGACATCATGGGAAAATCAGAGGCCGAAACGTGCGTCACAACGGCCGTATCGCAAACGTCGCGAGGCACGGAATTCTTGGCAAACTCCTCAAAAGCTCCCATGCCGCTTCAAAGTGGGAAATTGGACCTCTCGTGACGACTTGGGCGTTACAAAAAGCGACTTGGATCAAAACAACATCGGCTGAGCTTCATCCACGCTCGCGGCCTTGGTCCGACGCTTCTTGGGCTTCTCCTCGGTGACTTCAGTTGCCTCGGCCGAGGGCTCAGGTTCGACCTCGACGATCGTAATTTCGACTGGAGCCTCGTCACGGACCTCTAACGGTTCAGGCGCAGCATTTACGTTAGTTGCTTCAACTCGGATTTCTTCAATCGGCTCGACAGGATCGAGTTGTTTAGCTGGAGTTAACACGGTATCTGCGGAGTCTGTTACCGGGGCTTCTGGAGGCAGGTCGGGTTGGGCTTTCGGTGTCTTTTGAGCTCGTTTTGTAACGTTTTTGACGTTTTCTTTACCTTTGCGGGCACGGTGCTGTTCGACCCGGCGGGCGGTGAGGCCTCTGACCTTCGAGGCGTTACCGTTGTGACGGTCGAAATTTGGGAAGGACAGTCTGCCGCCCGATTCATCCAGCCATCCGGCCTGGATCAGTGCCTCGGCGAAACCTTTGCGGCCGCAGACCTTGTTGATGAACTCTTTGGTAACGTTCAGATCGTTTGGATCAGCGCCGCTGAGTTCGGCCCAAGACCAGAACCGCACCAGTTTTCCAACCACCGCGTCTGGATCGATTCGGAGCTGAGTGGCGATGGCACAGATTTCAGGTTTGTCGGGTGTTGAGACTTCAATTTTAATCCAAGGGCGGCGCATAAAGGGGGAGGCGAAAAGAGCACTCCCACAACGAACGTCAAAGAAACAACTTAGGCGTTACATTGCCAAAGGCGGGAAAGACCATGCGGTTTGGTTGCGGCGCTCAGCACGAGTTCCTGCCAAGTTGAAGGCGGGAGGGTTTGTTGAAGATCGGAACAAACCTGACCTTGCATTCTGATTTGGCACCGCTAAAAACGCCAGTATTCCCAATCAGGAAGATGAATGCCGGCGTGGTGAAATTGGTAGACGCGCTAGACTCAAAATCTTGTTCCGAAAGGAGTGTCGGTTCGAGTCCGACCGCCGGTACCATCTTCTGGGGAATTTCTGCGAGCTTGAGGGCCGGTAAAACCGAACAATCCCCCTTGTTGCGCGGTCTGTGAGTCGGTTAAAACCGCCGCATGACTTTCCCTCGCAACCGAACCCTCGCCGCCGTGGCGCTCCTGCTGCTCGCGGCCGTTTGGTGGTGGTCGGTGGGCGAAAAGCAGCCCGAGGAGGCCAAATCGACGGTTTTGAAGGCTGCGAAGGACGTGGATGCCACTTTGGCGTCTCGACCGCTCCGGGCGGTGGATCGGTTTTCAGCCGGAAAAGTGCTCGCGCAGCGCGAAAGGCCGATTCCGGGCCTGGCGGGCCGTTTTCAGCGTCAGCGGCTCGTGCGCGCCGATTTCAAATATCCGCTGCTGCGCGTCGATGAGGTCATTTCCCGCGTTTCGGGCTCGGATGAGCGTTTGGAGCGGCAAACGGCTTACGTGGCGGATCACGTGATGGTGAAGGTTCGGCCCGGCGTGGACGAAAAACGGCTGGTGCAGGCTTTGGCGCGGTTTGGAGCCGCGGTGCGGGATCGGAAACCGGCCTCCGGGCTCTGGTTGGTGAGTTTTACCGATGCCGGCCTCGATACGGTGCCGCGCGTGCTGGCTGAAATCGCGCGCGCAGGCGATTTGGCGCTCGTGGCGGAGCCGGATTATATCGTGCACGCCAGCGTGCTGCCCAATGACGCGAGTTTTGGCCAGTTGTGGGGGCTTCACAACACCGGGCAGAGCGGCGGCACGGCGGATGCGGACATCGACGCGCCGGAGGCTTGGGAATTGAGCACCGGCAGCCGTGCGGTGCTCGTCGGCGTGATCGATACGGGTATCGACCACACGCATCCCGATCTGGTGGCGAACATGTGGACGAATCCCGGCGAAATCGCCTCGAACGGCCTCGACGACGATGGAAATGGCTACGTCGATGACACGCGGGGCTGGGATTTCGCGAACAACGACAACAACCCGATGGATGACAACAACCACGGCACGCACTGCGCGGGCAGCATCGGTGGCGTGGGCAACAACGGCGCGGGGGTGACCGGCGTGAACTGGCAGGTGTCGCTCGTGGGCCTGAAATTCCTCTCCGCCAGCGGCAGTGGCGCGACTTCGGACGCGGTGGAGGCCACGGCCTACGCCACGGGCATCGGCGTGGACCTCACCTCGAACTCTTGGGGCGGCGGCGGCTTCACGCAGTCGCTCAAAACCGAGATCGATGCCGCAGACGCGGCGGGCATTTTGTTTGTGGCGGCGGCGGGCAATGAAACGACCGATTCCGACGTCACGCCGAACTATCCCAGCGGCTACACGAGCCCGAACATCATCTCCGTGGCCTCCACGACACGCACGGACGGGCTTTCGAGCTTTTCGAACTACGGCGCGACCACGGTGGACCTCGCCGCGCCGGGCAGTGAGATTTACAGCACCACGCCGGGCAACACGTATCAAAGCTTCAGCGGCACCTCGATGGCCACGCCGCATGTGGCGGGTGCCTGCGCGCTGCTGAAGGCCTATCGCGACTCGCTTTCGCACTCGGAGATCAAGGATCTGCTCATGCAAAGCGTGGACATCGTGCCCGCACTGTCCGGGCGCTGCATCACGGGCGGCCGCATCAATTTGCACAAAGCGCTGCTGGCCTCAGGCGATCTCACGACGAGCCCCGGCGGAGGCCTCAGCGCCAGCGGACCGATGGGCGGGCCGCTCACGCCCTCCTCCATCACCTACACGCTGACGAATCGCGGCATGTCGAACGTCGCGTGGAGTGCATCGGCGGACGCGACCTGGGTTTCGCTGTCTTCATCGGGTGAAATCGTGCCGCCGGGCGGGAATTCGACGCTCACCGTGCAGCTCAGCGCGGAAGTGGCCGCCTTGCCCGGCGGGCGGCACACCGCGCACGTCACCATCACGAACGTCACCTCATCCACCACGCAGACGCGGCTGGTGGAGCTCGATATTGTGCCGCCCGTGGTGATCAACGAGCCGCTCAATGACAATCCCAACTGGCTGACGACCGGTGAGTGGGAATTCGGCACGCCCTCGGGGCAGGGCGGCGCGGAGCACGGCCTGCCGGACCCTTCCACCGGTGCCAGCGGCGCGAATGTTTACGGCGTGAATTTGGGCGGCGATTACTCGATCACACCGGGCGGCCCGTTTTATGTCACGGCAGGTCCGTTTGATCTAACGCTGCAGGATTCCACGCGGCTGGAATTCCAGCGCTGGCTCAATACGGACATGCCGAACTGGGTGACGGCCACGCTGGAAGTCTCCAGCAACGGCAGCACCTGGACGCAGCTCTTCGTGAACAGCGGTGAGGTCGCGGACAGCGCTTGGACGCCGCAAAGTTTCGACATCAGCGCTGTAGCGGACCTCCAGCCGCAGGTCTGGCTGCGCTGGGGTTATCAGGTCAAAAATTTGAGCGATGTGTGGGCCTACTCCGGCTGGAACATCGACGACATCGTCATCCGCGGCGTGCCGGTGAACAACATCGCCCTCGTGCTGCCGCCGGATCTCACGGAAGGCGATGCGCCGGTCGCGGCGACGCTCGTGATGACGCCCGTGCCTTCCTCTCCGGCCGTGGTGACGCTCGTCTCCGCGAATCCGGCGCAGCTCCAGGTGCCGTCGAGCGTCACGGTGCCCGCCGGTTCGGCCAGCGTGCCGGTTTTGCTCACGGCGGTCGATGATGCGCTCGCGGATGGCACGCAGACCATCGGCATCACCGCCTCTAGCCCGGGATTTCCAGACCGGCAGGTCTCCCTGGCGGTGCATGACAATGAAACGCGCGTCATCACCGTCGCGTTGCCCGCCAGCCTCAGCGAAGGCGCGGGCGTGTTGACGAATGTGGGCACGGTCAGCCTCGATGCGCCAGCGGGAGCGGCTGTGCGCGTGTTTTTGGCATCCGATGACACGGGCGAGCTGCGCGTGCCTACCAGCGTGATCATTCCTGCCGGTCAAAGCAGCGCGAGCTTCACGCTCACCGCGGTGGATGACACCTTCATCGACGGCGTGCAGATGGTCGCGGTCACCGGCAGCGTGCAGGGCTGGACCAGCGGCACGGACACGATTGCGATCACGGACAATGAAGCGCTCACGCTGGCGCTCACCTTGCCCGCTTCCGTCATCGAGGGCCAGACGACCGTCTTTGGCAGCATCACGCTCAGCGGACAGGCTGTGTCGCCGATCGCGGTGTCGCTGACGAGCTCGGATAGCAGCGAGATCACCGTGCCTGCCAGCGTGAGCATCGGCGCGGGGAACAGCGGCATCACCTTTCCCATCTCCGTGGTGAATGATGCCGTGGCTGACGGACCGCAAAACGTGACGATCACCGCGAGCGCGAGCGGCTTCAGTAACGGCAGCAGCGTCGTCATCGTGAATGACATCGACACGCCGGCCACGCCCGCGAGTCCGCAGCCCGCGCATGCGGCCACCAGCGTGCATCCGGAGAGCGATCTCGCCTGGAGCACGCTGCCAGGCAGTGGCGGCGCTCCCAGCAGCTACGACATTTACTTCGGCACGACGGCCTCGCCGCCCTTCGTGGTCGAGACGACGCAAAGCACTTACGCGATGCCGCGCCTGAATGCCGCGACCACGTATTACTGGCGTGTGGTCTCGAAAAATGCCGCCGCAACCGCCAGCGGGCCGGTGTGGAGCTTCACCACGGCTGCGGTGGGGCCGGTGACGCGTTTTGGATGGAGCGCGATTGGTTCGCCGCGCTTTGTCGATGAGCAAATTCCGGTCACGGTGACGGCTTACGACCAGTGGGACAACATCGCCTCCGGTTTCAGCGGCAGCGTGACGATCAAACCCGTTTCAAATGATGCCACCGTGCTCATCACCGAGGTGAATCCGAATTCGCCGGACGAAGTCGAGTTCGTGAACGTCTCCACCACCGCGGCGAACATCGGCGGCTGGATCGTGAGCTTTTACGACAACGACACCTATCCCTCGCGGAAGACCTTCACCATTCCCACGGGGACCGTGGTGCCTGCGGGCGGCGTGTTTCGCGTGCAAGAGTTCGGCTCGTATCCCGGCGCGTATCCGCTTTTCCGATTCGGCTCCAATTTGAACTGGACCAGCGATGCGCTGTCCGCCGTGGCGGTGCTGCTGAGCAAGCCGGATGGCACGTTGGTCGATTTCATGTGCGCGGGGGCTGCCACTGCCTCCGCGATCAGCCTGCCGACGTCGATTCCTCTCACGCAATGGTCCGGCGCGGCGGTTTCTGCGCCATCGAATGTCGATCACGCCTACACGCGATTCGGAAACTCCGATCGCAGCACCGCGGCGGACTGGGCGGGCTCGTTGCCGGCGCCGGGCATCATCTTCGGTGGTCTCACCGTGCCCTTCCCGGGCAGCATCACTCCACCGCAGGTACTCCCATCGTCGTCGATCTTCACCGCAGGCGTGTGGAGCGGTCATCTCCAGGTGCGCGGCCCGGTGGCGGCATTGCAAATGCGTGCGGAGGACAGCGTGGGGCATCGCGGAGACAGCAATGCGTTTGATGTGACCGGCCTCGGTCCACTCACACTCACGACGAGTGCGCCCGCCTATGCGGAAAACGCGGGAACGGTGGCCAATGCGGTCACGATCACGCTTTCTGTGCCTGCGCCGGCGGATGTGAATGTCACGCTCACGAGCAGCGATACCTCGGAGGCCGTGGTGAGCTACTTCACCATCCTTGCGGGCCAGGTCAGCGGCACCACTTCGCTGCAAATCATCAATGACGCGCTGCTCGATGGCTCGCAATCGGTCACACTCAGTGCCAGCGCTCCGGGCTACACGGCGACGCAACTCGTCATCACGGTGACGGACGATGAAACGGCCGTTTTGAGCCTTAGCGCGGTCAATTCGGCCTCCGAGGCCGCAGGAACGCTCACCGGCACTTTGAACGTCTCCACGCCCGCCGGTGCCAGCATCGCGGTGAGCCTCAGCAGCAGCGATGTGAGCGAAATTTCCGTCCCGGCGACCGTGAACGTGCCTGCTGGCCAAACCAGCGTCACATTCCCGATCGCCGTGTTGCAGGACGCTTTGCTCGACGGGCCGCAAAACGTCGTTTTGACCGCCAGCGTGGCAAATTGGACCAGTGGCACGAAAACGATCACCATCACCGATGATGAAATCGCGGCGGTGACGCTCGACATGATCGCGCAGACGCATGAAGGCGCGGGACAGACGAATGGCGGCGGCGTCCTCACGCTCGGAGGTATCGCCGTGGCCGATGTGACGGTCACTTTGACCAGTAGCGATGTTTCGGAGCTCACCGTGCCCGCAAGCTTGATCATCCCGGCAGGCCAAAACAGCACCGCAGTGCCCATTGTGGCCGTGGAGGATGTTTTGCTCGATGGCGCTCAAAACGTGACGATCAGCGCGGTTGCCTTTGGCAATCCAGCCGTCACCGACAGCCTCCAAGTTCGCGACAACGATGCCGCCAGCCTCGTGCTCGGCACGATGCCTTCCTCCGTGCGCGAGGGCGCGGCAACGACGCTCACCATCACCGCGCGCGATGTCGCGAACCAACTCATCACCGTGCCCGTCGGCGGCCCGGTCACGCTTTCCGCCTCTGGAAACGCGGGCGCGAATGTCGTGCAGCCGGGCTTGCTCAGCGGATTCGTGAACGGTGTGTGGACCGGACAGGTGCGCGTGATGAATGCGGACACGAATGTGCGCCTCACCGCGGCATCGCCCACGGCATCCGGTCTTGGAAATGCCTTCACCGTGACCACCGGGCCGCGTCTCGCCGCCTCGCCGCCATCCTTCAGCCTGAATGTGCCGCAGCAGTGGCAAAAGACGCGCACGCTCACGATTTCGAACACCGGCGCGGAGCCGCTGATCTGGAGCGCGAGCTTGAGCGGCATGGAATGGCTCACGGTGATTCCGATGAGTGGCTCGGTGCCGGCGGGTGGCTCGCAAAACGTCACGCTGACCTTTGATGCGCATGATTTGAGCCCCGGCGGTTACGCGGGCTCGCTCGCGCTGGTCAGCAATGACGAGCGGCAGCCTTCCGTGGGCATTCCGGTGGCCATGCAGGTCACACCGGGTGTGCATCACCTGCGCTGGAGCGCGATTGCGTCACCGCATGCCGTGAACACCGCGCAAAGCGTCACGCTCACGGCCGAAGATGTCGCGAACAACGTCGTCGCGGACTTTGATGGCAGCGCGTTGCTTTCGCTGACGCCTGCGGGCGTGATTTCACCGCCGCAAACCGGTGTGTTTGTGAATGGCGTGTGGTCAGGAAGCATCCGCATCGGCAGCGCAGGCACCTGGCAGGCACGCGCGATCACTCCGGGCGGCCAGGAAGGGCTTAGCAACAGCTTCACCACCACCAGCGGCGGCACGCTCAGCCTCGTGATGCCGAACAACGCAGCGGAAAATGCCGGAACGATCACCGCGAGTGTCACACGCCCCACCGCGCCCGTTTCGGCTTTGGTGATTGATTTGGAAAACCTCGCGCCAGGCATCGCGAGCGTGCCGTCGAGCGTCACCATGCCCGCCGGGCAGACGCAGGTGAGCTTCAACATCAACCTGATCAATGATTCGCTGCTCGATGGCACCTCCGTCTTCACGTTGCGCGCGCTGGCGGTCGATCACACGACGGCATCGGCTGTTTTGAACGTGCTGGATGATGAAACAACCACGGTGACAGTCAGTTTGCCCGCCTCGATTGCCGAAACGGCTGGCGCGCAGGCCGCATCGGTCACGCTGGGCCGTGTCGCGGATGCGGAGCTCACGCTCGCGCTTTCCAGCTCGCTCCCCGCGCGACTCAGCGTGCCCGCGACCGTCACGATCCCGGCTGGATCGGCCACGACAGCATTTCAGGTGCAGCCGGTCAACAACGCGATCATCGACGGCACGGAAAGCGTCACCGTGACTGCGACGCTGGCCGGTTCCGCGCCTGGAAGCGCCACGGTGGACGTGCTCGACAATGAACTGCGCGTGATCAGCCTGCAAAGCACGCGCAGCAGCGTCAGCGAGGGCGAATCGCCGCTCGCGGGTGTGATGTCGGTGACGCTGCCGGGCACGGTTTCTCAGGCGCTGGTTGTCACGCTGAACTCCAGCGATGTGAGCGAGGTGATCGTGCCTGCGAGCGTCACGATCCCTGCTGGCTCGAATTCCGCCTTCTTTGAGGTGCAGCCGGTGAATGATACGTTTTACGACGGCACGCAGGGCGTGACGATCACCGCCAGCGCGGCCAGTTTCACCAGCGGCACGCGATTGATGACGGTGCAGGACGATGACGTGTGGTCCTTTGCCGTTTCCTCATTTGGCAGCGTGCAGACGAGCGGCGTGCCCTTCAATGTGAGCTTCACCGCGCGTGAT
>Ga0315902_10012544_pt1 | contig 11020 bp, 7 predicted proteins | sample LakEriMetagenome_9_FD_203523 | JGI IMG/M metagenome (GOLD analysis project Ga0315902, IMG submission 203523) | Freshwater fungal communities from buoy surface, Lake Erie, Ohio, United States - Buoy 12 MA117 | ecosystem: Environmental > Aquatic > Freshwater > Lake > Lake biofilm | place: USA...
TTTCAGCAAACTACCGTGAATCTTTCGCTTTTGCTCGCCAGCCTCTGTCCAGTCCCGTTGAACCTCGGGAAGTTTCGAGGTTTCTTCGGATGTGTCCTCCTGCTTGGTGCTCTGGCCAAACATGACACTTGATATTCCGATGCTTATCGCGAAGAAAAACAAAAAGTTGCGATCCAGTGGGCGTGGTATCTTGTACATTCTCTCCTCAGTAGTCATTCAAATGAAAAAGCAATCAACGCTCGGGTCTATGTTGAAATTGGTTTAGGTTTTCGCTTTCTGAATTGGTGAGCACGTTCTCCTCCAACCTAGCTCCTCCAATCCATTTGGTTCTACAGCTAAGAATCGCAATACTAGAACTTTGCGTGCACTTATGCAAGCGTTCGCTAAAGTGGGTTGTTCGATTTTTAGCTATTTCGCTAAACCTTGCGGCTTGGATAGAAACGGCACTCTTCTACAACTCGAGCGTTTTCAACGCTCGAAGCACTTTCTTCAACTCGACATGCCGAAAGTGAATTCCACCAAGCGATGAACCGGGAATCCAGCCCAAAAGCACACCACCAAGCCCGCTCGAGGCCGTGGAAAAGTGGATGGTGTTAAGATTCAACCAGCGATCCAGGACTCCGGAATTGATGGAAATCTCCTGGATGTTTTTTACCCAAGCGATCTTGATCCCCCGATTGAAGATCCCCGAACGAACAACGATTTTGTCTCGCGTGATCACATAAAACGTGTTCTTCCACGAGAGATGCAGCAGCAAAAACGGGATCGCTAAACCAATCAATTCCAGAAATATGATCAGCAACAGCCCAATCGAAAAACTTCCTGTTACCAGAAAAAACAACTGTACCAGGATGAACACCAAAAAAGGGGACGAGATAATCAGCAGCAAGACCCGCATCAACACCTTCGCTGTGCCCGACGGATTGCTCGCGTACACAATGTCATTTGGATCGAGTACCTCAGCAATATCCGATGGAATCTCCCCAAGTCGCGGACGAACCGCTTCGACCACCTCCTTGGCTAGCCGTTCGGTTCTCATCGAAAATGCCGTTTCACCCTCGAAATGACTAACACTAGCTCCTGCTTCAAAGGAGTCGGCCCCAAAAGGGGGGAGGTCCAAAGGTGGAGGCAAATCCTCAAGATCACTGCTCGGTTCAATCGATTCCGACTCGGGTTCTGACTCAGGCTCTTGGCGGTCGGCGACGCGGTCGTCTTTAAAACGCCCCTGGGCCAGTGAAAACTTCGACTTGCAAGTCGCACAACTCACCAGTGTGCTGTCTGGAAGCTTGACGGTCTTGGTCGAGACAAACTTTGCCGAACAGCTTGGACATATCAGACGGTCGAAATTCGGGGTGCTACTCATGGGCATCTCGCAACTATAAAATTTCGGAAAAACATATGTAAAGCCGGTTCCCATCGAACCTGCTAGTAAGTCTCCCAGTGTCCAAGCATGCGTGACACATCTGGTCACAGCTTCCAAAAATCTCAAAACTTTTTTCAAATTGCCAGCTTCCAATCTGGCAAGCGAAGGTTTCTTGTTCTGCGAATGCTTGTCCGTTACAATCGTTCCTCAGTTTTGCGAACGTCCCCAAAGCCCTTGTCCTTTTGGTTATGCCCACCACAAAGTTTTTCCTGCTGCTTCTTACTTCTTTTTCGGCGGTAGTAGTGCTTGCCAAAGCCGAGGGGCTCCGTGAAGCGAAGGAAGCACACAAGCTTGCCGTGGCAAGTGCGGTCAATGAAGTCGCTAAGGAGATGTCCAATGCGATTCAAAGCGCTCTAAAGGACAAGGACTATATTCCCCTACCGGACATTGTTCGCTAGACTAGACGTTTCCACTCGTTCGATCCTATCGCCCAACTCGAATTTAGTTGGGGAGGATCGACTTAGACCTCCCGCTGCTAAGCCATGCTCGAAAACACCCCGTCCTACACCATTCGAAGTAGAATCACCTGCCCGCACTGCTGGCACGACTTTTCGCCAGAAGAATCCTTGTGGATCGCGACAGATCACCCCAATCTATTCGGCGATCCGAGACTGGGTGACGAGCAAACGATGCGGTTCTTGCCGTCTCGGTTTACACACGATGGAGAAGCGATCGATCCCGAAGGGCAAAAGACTACTCGCTTGGCCTGCCCGTCCTGTCACTTGGAAATCGCAAGACCCCTGTACCAAATAGCTCCGGTGTTCTTCTCGATTCTCGGCGCGCCGGCATCGGGCAAAAGCTATTTTCTTGCGTCGATGAGCTGGCAACTTCGCCAGCTACTACCGAGTCGTTTCTCGATCGCGATGACCGATACCGACCCGGTTTCCAACGCTCGACTTCATGAATACGAGGAACAGCAGTTTTTAAACCCAGATCCAAATGCATTAGTCTCCATCGCCAAGACCCAACTCGATGGAGATCTCTATGATCGTGTCAACATGGGAACTCATGTGGTCAGCTACCCGCGACCTTTCCTGTTCACCCTACAACCGATGGCGGTTCATCCGAACCACCCAAAATCCAACTCGGTCTCTCGAGTCATGTGCCTTTACGACAACGCGGGTGAACATTTTTTACCCGGCAGCGACTCTTCTACCGCTCCCGTCACTAGGCACTTGGCTCTGTCTCGAACGCTGTTTTTCTTGTTCGACCCCACCCAAGACACCCGCTTCAGACGGGCTTGCGAAGGAAAGTCGGCGGATCCTCAAATGCAAAACAGGTCGGCTCGATTGGCTCGCGAAAGTGTCACTCGACAAGATACGATCCTCTTAGAAGCCATTCAGAGAGTTCGAAGGCATGCCGGCCTTAGGGACGATCAAATGGATCAGCGTCCGTTGATCATCGTCGTCACGAAATGGGATAGCTGGAAGGAACTGCTACCAAACGTTTCGAACGAGCCACCCTATCGCAAAGCTGGTAATAATACGATCCACATACTCGACGGTGACCGTATCCAGGAAGTCTCCCAACACGTTGGTGACCTGCTTCGTCGTCTAACCCCAGAAATAGTTGCAGCCGCTGAAGGATTCACCAAGAACTTACTTTTTATTCCAGTTAGTGCCACTGGTTGTGCCCCTGAGCACGATCCTCAAACGGGTGCTTTTGGGATGCGACCTAATTCACTCAGCCCGTATTGGGTTGAAGTCCCCATGCTCTATGCACTGAGTCAAGGTTGCACGGGACTGATCGGAACTGCAAACCGCAAAAAATAACGCTCGGAGTCTCACGCCATGAACGCTGAATTACTTTATACATCGGCACCACAAGGGCTCAAGCAAGGGAGCCGGGGGTTCTGCACGGTACTCAGTACGGTCGGGATGCCATTGAACATCGCGACGAAACTGGAATCGCTGAGCGGATATCGCCATCTTTATCCGTCGGGAACACCCGATGCAGCCAAGAACCCCGTAAACCACTCCCACCTGCGACTTTCCGTTGGAGGTCGCACACTTTCGATCCTCTCACGAATCTCCGACTACGGGCTCGATTACAGTCAGCGCACCAACAAACTAGCCCATCACATTGTCGTCGATACGCCGATGCCACCATGCGGACCTGCTGCATTACTGGCAGATCCCTCGATTATGCGGTCTGAATGGGACGGAACCTGTGCGAACATCCCTACCCCACCCGCTTTTCCTGCTCTATCGGTCGAACCAAGTCCTTGCACACTGTGGGAATCGATCACCGGCGATGCCGGCTGGGCTGGCGTTGTTGCGAGTGCTTGGATGAATACAACATCCAAGCCAACCTTTATCGTCTTCTCAGAAGACCAATCCGATCAGCTTCTAAAACTGCTCGAAGAAGCGATCTCGCTGTTACCACCTTCCAAGCGATGGCAAGCTACATTCGGCACTTATGTGACGAACCTACCCCCAGATGTTGATTGCAAGGTTCGGTGTGTCGTTGCTGGCAGCGACGAAGCGAGAATGGCAAGTGCCAGGGGTGTGGTGATCAATCTAACACAGCCACTTGATCATCCGCCACCAAGCGAATCCGTATCGGCCGCACGCGATGGCAACTACATCGGCGGACGTCCAAACAGCCCACCATTGATCGCAACCAGTGGAATTGAAGAACCACCGGGGAATGCCCCCGAGGAGGAGTCCGTTGAACAGCTGGAAGAGTTAAAGTTTGACCCCGAACAGCCGTTTGCAAGGACATCCACAAATCAACCGCCATCGTTAGGAACTGTAATCAAACGCCATGTGCCAGCCCCAAACAACATAGATGCGAAAAAAAGGGTGGGCCACAAGAATGTCATTGTGAGCCTAAGCTTAGCTGGGGTAGCAACTGTTGCTATTGCAATCGCGATCTTCAGTAAGATGATATCTGAATATGCGACGGTTGTAGAATCAAACACGGTAGCATCTAGCAATCAGCGAAAAGAATCCGCCCAAAAACAAAGTACGGAATCCGGAAATGCAAACCGGGAACCCTCTAACAATCCGCGTTTGGAAACGCATTCGAACAATGATCTTGGATCTGGTGTACAGAGCACGCCAGCGCCAGTGCCAAGCCCCCCTCCAAAAGATCCTCCAATCCCCCCACCGACCAAGCCCAAGCAATTGCTGTCGTTTGCCAAATTATCTATTAGTCTTGACAACTTGTCGCTAAAGGTAAAATCCGTTGCAGAATCAGAATTAAAAATCCCCCTTGGGCTTATAGGCTCAAGTTCACAAGCGGAAATTATCTACAATACTAACGACGAATCTGAGAAGAACATTTTTAACGAATGGATTTCCGGAAGCGAGTCCATCAAATGGATTTGGCAACAATCAACCGACGGCGGAACTTCATGGACTCCACGGCACGATCTTAATTCGCCAGCAATTGCGATAGGGTCGACGGATAAGCCGAATACCTTATTCAAAGTCGAAGCCGAAGTGGACAATAAAAGCATGTTCGTAGATTCCCAACCGAAACATAAGGTCACCAGCAACAACACATTGAGAACCGAGGATTACATCGAAATCGAAATTAACAGTAGAGAACTAGCGAACCGAGCAAAAAACCTGAAAGTAGAGCCGAAATTCAAAGAGTTCCTAAAGGGCAAACAAGTTAAATCAGAATTCGATATCGATCTGATTCTCCCAGAAAGAAAAACGCGACTGAAGGAACTTCCTCTGCATGTATTCAGATCAAGTATGGTAGACTCGGGTTGTATTAACACCTGCTTTGACAAATGGGACGAGTCTCTCGAATCATTGAAAAAAGTTAATTCCCTAAGAGACAAAATGAAAGAAGCACTTACAGAGAGCAAAAGTGCTCACGAACAAGAGCTAATTAATGCGAAGGTAACCTATAACGCTAGCGATCCGAATATATCCTGGATTTTCACAAGATGGCTATCCGCTTTGAGAGAGCCGGGCTCGAATGCTATAGACACGCTGTCCTATTTCAATAGCTGGGACACTCGGGAATTATTAATTTGGAAAAACCATGTAAGCGATTTAAGCAGAAAAAATGCTGCTGTGGACAATGATCCGAAAGCGGGAAGAATAATCAGTCCTGATAGTTTGCAATTTTTGATTTTCCGGAAAGATTGGTTTGGTTATGACGAGAAGTCCCATAAAGAGCTTCAAGGAACTCATGCCAAGACATTTGAAGAGCTGGTCGATTCAAACTCTCAATTTCAAACACTCAGGATGCAGTTATTGAATTCGCAGTTTTTTTTAGATAAGCCTCTTAGCGGCGCAGGCCTGTTTAGTATCAAAAGGGGATCTGGTGCCTCGCCTGAATCCTCCATCCCCGTGTTTGATAAAGCTTTGATTGAGCTGACTTTGTGGTATCGTATTAAGATCACAGGACCAACAGATCAGCTGATCAATCCGATGTTAACTCCAAACGCAAATGCTCCTGTTATTCCAATGCCATTTAATATTGAGTCACAGAAAATTCGTAATTAGCTGACGCCATGTCCATATCCCAAAAAATCCGCAAACAGATGGAGCAGCCAAACGGGCTGACCCAAGAAAGACTCGAGCCGCTTGCGGTCGAGTACTCGGCTGCCGTCTCGAAAATCAACGAGCGCCTCAATGAATGCATCGGGCTTATCCGCAAGGGACTCCGGAGCGAAGCTCTCCAACGCGTTCGGATGTCCCCCAACCTCCTTGATGCGGCTGCCGAACTCGAATTCCCCGAACTGGCAGAATGGATCGAAATCCTCCAGTTCTACGGAATCGATGTCCCCGATAACCTCGACACCGATGCCGTTGCGCAGGTCAACGAAGCCCTCCTTGAGGAACAGCCCTTGGAGGAATTGCTCCGTCAACATCGCCGGTTGGCGATCGCCAAAGCGCCCCTGGGATGGAGACTTCGAGTACTTCGCCAAATCGCGGAGCTCGATTCGATGAATACGGTTTGGCTTGAAGATATCCAAGCCTGGGAAACCATTCGGGTAACGCAACTCGCCTCCGATTTCCAGAAGATTTCGTCGAGGTCGGATTCTGATAAGGAACTGCATAGCCTCAAGGAGGAACTCGCATTTCCGAAGTGGATCGTGAAACCACCTGCGGATCTACTTGATAAGGTGAATAAGCTTGCCAATCAACGTGTCTATTCGAAGCAACTATCCGAACTGAAAACGCTTGCCGATTCTCTGCATAATTCCTTTGCCGCCGGAGACGAGCAGTCCGCGTTAGAGCTTGCCAATCAATGGAAGGCTGGACTGGGCAAAATGAAAATGCCTCCGCCAGGTGAGCTACTCGAGGAAGTAGCGCCTGCTCTTGAATGGGTGCAAGATCGGATTCAAGAACGCGCCCAGGAAAAGAAATACGAGGGGCTCAAAGACAAACTGGAGGCCCTTCTTCTAAAAGCAAGCTCGACGGAGTTTGAACTCAATTCTGCCTATCGAGATCTGATTGGGCTACAACTAGGCATCGAACCTCTGCTCGAGCAGCGTTACAAAACACGTGTTCGGGAAATGCAGCAACAAGTCAAGCGCAAGCAAACACTTGCGCTGACTGGAATCGTCGCAACGGCCTTGCTTCTAGCTGCCGGTGTCGGTTTCTGGCTCTGGAGTCGGAACTATCGTGCCGCAGTGGATGCATCCGTCGCCAGACTGCAGCAATTAATCGATCAAGAGGACTTGGCACAAGCAGAAACGGTTCATAAATCTCTCCTAGAGCAATCTCCGTCGGTTGCGAAAGCATCCGAAATCATCAGTTTGAAAACCAACCTGGATTCGAAGTTGGCTGCGGAGCAGAAGCGATCCGATCAAGCAGCACGCGCGATTACAGACGCCGATGCAGAAACTCCTGATGCACTCTCTGTGGAAAGTATTGGAGCCGCTGAAAAACTAGCCAAAACAGATGACGAGAAAGCGAAGATCAAAGCGATACGGACTCGGTTTGAAGACTACCAACGGAAACTCTCCGACGACGAGCTTCAATTGCTTCGCCAAGACCTAAAAGTTCTTGAGGATAGACTTGAGGGGTTGAAGAAAACTCCTGTCGCAGCGGTTGAAGATGCAGCCTTGGATGGAATCATCTTTGATATCAAGGCTCTTGCCGACAAATACCCAAAAGCTCGCCTTCAGGGAAATAGCTTGATCGATCTTGCTAACCAGCGAGCAACGAGTTTGCGGGATTCGTTCCGTAAACAAAAGCGAGAGATGGAACGCAAACAAGAGGGATTGATTGGTATTCGTGGTGCCACTTCTCTCAAGGATTACGAGACGCAGCTCAAGAAATTCAAAGACGCACTCCCTGAAGATGTTTACGCAGTGGAATTTCAAGAAGCTCTCAAAGAGTCATCGCTTTGGGATTCGGTCGATCGATGGAACCAATGGTGCAATGATCTTGCCCAACAAACAACGGCGGGGCTCAGCGAGAATTCTGCAAGCGATCTCAATGGTCGCCTTGACGCGGTGCGTGCCACGCTGATGAACCTACCTGGCGAAAACGCCGTGGATCGTTTCCGTAAAATGGCAGGGAGCTTCTCTAAACGGGGGCAGATCCTTACGGACCTCGTCGAGGAACTCAAAGATTCTGTCATCATCGAACTTAAATCACTTTCTGACGCTCAAAACAAAAGAGTCTTCATCCATCAGGAGGATGCTGCGGACATCGCCAAGAAGACATCTCGAAACACATCGACGACAACCTCGACGATTGCCGCGATATCCGATGCAACGGGTAGTGTTTCGAATCGCGATTTCCGAGGAAAACTGACTATTACAGACGAACCCCGTCAGAGCATCCTCAATTTGATCCGAACTGTCGAATCCAACAAGATGCAGCTCGTCTCTCAGTGGGATTCTCAGATGCTCAAGCAGCTCGATTTTGTCGTCAATCGTCCAGGGTTCGACGGCGCCATTAAAGAGCTTCTGTTTTCGAGGTTGGTTTCCGCAGCAAGCGACGGAAGCAGCAGTTTTCAAAAGGCTTTCTCCGACGTGCAAACGGAGTTAAGTAGCACATCGGAGAGGCGTAAACGCTGGTACGAAGAGAAAGAAGCTTCAGACTCGATGAATGACTCGCTAAGCAATCTTTACACTACAGCGGTTCAGAAGGTCGAAGTAGCTCAGAAGAATGACGATGCAGTTCTGACGACTCTTTCTAAAAGTCGGTTGGTTTGGGTGGGCGGTATCCTCAGAGATGGACAAAGTAAACTCCAACCCAACCTCTACCGCTCCGATGTCCCGGATGGTTTGTTGTGGGTCGTCGTTCCAACGGCAAGCAGTTCGAAGACCGGAAAGCTAGTTCAGGTCGGACGAGTCAACGGAAACGTGCCGGCTTTGGATAAAGCTAACGCTGAAATCCTATCAGGACGTCCGTTGTTCTGGACGCGTGAACTCGAAAAGTAGTCATCGCAAATAATACATATCGGCCTTAACGCAGTCAGGAAAGACTATCATCATGTCCAGCGATCGAATCTATATCCGTTTCAAAGGGAGGGTGCTCGGCCCGATCACCCACGAGAAAGCCCTCGACATGGTCAAAAGAGGGCAGATCACCAAGCAACACGAACTCTCACCGGACGGATCAAGCTGGCGATTGGCAAGCGAATACGAGGAATTTTTTCCCGCAACGAGCACCAAGGCAGCCGCTCCGGTTGCGACAGCTAAGGCCGTCGAAAAAGCACAGGTGACGGCTACCCAAAAGGAGTGGTACGCCCACTTTGACGATGCCAACCAGGGGCCAGTTGATGAGGTTGGACTTAAAGGCTGGATAGCAGCCGGCAAAGTGACAACGAAATCCATGCTTTGGAAAGCGGGGATGGCCGAATGGATGGAAGCAGGAACGCTCCGACCCGAATGGTTTACTCGTCAGGTAGCTAGAGCATCCGTGTCTTCATTGACCAACAACGCTAATGAACAGGATTCCGACACGTCGATTCTTTCACTTGCTCCTATCGCCGTAAAACCAAGAGGCTGGATCCTCTTGATAGCGATTTGCGCAACGATCTTGAGCTCCTTTGGAGTGATCGGAAGCTCTTTGATGTTCATTTCCGCAGCATCCGCTCCGGGTGCTGGGCCGGCAAAAGCCTTACTTGTCATTACCACTCTTGCGAATTTTCTTGCTTGGTGCGGGGCTTTTTACATCTGCATGCTGCTGTTCCGAATTTCGTCTTCGATACAGGTTCTGTCCTACAAACCCAGCTATGCAGAAGCGAGCCAAGTGTTTCTGGCATACAACAAGTTCTGGAAAACCTTCGGGATCTTCATCACCACAATATTGGTCATCGCTTTTTTACTCACTTTCATGTTTTTAGCTTTGGGTGCAAGTCTTGCACCCCTGTTTGGTCCAAACAACTAGTCACGTTGGTAGAGCGATCTCGGAAAGCAATTTATGGCTGATAGCAAATCCAAACCGCCTTTGAACTTTTTCGAAACAGACATCGAACAGCGGTGCGGTTTCAGTAGCAATTCCGGCACGTTTGCACACCCTTGGTTCACTGGATTGATCGCATTGGTTTTAACGGTCTTGTTTTATACCGTCGTAGCGTTTCTACCATCATCGTACTACACCGATCTTTTTCTTAAACGTGGGCCGACCCAACATGCGGCAGTGTTTTTCGGCTTCTGGGCTTTGGCGATCCTATTGGTCAAGCGGCAGAAGTTACGCTTGCAGCGACAGGCCTTGATGCACGACGCGATCCCATCAGAACATCATTTCGTACTAAGTTCCCAGACGGCAGACCAAGTCGTTACCAAACTGCATGAGAACGCTGCCGACCCTGAGCGTTTCATCGTCTACAACAGAATTCTTGTCGCGATCTCCAATTTGAAGAATCTTGGACGTGTCTCGGATGTCGATGATATGCTCCGTTCGATGGCTGACAGGGACGAATCCTCCCATGAGACCTCTTTTGGTTTAATCAATGGCTTTCTCTGGGCAATCCCGGTGCTAGGGTTTATTGGCACCGTGCTAGGCCTCGGACAGTCGATCGCCAGTTTCAGTAGCTTGCTGGATAATCAAAGCGACATGAGTGGCATCGTGGCTTCTCTAACACAAGTCACTGCGGGGCTAAGTACGGCATTTGATACGACGCTTCTTGCTTTGGTGATCGCCCTTGTCCTGCAACTTTGGATGACATTGCAGAAAACCAATGAAGAGCAGTTCCTGGATGATTGCAGCGAGTACTGCATGAAACAGATCGTTAGCCGAATCAAGATATTGCCCTACGAACAAAGCCGGGAGATTTAGCGTAGTGTCACGCCGCAAGGCTCAAGTTCCATCCGTCTCGTTTTTCGCGTTCCAGGACATCATCACGTCGGTGGTTGGCATTTTCGTATTGATCACATTGATCATGATGGTGGATTTGGTACGGCGGAAAGGAGCTTCACGAGCCACAGAGCATCTCGTCGAAGATACTTTTTCGGGTGCGATCGCTGATCTTGAGATGCAATTGGAAAAGCTTGAGTCGCGATCCAAGCAGCTCGATTCGATCACTGCTAAAATTGGTGCCGTTCAAGTCTTCAACAAAGAAGAGATTGCAAAGGACTTGCGAGCAAGTATCCAGTCGCTCAGCGAGCAGGTCGAACGGGCCGAGCAAAGGAACAGAGAGATACAACGAGTCGTCGATAATCAGACG
>Ga0315902_10012551_pt1 | contig 11015 bp, 9 predicted proteins | sample LakEriMetagenome_9_FD_203523 | JGI IMG/M metagenome (GOLD analysis project Ga0315902, IMG submission 203523) | Freshwater fungal communities from buoy surface, Lake Erie, Ohio, United States - Buoy 12 MA117 | ecosystem: Environmental > Aquatic > Freshwater > Lake > Lake biofilm | place: USA...
GATGGTGTGGACGGTCAGGCCGTGCCCGTCGCCCTCGAGGATGCCCACAATGCGGTCGCCAGGGACGGGGGTGCAGCAGGGCCCGAAGTGAAGGCTGACCCCGGGTGTCAGACCGCTGCCACGGACATAAAGCCGGGCGCCGGCCCCGCCTTCGATCCGGCGGACGGCAACCGCCGCCTCCCGGGCGGAGGCTTCGAGCCGGGGAAAAAGGATGTCCAGGATCTCCGCGGGCGCCACCCTGCCACGCCCGACGCGCTCGAAGAGGTCCTCCTCAGTGGCGACGGCCACGCGCTCCAGGGCGGGCGTCAAGGACACCTCGCTGCGAGATTTGCCGGCCCGGCTGAATGTCTGGTCCAGGGCGGCGCGGCCGAGCCGGGTGAACTCTTCCTTCTCGGTTTGCCGGATATGCCGGCGGATGGCTGAGCGGGCCCGGCCTGTCACCGTCAGTGAGCGCCAATCCGCCGGAACCACCGGCTTGGGCCCGCGCACCACCTCCACGACATCCCCGTTCTGCAGGGGCGTACGAAGGGGCCGCGGCTCGCCGTTGATCTTCACCCCGATGCAGGTATCGCCGATGTCCGTATGCAGGGCGTAGGCGAAATCGAGGGGCAGCCCCCCCCGCGGGAGGCTGACCAGCCGGCCCTTCGGGGTGAAGACGAAGGTCTGGTCGAGATACATCTCGAGCTTGGCGTGCTCCACCAGCTCCTCGACGTCGCCGCCGTGTTCAAGCACCTGGACAAGGTGGCGCAGGTTGACGAGGGGATCGCGGCCACCCTGCTCAGCCTGGTGCTCGGCGTCGAACCCGTAGGAGGCGTCCTTGTAACGCCAGTGGGCCGCAACACCTTCCTCGGCGATCCGGTCCATGGACTCGGTCCGGATCTGCATCTCGATGCGCATGCCCCGCGGGCCCACAACCGTTGTGTGAAGAGACCGGTAGTTATTCCGCTTGGGGGTCGAGATGTAATCCTTGAAGCGGTCCGGCACCGAGGCCCAGGCCCGGTGGGCGACTCCCAGGGCCCGGTAGCAGTCCGCCTCGGTATCGACGATCACCCGGAAGGCGTAGATGTCCGACAGCTGGGAGAAGCCGATCGACTTGCGCTGAAGCTTCCGCCAGATCGAATAGGGGTTCTTCTCCCGGCCGAGGACGCGACTGGGCACGCCCGCGGCGTCCAGCCGGCTGATGATCTCCTGGGACACAAGGGCCACCGCCCCGCCCTGCTCGTTCCGCAAGGCCGCCAATCTCCGGATGATGGCGTCCCGGGCCAGCGGATTGAGGTGGGTGAAGGCCAGTTCCTCCAGTTCGGTACAAATCCGGTGGCAGCCGATGGACCGGGCGAGCGGTGCATAGATGTCCAGGGTCTCACGCGCGATCCGCTCGCGCTTGGCCGGCGCCTTGATGTGCTGGAGGGTGCGCATGTTGTGCAGGCGGTCGGCCAGCTTGACCAGAAGGACCCGAACATCCTTCGAGATCGCCAGGATGAACTTCCTGAGGTTCTCGGCCTGGCGGGTGTGCTCGCTGTTCAGCTCAAGCTTGGTGAGCTTTGTGACCCCTTCCACGAGCCCGGCGATCTCCTCCCCGAACAGGCGGCCGATCTCTGCGGAGGTGGCTTCGGTATCCTCGACGGTGTCATGCAGGAGGGCGGTGATGATGGTCGCCGCATCCATCCGGTAGTCGGTGAGGATCCCAGCCACCTGGATCGGATGGGCGAAGTAGGGGTCGCCCGAGGCGCGCTTCTGGGAGCCATGCATGCGCATGGCGTAGACATAGGCGCGGTTCAGGACCGCCTCGTCAGCGCTCGGGTCGTAGGAGCGGACCTTCTCGATCAACTCATACTGCCGAAGCATGGCGCGACGCGGCGCCGCTTCGGCCAGGGATGGGGCGAGAGCGACCCCTGCCTGGGAGGCCGGGGTCTCGACGACCGGGGCCTGCGCCGCAGGCGAACCTCCCGCTGGCGCGTCGGGGCTCAGTAGCGCTCTTCCTGACCGCCGTCGCGGTCGCTCTGCAGGGCGCGGACCAGCTCAAGCTCGCTCATCTGCATATGGGTCGGATCCGCCAGCAGGGCGAGGGTTTCAGCCTCTTCCTCAGCCTCCGAGCGTTCATCCACCCGCTGGAGGGTGCTGATGAGGCCTTCCTTCAGCTCTTCGGGATCCACCATGTCGTCGGCCAGCTCACGAAGCGCGACGACGGGGTTCTTGTCGTTGTCCCGGTCCACAAGCAGGGGGGCGCCGGACGAGATGCCCCTTGCCCGATGGGCCGCCAGCAGGACGAGGCTGAAGCGGTTCGGGACTCTCTGGATGCAGTCTTCGACGGTGACGCGAGCCATAGCTACCTCGACAGGGGGAACGAACCGTTCCTCATAGAGCCTTGGGGGCGATTGTGCAACGCCGCATGGCGACCGCCCCCGGATCAGCGGCGATCGAGAATCGTGCGCGCAATGTCTTCCATGGTGTTGAAGAGAAAGGTCGGCCGGTGCGCCTCAAGGATCTCGGGGCGAGCATAACCCCAGGTCACCGCCCCGGAATCGATTCCGGTGCGGGAGGCCGCCTCGATATCCCGGGTCTCATCGCCGATGGACAGCACCTCGCCGGGACCTGCGCCCACCTTGCGGATCACTTTCCGGAACTTCGGGGACTTCCCGAACATCGAGGCGCCGCAGGCGTAGTGGTCGATACAGGCCGCCAGTTCCGGGCCCAGGATCTTGCGGACGTTGGATTCAGAGTTCGAGCTGACCAGGGCGAGGACCACCCCAGAGGCATGCAGCCGCCGGATCAGGTCGGGAGATTCCGGGAACAGCGGGATCTCCGATGTGTTCTCCGAGACGAGGCGGCGGGTATGCCGGGCGATGAAGGGCATCTTCCAGGCGGGCACACGCATGTAGGCCACCACCTCGCGGCTTGAACGACCCCGAAGCATGGCGACCTCTTCGTCGCTGATCTGCCGGAAACGGAACCGGCGCGCGACCTCATTGGTCATGCCGATGAACCAGTCGGCGCTGTCCGCCAGAGTGCCATCGAAGTCAAAGATGACGAGCCGATAGGTCAAGCGGTTCCCTCCGGGCGACGTTAAGGCGCCGCCCGCTCCCTCTTCCGACACCGAATCCTGCACGATTGAAGCGCCCCGCGCCAGCCCCCCGGACAGAACCGTCATGCCGCCGGCCTCGCATCACGACCGACCGTCGCCTCGGCGACGAGGGACGAGGCGGTGCGGCCAGATCGCGGGTGGCGCCAGTCCGGTGCGATCTCGGCCAGGGGGCCCATGACGAATCGCCGGTCGTGGGCCCGCGGGTGCGGGAGAGTCAGCTCCGGCGTGTCCAGGACTCGGCCGCCGTGATCGATGAGGTCCAGATCCAGGGTCCGGTCCGCGTTCCGGACGCCTCGCCGGCGGCCAAACCGGGTCTCGATCTCCAACAGCCGCCGAATCATGGCGTGGGGGTCCATCGTCGCCTCGACAATGGCGATCCCGTTGCGATACTCATTCGCGGATGGGTCGGGCCAGGCGGAGGATGTCCACCAGCTCGACCGGCGTACGATTGGCAATCCTGCCTCCGAGAAGAAAGTGAGAGCGGCCTCGAGCAAATCCACTGGCGAACCATGGTCGCCGGGAAGATTGGACCCCAGCGCGACGACCGCCAGGACGGGCCGCACAGCGCCGACGCCAGACTCTGGAAAACCTTGACTCAATGACCTTCTATCCCACCGACCGGCTGGCGCTCTTCATCGACGGGGCCAACCTCTATTCCGCCGCCAAGGGACTTGGCTTCGACATCGACTATCGCAAGCTCCTCGACGAGTTCCGCAAGCGCGGCGTCCTCGTCAGGGCCTACTACTACACCGCTCTGGTGGAGGATCAGGAGTATTCCCCGATCCGCCCCCTCGTGGATTGGCTGGACTACAACGGGTTCCGCCTGGTGACAAAGCCCGCTCGTGAATTCACCGACTCCCAGGGCCGCAAGCGCTGGCGCGGCGACATGGACGTCGAGATCGCCGTCGACATGATGGAGATGAGCGCCCACGCCGACCACATGGTGCTGTTTTCGGGCGACGGCGACTTCCGGGTCCTGCTCGAGGCCGTCCAGAGGCGAGGTTCCCGGGTGACCGTGGTCTCGACGGTCAAGTCGCAACCGCCCATGGCCTCCGACGACCTCCGCCGGCAGGCGGACTCGTTCATCGACCTGGCGGATCTCGCCGACCTCATCGGCCGCCCGTCGCGGCTGCCGCGATTCCTTCAGGAAAGCCGGATGGGCGCCGACCGCGACGCCGCGGACACCTGACCTTGCCGGCGACCGTTCCGGCCGCGACGCCTGAACCCGACCGGGACTGCGGCCTGTGCCCGCGTCTCGTCGCCTACCGGGGCGAGAACCGCAGTCGGAACCCGGACTGGTGGAACGGCCCGGCGCCGTCCTTCGGCGATGGCCAGGCCCGGCTCCTCGTCCTGGGCCTCGCGCCCGGGCGCACGGGGGCCAACCGGACGGGCCGTCCCTTCACGGGCGACCACGCCGGCGTGATGCTGTTCGAGACCCTCCTCAAGACCGGCTTCGCCAGGGGCGTCTATGACGCGCAGCCGGATGACGGGCTCACCCTCGTCGACTGCATGATCTCCAACGCCGTGCGGTGTGCACCGCCCGGGAACCGCCCGGAGACCTCAGAGGAGGCCGCGTGCCGGCCCTTCCTCCTGGCCCGGCTGGCCGCCCTGCCCCGGCTCGAGGTGGTGGTCACCCTGGGGGACGTGGCCCGCCGCAATCTCCTGAAGGCCCTGGGCCTGCCCGCCTCCGCAGGGGTCCCGGGCCACGGCGCGGAGTTCACCGCCGGTCCCTACCGGGTGCTGAACAGCTACCATTGCTCACGCCTCAACACGAATACGGGCCGCCTGACGCCGGCGATGTTCGAGGACATCTTCCGACGCGCCCGGACCCTGCTGGACGGCTGACAAGGCAGGCTTCCCGCCGTATTCAAGGACTCCCTCCAGGCCCCCGGGAGTTCCCATGCGCGCCCTCGCCGTCGCCGCCGCCCTCCTCATCGCCCCTCCCGCCTTCGCCGCGCCCCCGGGGCCGGCGGATCGCGACCGCGCGCTGGAGATTCTGAAGACCGGCATCAGCTACAGGACGACCGCAAGCTCTGGCCCGGAGCCGTTCCTGGCCTACGCGGGCTGGATCAAGGGCGTTCTCGTCGAGGCGGGCTATCGTCCGGAGGACATCCTCATTGAGCCGGTCGCCGGGACCGCCACCCTGGTCGCCCGTCTGCCCGGTCGCGATCCGGCCCGAAAGCCCCTGGTCATCTCCGGTCACATGGACGTGGTCGAGGCCCGCGCCGAGGACTGGACGCGGGATCCCTTCACGCCGGTGGTCGAGAACGGCTACGTCTTTGGCCGGGGCGCGACGGACAACAAGTTCGACATCTCCATGGTCGTGACCACCCTGGCCCGACTGAAGACCGAGAACTGGCGACCGAACCGGGATGTCATCCTCGCCCTGTCCGGGGACGAGGAGACCCAGATGCGCAGCAGCGCCATCCTCGCCCAGCGACTGAAGCATGCGGACCTCGTCCTGAACTCGGACGCCGGCGGCGGGGACCTCGATCCCTCGGGCAAGCCCCTGTCCTATGGGATCCAGGGCGCGGAGAAGACCTACGCGGACTTCACCCTGAGGGCCACCGACCCCGGCGGCCACTCCAGCCGTCCGACCCCTGGCAATCCCATCTATCGCCTGGCCCGGGCGCTGGAGCGCCTGGAGGCCTACCGGTTCCCTGTTCAGTCCAACGAAATCACCCGCGCCTCGCTGGCGGCCAGCGGCCGCAAGCTGGAGGGCCCGATGGGCGACGCCCTGCGCCGGTTCGCCGCAGATCCGTCGGACGCCGAAGCCGCGGAGCGCCTGTCGTCAAGCCCCACCTGGGCGCCCTATCTGCGGACCACCTGCGTCGCCACCATGATCAACGGCGGTCACGCCCCCAACGCCCTGCCGCAACGGGCGGAGGCCACGGTCAACTGCCGGATCTTCCCCGGGGCGTCCTCGGAGGCGGTGCGAACGACCCTGGTCGAAGTCCTGGCCGACCCGACCCTCTCGGTCACCCGAAACGACGACGGCTCTATCGACAGTCCCCCCTCGCCTCTGCGGCCGGACGTCGTCAAGGCTGTGAGGCGGGCGGTGCATGCGGTCCACCCGGGTCTGGAGATCGTGCCAGCGCAGTCGGCGGGGGCGACCGACAGCATGCACTTCCGCGCCGCCGGCGTGCCGAGCTACGGCGTCTCCGGTCTGTTCTCCAAGGCGGGTGACACCTATGCCCACGGCCTGAACGAGCGGGCGCCCCTCGCCGCCATCCCGGGGGCGCTGGTGCACTGGGACTCCCTGATCCGCGACCTCGGCCGGTAGCCTCTGGCCGAACCGGCGTATTCGATCCTAACCTCTCTTCGGGGGGAGACCCTCGAAGGGGGAGCGGAACGACCATGGGCGGTTGCTGCGGGCCGACAGAAACGCTCGGTGCGGAGGCCCGGAAGGCCCGCGTACCGGCGGCCGTCGCCGGCGAGGCCAGCCGCGCTCTTGCGGATCTGTCCCTGATCTCCCTGCCGGGCGGTGACTTCCGCATGGGCAGCGACGCCGGCGAAGGCGAGCCCGCCGATGGCGAGGGACCGGCGCGCCCGGTCTGGCTGTCGCCGTTCCGCATCGCACGCACGGCCGTCACCAACCGCCAGTTCGCCGCCTTCGTGGAGGCCACCGGCTATGTGACCTATGCCGAGGAAGTCGGCTCCAGCTTCGTCTTCGCAGGCCTGTTGCCCGACGACTTCCCGCCCACCCGCGGCCTTCTCGATGCGCCCTGGTGGCGCGAGACGCCGCAGGCCTGCTGGCGTCAGCCGGAAGGGGCCGGGTCAGACTGGCGTGGGCGCGAGGATCACCCTGTCGTCCATGTGAGCTGGCACGACGCCCTCGCCTTCTGCAGGTGGTCAGGCCTGCACCTGCCGACCGAGGCCCAGTGGGAATACGCAGCCCGCGGCGGACTGCAGGGCGCCCGCTACCCCTGGGGCGATGAGCTCACCCCCGGCGGTGAACATGCCTGCAATGTCTGGCAGGGGCGCTTTCCGATGCAGAACGACTGCGCGGACGGTCACGCGGGGACCGCGCCGGCGGACGCCTATCCGCCGAATGGGTTCGGCCTTCACAATGCCTGCGGCAATGTCTGGGAGTGGTGCGCCGACCGGTTCAGCGCCAGCCATCCCGAAGGTCGGCAGCGCGATCCCGCGGGCCCTGCCTCAGGCGAGCGGCGGGTGATCCGCGGCGGCAGCTATCTTTGCCACGAGAGCTACTGCTTTCGCTTTCGCGTGGCGGCCAGAAGCGCCAATCTTCCCGACGCCACCGCCGGGCACATGGGCTTCCGCTGCGCCGCAGAGGCCCTGCCGGACTCCCCTGCCCGCGATCCCTCCCGAAAGGACACCCCATGAGCCAAACGCCCAACCGGAATGGCCTCGGTCTCACCGCCAGCGAGTCCCGGCCGTACTGGCCCGAGCCGGCCAAGGCGCCTCCCGGCGCGCCCAACGTGGTCTGCATCGTCTTCGACGACCTCGGCTTCGCGGACCTCGGCTGCTACGGCTCGGAGATCGCCACGCCGAACATTGACGCCCTGGCCGCCGGCGGCCTGCGCTACACCAACTTCCACACCACGGCCCTGTGCTCGCCGACCCGCGCCGCCCTGCTGACGGGACGGAACCATCACTCGGTGGGCATGGGCGGACTGGCCGACTGGGACCTGGGATTTCCAGGCATGCGCGGCCGCATCGCCCGCAGCGCCGGCACCCTGGCCGAGATGCTGCGGCCCGCCGGCTACAACACCTTCGCCACCGGCAAGTGGCACCTGACGCCCACCTTCGAGACCTCGCAGGCCGGGCCCTTCGACCAGTGGCCCCTGCAGCGGGGCTTCGATCGCTATTATGGATTCCTCGAGGGCGAGACCAGCCAGTGGCACCCCGAACTGGTGCTCGACAACCACCACATCGAGGCGCCCGACCATGAGGGCTATCACCTCTCGGAGGACATCGTCGACCAGTCGATCGGCTTCATCCGCGCCCAGCGCGCCATCACACCCGAGAAGCCCTTCTTTCTCTACATGTGCCTCGGCGCCCAGCATGCGCCGCACCACGCGCCCAAGGCCTTCATCGACCGCTACGAGTCTGTCTTCGCCAAGGGCTGGGACGCGACCCGGGCCGACCGCCTGGCCCGTCAGAAGGCCCTCGGCCTTGTCCCCGCCGACACCGTCCTGCCCGAGCGCAATCCGGGGGTGAAGCCCTGGGACGCGCTGAGCGACGACGAACGCCGGCTGGCCGTCCGGCTCCAGGCCGCCTTCGCCGGCATGCTCGAGCACGCCGACCTGCAGGTGGGCCGCCTGGTCAACTGGCTGCGCGAGCAGGGTTGCCTGGAGAACACCCTGATCACCCTGATCTCGGACAATGGCGCCAGCCAGGAGGGCTCGCCCTTCGGCACGGTGAACGCCCTTCGCTACTTCAACGGCGTCCGGGACACCCTGGCCGAGAACCTCGAGCACATCGACGCGATCGGCGAGGCCCACCTCAACAACAACTACCCGCTGGGCTGGGCCATGGCCGGCAACACCCCGCTCAAGCGCTACAAGCAGAACACCCACGGCGGCGGGATCCGCGACCCGCTGATCGTGCACTGGCCGGCGGGAATCCCGCAGGGCGGCGAGATCCGCCACCAGTTCCACCATGTCTGCGACATCACGCCCACCGTGCTCGAAGTCACGGGTGTGCAGGCGCCGGCCGAGATCCACGGCGTCACCCAGCAGCCCATCGAGGGGACGAGCTTCGCATACTCCTTTGATGGAGGCGCCGAGCCCACCCGCAAGCGGACCCAGTACTTCGAGATGCTCGGCCACCGCGGCATCTGGCATGAGGGCTGGAAGGCGGTGACCTGGCACAAGCCCGGGACCGCCTTCGACGCCGACAGGTGGGAACTCTACCATCTGGACCAGGACTTCAACGAGATGCACGACCTGGCCGGGCAGGAACCGGGGCGTCTGCAGGCGATGATCGCGCGCTGGTTCTCGGAGGCCGGGTCCTGCAACGTCCTGCCCCTGGACGACACCCTGAACCGCTTCGTCAGCTCCAACCCGCACAGCGTGGCGTCTCGCCGGAACTGGGTGCTCCAGCCCGGCGGCGGTCGCATCCCCCAGGCGGCGGCGCCCGACATCCGCAACCGGTCCTACCGGATCGACGCCCATGTCGACATCCCGGAGGGCGGCGCCGAGGGCGTACTCATCGCCCAGGGCGACTGGTGCGGCGGCTACGCCCTCTACCTGAAGGACGGCCATCTCATCCACGACTACAACTTCGTGAACCGCCACTATGTCTCAAGGTCGGCCCAGCCCGTGCCGGCGGGACGCCACACCCTCAGCTGGGTGGTGCGCAAGACCGGCGAGTACAGCGCCGAGGGCGAGCTGCGGATCGACGATCAACCCTGCGGGTCGGCGGTGCTGCCGCAGACCTACCGGGCGCAGGCCTCCTTCATCGGCATGGAGATCGGGCGGGCGCCCAAGCCGGCGGTGTCGGACTTCGTTGCGCCCTTCCCCTTCACCGGCGTCCTGCACCGGGTGGAGGTCGAACTCGGGAATGACCAGCAGACCGACGCCCAGGCCAGCCTCGAGGCGGCCCTGCGCCGGCAGTAGGGCCTTGGGCAAAGGACTGGAAACCTGCCGGGTTTCGGCCCTACAGTAGTGTGGAATTTCAGACCGGCGCGATGCTGGCGCTCATTTGGGAAGACAACGACATGCTGGACCTGATCATCCGGGGCGGAACTGTGGTGGACGGGACGGGCGCGGCGCCCGCCCGCGCGGACATCGGGATCCAGGGCGACCGCATCGTCGCCGTGGGCAAGGTCGAGGGCCCCGCCCGGCGCGAGATCGACGCCACCGGCCTGCCCGTCACCCTCGTGGCCACCTCGGCCGGCGCCTATCAGGGCGACAAGATGTTCAACATCGCCGAGGAGTCCCGCCAGAAGGGCATGGACATCCGCCCACAGATCGCCGGCCGGCCGACGGGCGTTCTGCACGGCCTGACCTCCAACTTCCACATCTTCCTCGCCAGCCCGACCTGGAAGTCGGAGCTTGAGGCCTTGTCCGTCGAGGACAAGGTCGCGGCCATGGGCCGGCCGGACATCCGCGCCGCCCTGCTCTCCGAGGACTCGCCCCTGATCCGCGCCGCCACCTCCGCGCCGGTGGGCGGCCAGGTCGCCGGCCTCGATGGCCTGCTGTGGCGCATCTTCCCCCTGGGCGAGCGCCCGAACTACGAGCCCGACCGCGAGGGCAGCGTCGCGGGCCTCGCCGAGGCCGCCGGCGTCTCCCCGGTGGAGATGATGTACGACCTGCTGCTCCGTGACGGCGGCAAGGAACTCTTTTACCAGCCCCTCGGCGGCTACCAGACCTACAACTTCGACTTCTTCCGCAAGAACATGCAGCACCCCAACGTGCTGTTCGGCCTGTCCGATGGCGGGGCCCACTGCGGGGTCATCGCCGACGCCGGCATGCCGACCTTCATCCTGACCCACTGGGCCCGCGACCGGGTCAAGGGTGAGCAGTTCCCACTGGAGTTCCTGGTCCGCAAGCTGACCAGCGACACCGCCCGGGCCTACGGCCTCAACGACCGCGGCCGGATCGCGCCAGGCCTCCTGGCCGACCTCAACGTCATCGCCTTCGAGTCGCTGCGCCTGTTCCGCCCCGAGGCGATCCACGACCTGCCCGCGGGCGGTCGCCGCCTCGTCCAGCGGGCCGAGGGCTATCGCTACACGGTCAAGTCCGGCCAGGTGACCTTCGAGAACGGCCAGCACACCGGCGCCCTCCCCGGCGGCCTGGTCCGGGGCGGCCGCGAAGCGGTCATCCTGCCGCTGGCGGCGGAATAGTCCCGCGCGGCCGGCATCATCCTGTCATCCCGGGGCGCCAGACTCCGCGCTCCGGGAACGGAGACAGAGCATGATCCCACGTCAGACCGAGCGCCGGAGGCTGCGTCCCCGCACCTGGGC
>Ga0315902_10012553_pt1 | contig 11013 bp, 10 predicted proteins | sample LakEriMetagenome_9_FD_203523 | JGI IMG/M metagenome (GOLD analysis project Ga0315902, IMG submission 203523) | Freshwater fungal communities from buoy surface, Lake Erie, Ohio, United States - Buoy 12 MA117 | ecosystem: Environmental > Aquatic > Freshwater > Lake > Lake biofilm | place: USA...
CGCGCTTTGAGCCTGCGTAACGACGAACCGCAGCGCGCCTCGCGTCCTTTCGACAAGGAGCGCAACGGCTTTGTCATGGGCGAGGGTGCGGGCGTGATCATCCTCGAGGAATACGAGCACGCGAAAAAACGCGGGGCGAAAATTTATTGCGAGCTGGCCGGCTACGGTCTGACGGCCGACGCCTACCACATGAGCGCCCCGATGCCGGATGGCGAGGGCGCGGCGCGCTGCATGCACATGGCGATGAAGCATGCCAAGGTCAATCCGCAGGACGTCGATTACATCAACGCGCACGGCACCTCGACGCCCATCGGCGATGCCTGCGAAACGAAAGCGGTCAAACGCGCCTTCGGCGACAGCGCGCACAAGGTCGCGGTGAGTTCGACTAAATCAATGACCGGCCACCTGCTTGGCGCGGCCGGTGCGGTGGAGATGGCGGCTTGCGTCATGGCCATGCGCGATGGTGTGCTGCCCCCGACGATCAATCTGGAGAACCCGGATCCCGAGTGCGATCTCGATTATGTGCCGAACAAGGCGCGGGAAAAGAAGGTGAAGGTGGCGATCAGCAACTCCTTCGGTTTCGGCGGACACAATTCGTCGGTGGTGATCAAGGCGATCTGACGCGCCCATGTCCGACCAAACCGCGCGGCACGGGGAATTTCCCGATGCGCCCGCGGCGTTGGCGCAGTTCCGCCCGCAGGTCGCCCTCGTTCTCGGCTCGGGTTTGGGCGGATTCGCCGACGCGTGCGAGAAACTTTTCGAGGTGTCCTACGCGGACCTCCCGGGCCTGCCGGAATCCAAAGTTCCGGGCCATGCCGGAAAATTCGTCGGTGCGACGCTCGGCGGCGTGCCGTTGCTGCTCGCCATGGGCCGGGTGCATTACTACGAGGGACACACGGCGCACCAGACGGCCGCGCACGTGCGGTTGATGGCGTCGCTCGGTCCGCAGGTCCTCGTGCTGACCAATGCGGCCGGGACATTGAACCGGGATTTCGCCCCGGGCGGATGGATGATGATTTCCGACCATCTCAATCTCACCGCGTCCTCGCCGCTGTCGGGCGGTCCGAATTTTTTCGACATGTCCGAGGTTTACGATGCGGGATTGCGCGCGCAGTTCCGTAGTCTGGCCGCGCAATCGGGCGTTTCTTTGCACGAGGGCGTGTATGCATGCGTGCCGGGCCCGCAATACGAAACGCCGGCCGAGGTGAGGATGCTGCGCACCCTTGGAGCGGACGCGGTGGGGATGTCCACGGTGTTCGAGGCGATCCAGGCGCGTGCGCTTGGCTTGCGGGTCGCGGCGTTTTCCTGCCTGACCAATTGGGCCGCGGGGGTAACCGGGGAAACGTTGTCGCACGAGGAAGTGATGGAAACGGGTCGGCGTGCTGCCGCCGTCCTGGGTGGACTGCTCGAGGCGGGTTTGCGGCGGGGTTTGGCCGCGGGCTGACGGGCTCATACGGCTTCCCCATGATGGGGTGCGCTGGTAGGGTGCCCGTTTCCCCATGTCAGAAAGCCGCGAGGAACAGGAGATCAACGATGTCGATCTGGTGGCCCGCACGCAGGCGGGCGATCCGCGGGCGTTCGACGACTTGGTGCGCAAATACAGTCCGCGCCTTTACGGTCTGGTCTACAACATGACCTCGAACCACGAGGACACCAACGACCTGCTGCAGGACATTTTCGCCAAGGCCTACCGCTCGATCAAAGGCTTCAAGGGTAAATCCAGCTTCTATACCTGGCTGCACACCATCGGGACCAACATGACGATCAACTTCCTGAAGAAGCGGTCCCGGACCTACAAGATGAGCCTGGATGACGTGGACAACGGCATCCACAACGACCCCGAATTCCTCGAATTGACCTCGGGGCCGGACGCAAGACGAGAAGTTAATCTCAAAGAGCTGCAGGTTAGATTGAACGAGGCCATGATGAAGCTGTCGAATGAACACAGAGCCGTGGTCACTATGTTCGATGTTCAAGGCATGCCGCATGCTGAAATTGGAAAAATTCTCGGAATCTCCGAGGGAACCGTTCGCTCGCGCCTCTTTTACGCCCACCGCCAGCTGCAAAACTACCTGCAGGAATTTCTGGTCAATTAGCCTATGAATCCCGACGTCCACAAACTTCTCCGTCTGAAACGCTATGAGGGTCCGACGCCCGATTATTTCGAGCGCTTCCTCGACCAATTCAACGAGCGTCAGCGCGCCGAGTTGCTCCGTCAACCGACTTGGAGTCTGGTCTGGGAGCGGTTCGTCGGCGCCTTTCCTGACTTTCACGTGCCGCGGTTGGCTTATGCAGGGGTTGCCGCCGCAGCCGTGATCCTTTCCGCAGTCATCCTGCTCAACCAGCAAGTCGCGGCCCCGGCCGGTCCGAGCTTCGCCCTCAACGACCCGCGGCCGTCCGCAACCGTGCTTCCGCCCGGTCGCGGAGACGTCCGCATGCCGGTCGCCTCGCGTTCTGATTTTCCGCCCCATTACGTTTTGGAGGCGCGGCCGGTGAGCTATGAGTCGCCGTATAGTTTCTAACCTTTGCGCCGCGCTGGCTGGCGCGGTGCTGGCAGGCCCCGTCGGAGCAAATCCGGCGGGGCCGCCGCAGTCTGTGGAGGTCGACGGTTCCGAGGTGGGCGATGCCATCCAAGACGCGGTGACCAAGGTATTTCAATCCGCCACGCCCTCGGTCGTGCGGGTCGAATCGGAGGACGAACTTGGCAAAGTGTCCGGGACAGGTTTTTTCGCCGATGCCACCGGGACGGTTTATACCTTGGCCTCGGTCGTCGGGGACGGACTCGCTCTTTCCGTTTCGCGCGGCGACCAGCGTTGGCCGGCGAAACTTCTGACCAAAGACCCGCGCAGCGGGATCGCCCTGATCAAGGTCGACGAGTCCGGCGCAACGCCGTTTCTTGAGCAGGGCGATTGCCACCAAGTGCAGCTCTCTTCGCCGCTCGTCGTTGTCGGCTTTCCTTTCGACCACGACGTCTCGCCGAGTTTCGGTGTGGTCGGTGGACTCGACCGCAAATCCCAAGGGAAGTTTTTCGCCACGACGCACATTCGCGCCAACATTCCCGTGCAGCGCGGACAGGGCGGCAGCCCGGTGCTCAATCTCGACGGCGATGTGATCGGTGTGTTGGTCAGCGGGATGGAAGACGGCGCCGGCTGTTTCGTTCTGCCCATCCGCGCCGCAGAAAAAGTCCGGTCTGATTTTGTCCGCTTCGGCGATGTCCGTCACGGTTGGGCCGGAGTCACCGTGCAGGAAATGCCGGCCGCGGTGAAAGGCTCGCGCATGATGATCGATGTGGTCGATCCGGCCGGACCGGCGGCCAGCCAGTTCCGCTCCGGCGATGTTGTTTTGCAGGTCGGCGATATCGCCATCCGCGAACCGGAGGATGCTCTCGATGCATCGTTCTTCCTCACGGCCGGCGAACCGGTCGAAGTGCGCGTGGCCCGTGGCGAGGAAGTGATCACCGTTCCCTTCACGCCGGCCGAACATCCGCTCGACCGCAAAGAGGAATTACAGGCCCTCGGCCCGGGCAGTCTTCTCGGGCGCTGAGCGGAGGCGATTGCCTTGCGGCTATTCGCCGCTGAAAACGCCCATGGCGCGGAATTTATCGTAGCGCGCGGCGAGCATCTTCGCCGTGTTTTGCCCGGCGAGATCGTCGAGATTTTCCACGATGGCCTTTTTCAGCATCTCCGCCGCCGCAGTATGGTCATGATGCGCGCCGCCCTGCGGTTCCGTCACAATACCGTCGACCAGACCGAGTTCCTTGAGATGGGCGGCGGTGAGCTTGAGCGCTTCGGCTGCCTCGGGCGCGTGGCTGCGGTGCTTCCAGAGGATGGCGGCGCAGCCTTCGGGGCTGATGACTGAATAGTAGGCGTTCTCCATGATGAGCACGCGGTCGGCCACGCCGATGCCGAGTGCTCCGCCGGAACCGCCTTCGCCGATGATCACGGCGACGATGGGCGTCTCGAGGAGCATCATTTCACGGAGATTGACCGCGATGGACTCGGCGATATGGCGTTCCTCGGCGCCGATGCCCGGAAAAGCGCCGGGGGTGTCGACTAATGCAACGATGGGTAATCCAAATTTTTCCGCCATTCGCATGACACGCAGGGCCTTGCGGTAGCCTTCGGGGTGGGCGCTGCCGAAGTTACGCAGAATATTCTCCTTCGTATCGCGGCCTTTCTGGTTGGTCACCACGGCGACCGGGCGTCCGCCGATTTTGGCCAGGCCGCAGGGCATAGAGGCATCGTCCCCGAAAAGACGGTCGCCGTGCAGTTCGGTGAAATCCTCGAAGCAGAGCGAGAGGTAGTCCAGGGCGAACGGCCGCGCGGTGTGGCGGGCGATCTGCACGCGTTGCCAGGCAGTCAGGTTCTCGTAGATCTCTTTGCGCAGGGCGCCGATTTTCTTCTCGATCTTGCCGACTTCCGAGTCGACGCCGAGGTCGGTGCCGTTGGCCTTTTCGCGCAGCCGCTCCAGCTGTTCCTCCAGCTCGACGATGGGTTTCTCGAAATCCAGCGGTTGGACTTTCATGGGCGGGTATTTTGGCCTGTTCCTTGAGGTGTGGGCAGCACAAAAAACGGCTCCGGCGTCAGAGAAGTCCGCGGCGCTTCCATTCCTCGACATTGCCGCCGGCCGAGCGGCGGGCGGTGTCGACCGCCAGCTTGAGCAGTGAAACCTCCCACGCGTCATCGACGCTCTCGACCACCGCGCGGCGCGTGTCGCCCTCGTCGCGGGCGCGACGGACCGCCTCGGCCACGATATTCTCAAGCCGGCCGCTCACCACCTCCTCGCGCAGATTGCTTTTGGTGAACTGGAATCCGTAACGCAGGAACTTGAGGTCGTCCCCGTGTTGCTCGAGCCAATCGGCGAATTCGCGGGCCTTCTCGCCGAACCCCTCTAGGACGATCCTCGCGTAGTGTTCGGGGGTGACGATGCGCGGACGTTCCGCCTGCAACGTGCCTCGGCGCAGGCGGACACGGTTCACCTCATCCATCAGCTCGCTGACTAGGACGAAATCGAAAGCGGTCGACCCGAACGTCTCGATGAGGCCGGACGGCTCGAGGTGTGTCCTCGTGTTTTCCAGAGCGTAGAAGAAGCTGTCGCGGTCCATGGGACAAAGGCTGGCAACGATACGCGCCGTCGCGCCGGATGCAAGGCGGGGAGCAGGTTGGCGTTGGACGTGGCGCTCGCGGACGCTACATTTGCAGGTGATGTCCGCTTCCGCGCCGCCCAAACGCGTCAACCTCCGCACCCCGGAAGTGATGGAAGAGGTCCAGGCAGCCGTGGAATCGCACTACCACAGCCCGATGGTCGAGCGCCTCCGCGCCTCGGGCGGTATCGGGCGCTTCGGTGAAGTGACCGTGCGCTTGGCCAAGCAATTCGGATTTTGCTACGGGGTGGAACGGGCCATCGATCTGGCCTACGCCGCGCGCAAGGTTTTTGCCGACCGCGAAATTTATCTCGTCGGCGAAATCATCCACAATCCCGATGTCAACGCGCAGCTCGCCGCCATGGGTATCCGCACGCTGACCGGACCCTGCAAATTCGCCGACATCGACCGGCTTTCGCCCGAGGATGTGGTCATCATCCCGGCCTTCGGCGCGGAAGTGGCGGTGCAGGAGCGCATCAAGCAGCGCGGATGCCAGATCGTCGACACCACGTGCGGCGATGTCATGAGCGTGTGGAAGCGCGTGCGGCAATACGCGAGCGACGGAGTCACATCCATCATCCATGGCAAAGCCGATCACGAGGAAACGCGCGCGACCAGTTCGCGGGCCAGGTCCGCGGGAGGCGCGGGGCATTTCCTGGTCGTCTACAACCTCGCGGAAGCAGACGAAGTCTGCGCTTACCTGCGTGATGGCGGTGACCGCGCGGCTTTTCTCGAAAAATTCCGCCACGCCTGTTCCGAGGGGTTCGATCCCGATGTGCATTTGCAAAAGATCGGCGTGGCCAACCAGACGACCATGCTCCGTTCCGAGACCGAGGAAGTGCAGCGCCGTTTGCGCGCCGCAGTAGTTGCGCGAGACGGATCAGACGCGAATTTCCGCGTCTTTGACACCATCTGCGGTGCCACGCAAGAACGTCAGGACGCGCTGCTCGAGATGCTGGCTGCGCCTCCGGACCTGATGCTGGTGGTCGGGGGGTACAACAGTTCCAACACCACGCATCTGGCCGATATGGCCAAAGAAAAGGTGCCCACTTATTTCATTCTCAACGCCGCCTGTCTGGAGTCGGCGGACCGGATCCGTTATTTCGACACGCACGCCCAACAGGAGGTAAGTGCTTCTGGTTGGCTGCCTTGCGGCCCCATCACTGTCGGTATCACCGCCGGCGCTTCCTGTCCGAGCAACCTGATCGAGGACGTCCTGCTGAGGCTGCTCAAACTGAAAGGAGCCTCCGATGCCGCCGCGGTGTGACAGAGGTGCGGCCAGATACCCCTTGCGCCGCCGCCTTCCCGAGCGTATAGCCAAACCTAGATCGTTGCCATGAAAACCAAACTCCCCGTCCTTCCTTTACTCGCCTCGATGGTCGGCTTTGCGCTGATTCCTGTAACCGAAGCCCAAGGCGCTCCTGTCGAGTTCGGTTTTCCGCCGGGAGTTGACTGGAACAACGCCACTCCCGACCAAATCGCAGATGCGGTTTTCAATGCGGTCAAAAGTAATCCGGACGCCGCGCCCGATATCGCCGTTGCCGGTCTTGAGTCGGCGGCACAAACCGGTCGCTGGGCCCGCACTGCCGTTCAAGATGGCAAGCAGACCACGGATCCCGATGGTTCCAGTGGGGATCCGGGGATCGAGGATATTGCCAACGTGATCACCGATGCCGCTTCTCGGGCCAATCCCGCCATGGCTCCTCAAATTCAATCTGCCGTCTCTAATGCGGTCTCTTCCCTGCCCCCGGGGCCGGCTGGCAGTGGCGATGGAGGGGGCGGGGGAGGCGGCGGCGGTGCGCCACCTGCCCCAGCTCCAATTCCTGGCGGTGGTGGCGGTGGCGGCGGATCTTCGGTCGCACCGTCGAGCAACTAACGCACTTCGCCTAATTCCGGCGATGCCTCAGGCCATGATCTCTTCGTGGAAGAGACGGCCTTCGGTCGTGGCTTTGACGTAACCGGCGCGGATGGTGAAATCGCCGAAACGTTCGCCTTCCTGACGCTCGGTGGCGTAGCGGCGAATGATCGGGGCGAGTTCGTTTACGATGTCCTCTGACTTAACGGACGGCTTGTAGAGTTTGTTGAGGCGTGAGCCGTCGAAAGCCGCGCCGAGGTAGATATTGTATTTGCCGGGCGCGCGGCCGACGAAACCGATTTCGCCGAGGTAGGGACGCGCGCAACCGTTCGGGCAGCCGGTCATGCGGATGACAATCTCGCTTTCGTGCAAACCACATTCGTCGATCACCTGGTCGAGTTCGCTGATCAGTAAGGGCAAATAGCGTTCGCTTTCGGCCAAGGCCAATCCGCAGGTCGGAAGGGCGACGCAGGCCATGGAATTCAGGCGCAGGCCGGTGATATGCTCGGGGATATCGAGCTTGTATTGCGCGAGGAGCGCCTCGATGCGTGGCTTTTGCTGCTCGGTCACCCCGCCGATGATCAGATTCTGGTTCGCGGTCAGGCGGAAATCGCCGGTGTGGATCTTGGCGATTTCGCGCAGGCCGGTTTTGGCCGGAACTTCGTCTGTATCACGCAGGCGTCCGTTCTGGATAAAGAGCGTGTAGTGCCAATTGCCGTCCGTGCCCTTGGTCCAACCGTAGCGGTCACCCGAACTGGTGAATTCGAACGGACGCGTCTCGCCGAGTTTCCAGCCGAGGCGCGATTCGAGTTCGTTTTTGAACCATTCCACTCCGCGGTCCTCGATGGTGTATTTGAGGCGGGCGTGCTTGCGGTTGGTCCGGTCGCCGAAATCGCGCTGCACTGTGAGGACTTTCTCCGCGACCTCGACCACTTTCTCGCGCGGGAGATAACCGATGACATTGGCCAGACGCGGATACGTTTTGGTGTCGCCGTGGGACATGCCGAGCCCGCCGCCGACCGAAAGATTGTAGCCGAGCAATTGCCCGTTTTCGCCGATGGCGATGAATCCGAGGTCCTGTGTGTAGATGTCCACGTCATTGCTCGGCGGGACGGCGAAGCCGGTTTTGAATTTCCGCGGAAGATAGGTTTTGCCGTAGATCGGTTCCTCTTCGTCCTCGGGCGACACGCGTTCGCCGTCGAGCCAGACCTCGTGGTAGGCTCGGGTGCGCGGGGTGAGGTGGGCGCTGACCGCGCGGGCGTCGTCGAGCACGGGTCCGTGCAGGGCGGACTGATACGGATTCGGGTTGGCCATCACGTTGCGGTTCACGTCGCCGCAGGCCGCGATGCAGTCCATCACCGCGTCGTTGATCCCCTGCATCGTCGTCTTGAGCACGTCTTTGGTGATGAAATGCAATTGGAAGGCCTGGCGCGTGGTCAGCTTGAGTGTGTGGCTGCCGTATTGGTCGGCCAGCGCGTCGATCTTGAGCCACTGCTCCGGCGTGCAGACGCCGCCGGCCACGCGGATGCGGATCATGAAGATGAAGGCTTTCTCCAGCCCGGCTTTCTTGCGCTCGTTGCGCTGGTCGCGATGGTCCTGCTGGTAGATGCCGTGAAACTTGGAAATGTTCGTATCGTCATCCGCAATAGCACCGGTCGAGCGGTCCTCGAGGCTTTCGATGAGCGTGCCGCGCAGGTAATTGCTGGCCTCTTTGATGCCCTCGACTTTGGAGAGGGACGGCGGATTGGCGTTATCGGAGATCATGGCTTGGTGATGTGGAGAAATTAGGGCCGGCGCCCCCGCCGGGCAACCGCCGAATGCGCGGATTGCCAGGGGTGCCAGTTTAGTCCAAAGGTTACGCAGGCATGTCCGATTTGGTTTCCCAATCCTTTCCCCCGGAGAGGCTGACCGCGGTCTCGGTGCTGCGCGCCTACCGCGACGGATTTTTTCCCATGGCCTGCGGCGACGGGAGGCTGCGCTGGTTTTCTCCTGATCCGCGCGGCATCTTGCCCTTGGACGGATTCCATTTGCCGCACGGTTTCCGGCGCGCCTTAGCGCGGCTGGATTTTGCGGTGACGGTCGATATGGCCTTCGATGATGTGGTGGCTGGATGCGCCGACCGTGCCGAGACATGGATCGATCCGGCCATCGCGCGGGTTTACACCGAGCTGCATGGGCAGGGCTCGGCGCACAGCGTCGAGGTCTGGGCCGATGGCCGTTTGGCCGGCGGACTCTATGGCGTGCAACTCGGCGGGGCTTTTTTCGGCGAGTCGATGTTTTCGCGGGTTAGCGAGGCCTCGAAAGTCGCGCTCCTCGCGCTCGTCGGCATCCTGCGTGCTCAGGGTTTCGGGTTGCTCGACATCCAATGGGTGACCGATCACCTCGAAAATTTCGGCGCGGTGGAAATCCGGCGTCCGGTCTATTTGAATTATCTGCGCGAGGCGATGATGAACTCGCGTTTTTTCCCCGCGCCGGGCGAGGTGAGAGTTGCCGAAATGCCGCGGCAACGGGCGGGTGTCACGTAGCGGCGGCGCTACAAGGGCTTGGACTTCATCTCGCCGTCCGCGAAGACCGTGATGATTTCTTTTTCCTTTGCCGCTTGCTGCTCCGAAGTAAGCGGACGGCGTTGCGTGTCCATCGTGATGGTGAATCCGCGGGCGAGTGTCTGGCGGGGTCCGAGCAATTCAAGCGCGTGCGCATGGCGCACTTGTTGTTGGCGTCGCTGACGAAGGAAAGCGGTCGCCGCCTGCTCTTGGCGGTGACGCAGGGCAGCAAGACGGTCAGACAATGAGCGCAGCCGGGTTACCGGGGAGCGTGCGGAAAGGATGGCGCGCGCTTGGTCCGTTCGTTGCTGCAGCAAACCGAGGATATTGAATACGGATGCATCGGCGCGTTCGTGCAGGTCGTCGGTTGTCTGGCGCAGATCTTCGATTCGACGCAGGGGAAGGCGGAAGACTCCGGAGGCGGTGCGCATTTCGAGTTGCGAGCGATGTCCCACGAGATGCACTCCTGCGTCACGATGCAGGCGTCGCAGGGATGATTGCAAACGATGCAGTGTCTCGGCGCGGTCGGCGCTGAGGATTTCGGCCGCCGCGCTCGGGGTGGGGGCGCGTACGTCGGCCGCGAGGTCGGATGTGGTGAAATCGATTTCGTGTCCGACGGCTGAAATGACCGGCACTGCGCTGCTGGCGATGGCACGGGCGACAATCTCCTCGTTGAATTCCCACAGGTCTTCGAGGCTGCCGCCGCCGCGGGTCACCACGACGACATCGACAGCGGGGAATCCGCTGCGCACCGGGTCTGCGAACTGCCCCACGGCCTGCGCGATTTCCGCTGCCGCGCCTCGCCCCTGCACGCGCACCGGCGCGATGAAAACGGCGATGTGCGGCGCGCGCCGGCGCAGCACGTGGAGGAAATCCCGGATGGCCGCCCCGGCGGGAGACGTGACCACACCGACGCGGACCGGATGCGGGGGCAGCGGCTTTTTGCGTCCCTGATCGAAGAGTCCTTCGGCGCGGAGTTTTTCCTGCAGCGCGCGGAGCTTGGCTTCGAGTTCTCCGGCCCCGCGCAGCTGAACGCGACGCACAACGATTTGGTATTGTCCGCGCGCCTCGTAAACCGAGATCTCCCCGGAAAGTTCGACCTTGAGTCCGTCGCGCAGGGCGGGAGCCCCGGCGCCGGCGCTGCGGAAAAGAACGCACGAGACCTGCGCGGCTTCGTCCTTGAGGCTGAAATACTGGTGGCCGGAGGGCTGGCGGCGCAGGTTGGAAATTTCGCCTTGCACCCAGACCTTGCCGAGTTGACCCTCGAGGCAGGCGCGGACTTCGTGGTTCAGCTGACTGACGGTCCAGGGCGCTTCCGGCGTTGCGACTTCGTCATCGTCCTCGGGAAAAGCAAGCAGGCCTTGGTTGCTGCGCGGCATCAGGAGGGGAATTGCTGCCACTCCGAACGCAAAGTGTCGACCAATTTGCCAAGGCGGACGGAAAGCTTGGGTTCGGACAGGATTTGCTGCGCG
>Ga0315902_10012555_pt1 | contig 11013 bp, 8 predicted proteins | sample LakEriMetagenome_9_FD_203523 | JGI IMG/M metagenome (GOLD analysis project Ga0315902, IMG submission 203523) | Freshwater fungal communities from buoy surface, Lake Erie, Ohio, United States - Buoy 12 MA117 | ecosystem: Environmental > Aquatic > Freshwater > Lake > Lake biofilm | place: USA...
CCTCGCCGACACCCGCTTGCGCTGGGCGCTGTGGATCGGCATCGCCATTCTGCTGCTGGCGCTGCCCTTCGCCACCGAGGCCCTGCTCGGCCGCAGCTGGGTGCGCATTCTTGCCGTGGCGCTGCTGTTCGTGATGCTGGCGCTGGGCCTGAACATCGTGGTCGGCTTCGCCGGCCTGCTCGATCTCGGCTACATCGCCTTTTTCGCGGTGGGCGCCTACAGCTACGCGCTGCTCGCGAGTCCGCAATTCGGCATCCACTGGCCGGTGCTGTTGCTGTTGCCGCTGGGTGCGGCGCTGGCGGCGCTATTCGGCATCCTGCTGGGGGCACCGACCCTGCGCCTTCGCGGCGACTACCTCGCCATCGTCACCCTCGGCTTCGGCGAGATCATCCGCGTGTTCCTGAACAACCTGAACCGCCCGGTCAACATCACCAACGGCCCGCAGGGCATCACGCTGATCGACCCGATCCGGTTCGGCGATTTTTCTCTGGCCAGGACCCACGAGATCGCCGGCATCACTTTCTCCGCGGTGCACAACTACTACTACGTGTTCCTGTTCTGCGCCGTGCTCACCATCGTGACCTCGCTGCGGCTCGAGCAGTCGCGCATCGGCCGTGCCTGGGTGGCGATCCGCGAGGACGAGCTGGCCGCCTCGGCGATGGGCATCAACACCCGCAACCTGAAACTGCTTGCCTTCGCGATGGGCGCCACCTTCGGCGGCGTGGCCGGCGGCCTCTTTGCCGCGTTCCAGGGCTTCATCAGCCCGGAGAGCTTCCAGCTCATCGACTCGATCATGGTGCTGTGCATGGTAGTGCTCGGCGGCATGGGCAACGTCGCCGGCGTGGTGCTCGGCGCGGTGCTGCTCACCGTGCTGCCCGAGGCCCTGCGCTACATCGGGCCGCTGCAGCAGCGCTGGCTGGGTGAAGTGCTGATCGATCCGGCCGACCTGCGCATGCTGCTGTTCGGTTTGGCCCTGGTGCTGATGATGCTGCTGCGGCCCGAGGGGCTGTGGCCGGCGCGACGGCGGGCCCGCGCGCAGATGGCGGGCGCGGACGGCCATGGCCACTGAAGCGCTACTGGAGGCGAAGGGTGTCAGCAAGCGCTTCGGCGGGCTGGCCGCGCTGTCCTCGGTATCGTTCACGGTGCGCCGGGGCGAAATCTTCGGACTGATCGGCCCCAACGGCGCCGGCAAGACCACGCTGTTCAATGCACTCACCGGACTGGTCCGGCCCGACGGCGGCGAGATCGTGTTTGCCGGCAGCCGCATCGACGGCCTCAAGCCGCATGCCATCGCCGCCCGCGGCATTGCCCGCACCTTCCAGAACATCCGCCTCTTCGGCAGCATGACCGCGCTCGAGAACGTGATGGTCGGCCGCCACCTGCGCACCGCCACCGGCGTGATCGGCGCGGTGCTGCGCACCCGCGCCGCCCTGGCGGAAGAGCGTCGCATCGCCAGCCGCGCGCGCGACCTGCTGGATTACTGCGGACTCGGCCGGCGCGCCGGCGACATGGCGCGCGACCTGCCCTATGGCGACCAGCGTCGTCTCGAAATCGCGCGCGCCCTCGCCACCGAACCCAAGCTGCTCGCCCTCGACGAGCCCGCGGCCGGCATGAACGCCACCGAGACCGTGGTGCTGCGCGCGCTGCTCGAACGCATCCTCGCCGACGGCGTGACACTGCTGCTGATCGAGCACGACATGAAGCTGGTGATGGGGCTCTCGCACCAGGTCACGGTGCTCGACTATGGCGAGAACATCGCCTCGGGCAGCCCCGACGCGGTGCAGCGCGATCCGCGCGTGATCGAGGCCTACCTGGGCGGAGCCTTCGCATGAGCGGCGAAGCACTGCTCGAGGTGCGCGGACTCGAGGTCGCCTATGGCGGCATCCGCGCCGTCCAGGGCATCGACCTCAGCGTGAGCGCGGGCGAAATCGTCGCCCTGATCGGCGCCAACGGCGCCGGCAAGTCGACCACGCTGAAGGCGCTCGCCGGCCTGCTGCCGGTGCGCGCGGGCTCGCTGCGCTACGCCGGGGAAGACATCACAGGCCGGCCCGCGCACCGGCTGCTGCGCCAGGGCCTAGCCCTGGTACCTGAGGGCCGCGGCGTATTCCCGCGCCTTACCGTGGCCGAGAATCTGGCGATGGGGGCCTACATCCGCGACGACGCGGCCGCGATACGTCGCGACCTGGATCGGGTATACGCGCTGTTTGCGCGGCTGGCCGAGCGCCGCGCACAGCTGGCCGGCACGCTCTCGGGCGGCGAGCAGCAGATGCTGGCGATCGCCCGCGCGCTGATGTCACGCCCCAGGCTGCTGCTGCTCGACGAGCCGAGCATGGGCCTGGCGCCGCTGATGGTGCAGAAGATTTTCGAGACGGTGCGCGCAATCGCCGCCGAGGGTGTTACGCTGCTGCTGGTCGAGCAGAACGCAAAACTGGCGCTGGAGACGGGCATGCGCGGTTACGTGATGGAGAGCGGGCGCATCGTGCTCGCCGACAGTGCGGGCGTGTTGCTGGCAAGCCCCCAGGTGCGACAGGCTTACCTGGGCGAGTAAGCCGGTGTCCAGCTCCGCGCTGCGCAAGGTCAAGGCAACACTGCAGGCCGGCCTCGCCGCGCGGCCCCGCTCCGGCCTGCGCGGTCCGCTGCGCCTGGCCGGCATGGCTGCCACGGGCGCCCTCCTGATCGGGCTGCTCATCCTGCTCTACCAGAAAAGCCAGGGACCCGACCCCCGCCGGCAGGACGAGATCCTGGGCTACCTGCGCGAGCTCAAGGCCATCGACGGCCGCCAGGACCTTGAGGTATTGCGCTCACGGACCGCGCGGGTGGCCTGCAGCGGGCCCGCCACCGACCAGGACGCTGGCGCGGCGTCGCTGCTGCAGCGGCTGAGGGCTGCGGGTGCCGCAACCGGCAGTCCGGCGCTCGATCGCGGCCTGCCCGAGTTCATCCTCGCGGCCGAGGACAAGTCGGCGCTGCTGGTCCGCCACCGTGAAGCGGCCGCAGTGGTCTGCGCAGCGCTGGCGCGAATCGAGGCCTTCGATGCTGAAGTCGCCGGGCTCGTCCGCGGCGCCTGGCCGTCGGTGGCACAACGCGACCGGCTGGTCGCCCTCGAGAGTACCGCGGCGCTGCTCCTCGCCCAGCTGCTGCGCTACGCCGCAGATCCCGGAGAGGCCGGACGCGCCACGGTGGAGAGCTTCGCCGCCGACCTGCGCGCTGCCGGCGCCGGCATGCCCGCTGCGTTGCGGGAGGGGCTGGCCAGGATCGAGGCGACCACCCAGCAGGTGCTCGGCGCGAAACCGGTGGAAGACGAACTCTTCCGCAAAATCATGATGGCCCCTGCAGGCCCGCGCATCGACAGCCTGGCCGAAGCCTTCAGCGCGGAAATCGCCGCATCCCGCATCGACGGCGAACGCTACCGCATCTACCTGATCGCCTATGCCGCGGCGCTGCTGGTGCTGATCGGCTGGCTGCTGTCGCGGCTGGCGCTGAGCTACCGCCTGCTCGAGTCGCGCGTCGAGCAACGCACACGCGAGCTGTCCGCTGCCCTGGCCCAGCTCAAGGCATCGGAGGCGCAGCTGATCCAGAGCGAGAAAATGTCCTCGCTCGGACAGATGGTTGCCGGCATCGCACACGAGATCAACACCCCGCTCGCCTACGTCAAGAACAGCCTCGGTTCGGTGGCGGTGCAGCTGCCGGAGGTCCGGTCACTGATCGCGGAGACCCACAACCTACTCAAGCTGCTGCACAGCGGCAGCCCTGATCCGGCCCGGCTGCAGGCGGCCTATCTCGCGGTGCGCGGACGGATCGACCGCTTCGCCGGGCAACAGTCGCTGACCGAGCTCGGCCAGCTCGCCGGCGACGGCCTGCACGGTATCGAGCAGATCTCGGAGATCGTGCTCAACCTGAAGAACTTCAGCCGCCTCGACCGCAGCAAGGTTTCCAGCTTCAACCTCAACGAAGGGCTGCGCAGCGCGCTGCTGCTGGCGCGGCACGAACTGCGCCAGATCCACGTGGATACCCACTTCGGCGACATCCCGCCGGTGACCTGCTCGCCCTCGCAGCTGAACCAGGTCTTCCTCAACCTGATCACCAATGCGGCGCAGGCGGTCGGCCCTGCCGGGGGGCGTATCACACTGTGCACCCGGCGCGCCGATGCCGGCCATGTTGCGGTCGACGTCGCCGACAACGGCTGCGGCATCGAGCCCGCGATCATGCCGCGGATCTTTGATCCCTTCTTCACCACCAAGCCGGTGGGTGAAGGCACCGGACTCGGACTGTCGATCGCCTACAAGATCATCGAGCAGCACGGCGGCTCGATCACGGTGGACTCGACGCCCGGCAGCGGCACCACCTTCACCGTGCTGCTGCCGCTGGTGCCGCCGGCGGTGGAGGTGCTGCCGTGAGCGACGGCCATCCCGAGCGCATCGGCAAGTATGAAATCCGCGGCTTGCTCGGCTGCGGTGGCATGGGCATGGTCTACCGCGCCTTCGATGCGGCGATCGACCGCGAGGTCGCGATCAAGTCGATCACCAAGTCGGCAACGCCGTCCCCGGCCCTGCACCACGCCATCGCGCGCTTTCGCCACGAAGCGCGGGCGATCGGCCGCCTCAGCCACCCGCGCATCGCCGCGATCTACGATTACGGCGAGGATGACCACGTCGCCTACATCGTGATGGAACTGGTCAGCGGCAAGTCGCTGCACGAGCATCTGCAGAGCGGGGCCAGCTTCGGGCTGCAGGAGATCGGCGAGCTCATCCGGCAGCTGCTTGACGGCCTCGCCTACGCCCACGCCCGGGGCGTGGTCCACCGCGACATCAAGCCCTCGAACCTGCTGATCGACGAGGAAGGCCACGTCAGGATCGGTGACTTCGGTATCGCCCGCATCGACAGCTCCAACCTTACCCAGGTCGGCGAAATCATGGGCTCGCCGGGTTACATGTCGCCGGAACAGTTCTCGGGTGACGAGCCCGATGCGCGGGCCGACATCTATGCCGTGGGGGTCATCGCCTACGAGCTGCTCACCGGGCGCAAGCCCTTCGTCGGCAATAACCTCGAGATCATGCGCCAGGTCATCGGGGATATGCCGCGCAAGCCTTCCGGTTTCAACCCGCGCGTTTCGGCCCGGCTCGACCAGGCGGTGCTCAAGGCGCTGGCAAAACAGCGCGAGGGCCGCTTCCAGGCAGCGCGTGATTTCGCGCTCGCCTTCGTTCAGGGCGTGGCCGACAGCCTGCGCGGGGCAGCGACACTGCAGCCCGGGCTGGCGGATGCGACCACCCAGCCCCTGGGGACCGGGCTGGTCAGCTCGGCCCGCCTGATTGGCCGCCTCGATGCAGGGGCCGCCGATGCGGGGGGGGCCAATGCAGCAGGGGTCGATGCAGTACAGGTCGACGCAGCAGGAGGCGATGAAGCTGGGGCGGAGCCCGCCGCGCAACCGACACCTGCCTTCGCGGCGGTCAACGGCAAGGCGCGGCTGCTCTTCGTCGATGACGAGGAGCGCATCCTCAACGCGCTGCGCTCGATTTTCCGCAGCCGCCATACCGTGCTCACCGCCGGCAGCGGTGCGGAAGCACTGGAGCTGATCCGGCGCTTCCGGCCCCATGTGGTGGTCAGCGACCAGCGCATGCCGCGGATGAGCGGTGTGGAACTGCTGCGCCAGGTCCGGGATGTTGCGCCGGGTGCGGTGCGCATGCTTCTCACCGGCTACTCCGACCTGGCCTCGATCGTCGGTTCGATCAACGAGGGCGAGGTGTTCCGCTTCATCAGCAAGCCCTGGGACCACGCCGACATCCAGAATACCGTCGCCGAGGCGGCCGCCATCGGACTCGAGCTCGCCCAGCTGGCAGCCAGCCCCGTCATCGTGCCCGAGCGGCTGGCGTGCGGCGTGCTGGTCATCGATCCCGGACGCAGCGTGTTCGGTGCCGCGACCGAACTGATCGGCGGGATCTGCCCGGTGCTGCACGCCACGGACATCGATCGTGCCCTGGGAATTCTGGAGGCGCGTGAAATCGCGGTGATCGTGGCCGACCTCGGACGCGGGGATGCCGCGATGCTCGCTGCGCTCAAACTGCTCAAGCAGGCGCACCCGCAAATCCTTGCTGTGGTGATGACCGAAGCCTCCGACTCCGAACTGGTGATCGATCTCATCAATCAGGCGCAGGTCTTCCGTTTCCTGACCCGGCCGCTGGACCTCAAGCGGCTGCAGCAGCATGTGCGTGCCGCGCTGGCACGCTACCAGTCCTTCCGCAAATCGCCGATGCTGCTGCAGCAGCATCGCGTGGCGGCTCCCGGCGAGGCCGAAGGCGTACTCGCCGCGCTGCGCGAACGCATGCGTTTGATCGGTTCCCGGATCGGCCGCTGAGGCGCGCCGCTCAGGCGAGCCAATCCCGTTCGACCAGGAAATCGCTGTAGAGGCGGGCCTCGGGCGTGCCCGGCGCCGGCTGCCAGTCGTAGCGCCAGTGCACCACCGGCGGCATCGACATCAGGATCGACTCGGTGCGCCCGCCCGACTGCAGTCCGAACAGGGTGCCGCGGTCGAACACCAGGTTGAACTCGACATAGCGGCCGCGGCGATAGGCCTGGAAATCGCGCTCGCGCTCGCCGTAGGGGATGGCACGCCGCCGCTCCACGATCGGCGCGTAGGCCGGCAGGAATTGATCACCAACGCTGCGCAGCAGCGCGAAGCTGGCGGCGAAATCGGGGGCCGACAGGTCATCGAAGAAAATGCCGCCGATGCCACGGGGTTCATTGCGGTGCTTCAGGAAAAAATAGCGGTCGCACCAGGCCTTGTAGTGCGGATGCAGGCCGGCGCCGAACGGCGCCAGCGCGTCGCGGCAACTGCGGTGGAAATGCGCCGCGTCTTCCTCGAAACCGTAATAGGGCGTGAGGTCCATGCCGCCGCCGAACCACCACACCGCCTCGGCGCCCGGTTTTTCGGCGATGAAAAAGCGCACATTCAGGTGTACGGTCGGCACGTAGGGGTTGCGCGGATGCAGCACCAGCGACACGCCCATTGCCTGGAAGGATCGTCCGGCAAGCTCGGGCCGTGCAGCCGAGGCCGAAGGCGGCAGGTTGTCGCCAAAGACGTGGGAGAAGCCGACGCCGCCGCGCTCGAACAGCGCGCCATCCTCGATCAGCCGCGTAATGCCGCCACCGCCCTGCGGTCGCTGCCATTCGTCGCGGCGGAAGCGGCCACCGTCCAGCGCCTCGAGGCGGTCAACGATGGCCTGCTGCAGGCCGGTGAGGTAATTCCTGACCGCTGCGGTGTCCATCGCCGCCGCCTACTTGCGGCCGGCGACAATCGCGCGATGGCCGATGTCGCGGCGGCACTGCAGGCCGTCGAAGCGGATCCGGTCGACGATCTCGTAGGCCCGCTTCTGCGCGGTGCGCGTGTTGTGGCCAAGCGCGGTCACGCACAGCACGCGGCCGCCGGCGGTGACCACCGCGCCGTCACGCAGCGCGGTGCCGGCATGGAACACATGGTAGTCCTCGGCTGCAGGCGGCAGCCCGGTGATGGCGTCGCCCTTGCGCGGGTCCTCGGGGTAATTCGCGGCGGCCAGCACGACGCCCAGCGCCACCCGCGGGTCCCATTCGGCCTCGACGGCATCCAGCCGCCCGTCGAGCGCGGCATCGAGCAGCCCGACCATGTCGCTCTTGAGCCGCATCATGATCGGCTGCGTTTCCGGATCGCCCATGCGGCAGTTGAACTCGAGGGTCTTGATGCCGCCGCGGGCGTCGATCATCAGGCCGGCGTAGAGGAAGCCGGTGTAGGGTATGCCGTCGGCCGCCATGCCGTGGATGGTGGGCAGGATCACTTCGCGCATCACCCGCGCATGCACCTCCGGCGTCACCACCGGGGCCGGTGAATATGCACCCATGCCGCCGGTGTTGGGGCCGTGGTCGCCATCGCGCAGGCGCTTGTGGTCCTGGCTGCTCGCCAGCGCCAGCGCATGGCGGCCATCGGCGAGGACGATGAAGCTGGCCTCCTCGCCCTCGAGGAACTCCTCGATCACCACCCGCGCCCCGGCGCTGCCCATCTTGTTGCCGACCAGCATCATGTCCACCGCGGCATGGGCTTCAGCGGCCGCCATCGCCACCACCACGCCCTTGCCCGCGGCCAGGCCGTCGGCCTTGATCACGATCGGCGCCCCTTCGCGCTCGATGTAGGCATGGGCCGCGGCGGCGTCGCTGAAGGTTTCGTGTTTCGCGGTCGGGATGCGATGGCGCACCATGAACTGCTTGGCAAAATCCTTGGAGCTCTCGAGCTGGGCAGCTTGCCGGGTCGGGCCAAAAATGCGATGGCCGGCGCCGCGCACCGCATCAACGATGCCGCCGGCGAGCGGGGCCTCAGGCCCGACCACCGTCAGGCCGATGCCATTTTTATCAATAAAATCAATGACTTGATCATTGTCGCCGAGGGCGACGTTGGTCAGCGCCGGCTCTGCCGCGGTGCCTGCGTTGCCCGGCGCGACAAACACCCGGGACACCCTGGACGACTGCGCCAGTTTCCAGGCCAGCGCATGTTCGCGGCCGCCGCCGCCAATGACGAGAACTTTCATGTCAGCCAGTGTCAGGATTGGTTGGTTGGGAAAGATGTTGGGGTGGGCAGATTCGAGTGTATCGGTTCAGCCGCATCAGGGCAGCCGGCACCGGGTTCATGCGTCGGGTTCAGCCTGGCCAACTGCCAGCCGGGCCACGGCACTGGCTGCCGGTGATGGCCGCCACGGTTCCGGGCGCAGCATCCACTCGCGCAGGCAGGCGACCACCGTCCTAGTGCCTGAAGTGGCGGCAGCCGGTGAAGACCATGGCGATGCAGTGTTCGTCCGCGGCGGCGATCACCTCGTCATCGCGCACGCTGCCGCCAGGCTGGATGATCGCGCGGGCACCGCCGGCAGCCACCACATCGACACCGTCGCGAAACGGAAAAAAGGCGTCCGAGGCGACCGCCGAACCGGCCAGGTCGAGTCCCGCATTCGCAGCCTTGATCGAAGCGATGCGCGCCGAGTCGACGCGGCTCATCTGTCCGGCACCGATGCCGAGCGTGCGGCCGCGGCCACAGTAGACGATGGCGTTGGACTTGACGAACTTTGCCACCCGCCACGCGAACATCAGGTCGGACAGTTCCTGGGCGGTCGGCTGGCGGCGGGTCACTGCCTTGAGCTGTGCCGGCATCACGTTCAGGGTGTCCGGGGTCTGCAGCAGCAGGCCGCCGCCGACGCGCTTCATGTCGAAGGCGTTGGCACCGGCGGCCAGCGCCACCTCGAGCACGCGGATGTTGGCCTTTTGCGCGAGCACCGCTTTTGCATCGGGCAGCACCCGCGGCGCGATGATCACCTCGACAAACTGGCGGCTGATCGCCTGCGCGGCCGCAGCGTCGAGTTCACGGTTGACGGCGATGATCCCGCCGAAGGCGGAAGTGGGATCGGTGGCGAAGGCCTGGTCATAGGCTGCGGCCACCGTATCGGCGACAGCGACCCCGCAGGGATTGGCATGCTTGACGATGACGCAGGCCGGGGCGTCGAAGGTCTTCACGCACTCCCAGGCCGCATCGGCATCGGCGATGTTGTTGTAGGAGAGCGCCTTGCCCTGCAGCTGATGGTAGCCGGCAAGGCTGCCCGGGGCCGGCACGCTGTCGCGGTAGAACGCCGCGGCCTGGTGCGGATTCTCGCCGTAGCGCAGGGTCTGCACGCGCTCGAACTGCTGGCTGAATCGAGCCGGAAACGGTTCAAGGCGGCCATCGGGCCCCAGCGCGGTCAGGTAATTGCTGATCGCGCCGTCATAGGCGGCCGTATGCGAGAAGGCCTTGCAGGCGAGCGCGAAGCGCGTGGCCTCGCCGAGGGCGCCGCCGGTGGCTTTCATCTCGTCGATCAGCGCGGCGTAGTCGGCGGGATCGGTCACCACCGCGACATGGGCGTGGTTCTTGGCTGCGCTGCGCAGCATTGCGGGGCCGCCGATGTCGATGTTTTCGATGGCCTCGGCCAGGCTGCAGCCGGGACGGGCCACGGTCTCGGTGAAGGGGTAGAGATTGACGCAGACCAGGTCGATGTCGTCGATGCCGGCCGCGCGCATGGCGGCGACATGTTCGGGCAGATCGCGCCGGCCGAGCAGGCCCCCGTGGATTTTGGGGTGCAGGGTCTTGACCCGGCCGTCGAGCATCTCGGGAAAGCCGGTGTAGTCGGCCACTTCGGTCACCGCGAGCCCCGCCTCGCGCAACAGCCTGGCGGTACCGCCGGTGGAGAGCAGGCGCGCGCCCTGCGCGGCGAGGCCGCGTGCAAATTCGAGCACACCCGTCTTGTCGGAGACGCTGAGCAGCGCCTGTCTGATGATTGCCATGACTTTGGCGGCAGGGCCGCCACCTTCCCGGTCAGAACTTGATGTTATAGGCCCTGATTTTCTTGCGCAGGGTGTTGCGGTTGATGCCGAGCATCGCCGCGGCGTGCGACTGGTTGCCGCTGACCTTGCGCAGCACCGATTCGAGCAGCGGCTTTTCCACGCTGCCGATCACCATGTCATACACCCCGCAGGCCTTTTCGCCGTCAAGGTCGCGGAAGTAGCCGTCGATCGCGCGACGCACAACCCGGGCCATTTCGGTTTCGTTCATCATGCAGCCATTACCTCCTCCTTCTCCTTCTCCTGCTCCTGCTCCTGCTCTTCATCATAGGACAGGCGGTCGCCACGGCAGGACAACTCGCCGAAAAACCGGTCCACAGCCGCGATCTGCTCGGCGCAGGTCTGCAGCCGGTTCATGGCGTGGCGGAAGGCCGCCGATCCGGCGAGCCCGCGGGTGTACCAGGAAATGTGCTTGCGCGCGACGCGGACCCCGGTCAGCTCGCCGTAGAACGCGTAGAGATCCTGCAGGTGTCCGCCCAGCACGCGATGGATCTCGGCGACTTCCGGTGGCGGCAGGTGGGTGCCGTGCTCGAGGAAATGGCTGATCTCGCGGAACATCCAGGGCCGCCCCTGGGCAGCGCGACCGATCATCACCGCATCGGCGCCGGTATATTCCAGTACCTGCTTCACCCGCTC
>Ga0315902_10012557_pt1 | contig 11012 bp, 10 predicted proteins | sample LakEriMetagenome_9_FD_203523 | JGI IMG/M metagenome (GOLD analysis project Ga0315902, IMG submission 203523) | Freshwater fungal communities from buoy surface, Lake Erie, Ohio, United States - Buoy 12 MA117 | ecosystem: Environmental > Aquatic > Freshwater > Lake > Lake biofilm | place: USA...
ACCCCTGGCGATCCGGGCAATTGCAATACAGATGACGGGATCTCCGACACGCCAAACACGATCGGGGTAGCCGACTTCAGTTGCAATACTTCGCAAGTCACGTGCAGTACTGTCGATAATGTACAGAACTACATGGATTATGCCTCTTGCCACTACATGTTCACGGAAGGGCAAAAAGCAGCAATGCACGCCGCCTTGAATTCATCCACTGGCGGTCGAAATAACCTGTGGCAGAACTCCAACCTCCTGTTGACAGGAACTGAGATCGGGCACGTGGTGCAGACATGCTCACCCAAAGCCGATTTCGACCAGAAAACACGTCAGGTTTGTCAGGGAGGGTCACTTACGTTTAACGATGTTTCCTGGGGCGGTGAGGCTACATCCCGAATTTGGTATTTCCCCGGCGGAACTCCCGCAAGCGATACTTCCCGTACACCATCGGTTTCTTATGCTCAGCCGGGAACCTACGATGTGGAACTGCATGTCACTAATGCTGCCGGAACGGATGTGATTGTACGTCCCGGTATCGTCAAGGTGTATCCCAACCCGGGTCAGGTCGTTGCTCCTGTTTCGGAGAGTTTCGAAACGATTACCATCCCCGGTAATTTATGGTCGGTGGAAAATACCGGTATCACCAACGCATGGGCGGTAACCTCTCTCGCCGGAGCAACCGGTTCCCGTTCCCTCCGCCTGATCAATCAGAGTGGAAATCCTTCAGGCAGTGTGGATGCATTCCTCACTCCCACCTACGATTTCTCAGGGATCACCGCAGCGCAGTTGTCGTTTAAGTATGCATTTGCAGCCAAGAACAGCAATGATAGCAGTGTATTGAAGGTGTTTATTTCCAATAACTGCGGCTTCAGCTGGCAGCCCCGGTTCACTAAGATCGGCACGGCATTGCCTACGGCTCCGAATACAACGGGTGCCTTTGTGCCCAACGCAAATCAATGGGTGACCGAAACCATCAACCTGAGTTCAACCACGTTCTCTGGTCGGCCCAGCATCCTGATCCGCTTCGAATTTGCCAACGATCTTGGCAATAACCTCTATATCGACGACATCAATATCACCGGGGTTACAGGCGTTGCCGATCCGGCCGGAATACGATATGGCTTCGAGGTCTATCCCAATCCTGCCCGGGAACGTGTATCCATTCGTCTTGAAACCGGACAAGCCTCCGATATCGTTTGCACAATCAGCGATTTGACCGGCCGACAAATCCAACGCCGACTTTTTCAAAACCGGGTTGGAGAAATCCGCGAAGAGATCACTGCGGATGTTCCTGCCGGTGTCTACCTGCTGCGTGTCGAACTGAACGGCGAGGCGATCACACGCCGGATCGTTTTCATGGATTAAACATCCGTTTAGCACACTTGAGGAAAAACCCGAATCGATGGCAGATTTTCGTTTTAGCAGAAAATACGTGATTTATGCTTCACCCGATGCGGTATTCGAAGCGTTTACCGATCCGGGTATCGTTGCAGCATGGGGTGGAGGAATGTCTGTTTTCGAATCGGCATCCGGGGGAAGATTCGAATGGTTCGACGGCTGGGTGAAGGGGGAGGTTTCCGGTTTTGAATTCGGTAAGGAACTCGCATTTACCTGGAAACCCACCGAATGGGACAAACGGACCAAAGCCTCAAAAGTCCATGTTCGTTTTGCGGCGCACCCTGCGGGCACCGAGTTGTCAATCGATCACTCCGAGTTTCCCAATCCGGATGAAGCCGAAAAAAACGACAATTTCTGGATCGATCACGTGCTTGATCCGATAAACGATTACTTCATCGCGCAGATGTCGTAGTCCAGGTTGCTTTTCCCATACGACCCGGGACAAACAATTTCCCCACGGAAGGTGTTGCACCATGGTCACCTGTATCTTTGCAATCTCATGGAAAACAACAGTCTTCCCGGCGTATTCTGCAACAGCCTGACCGCTTACAGCCGACTGGCTACACGTGAGGTTATGGTGGGCGATGTCGGCATCGGAGGAGCCAACCCGATCCGCGTGCAAAGCATGACCACCACCGACACCATGGACACCATGGCAACGGTCGAACAGTCGATCAGGATGATCGAGGCGGGCTGCGAACTGGTGCGTATCACCGCTCCCAGTATTAATGAAGCAAGAAACCTGGAGGAGATCAAGAAGGAACTCCGGAAAAGGGGGTACGCTACTCCCCTGGTTGCTGATATCCATTTTACACCGAATGCCGCTGAGGTGGCTGCACGGATCGTAGAGAAAGTACGTATCAATCCCGGCAATTTCGCCGACAAGAAGAAATTTGATTTCATCGAGTATACAGATGCCGCTTATGACGAAGAACTCGAACGAATCCGCAACCGTTTTGTACCCCTGTTGAGGATTTGCAAAGAGCATGGAACCGCTCTCAGGATCGGAACCAATCACGGCTCGCTGAGCGATCGCATCATGAGTCGCTACGGGGATACCGCACTCGGCATGGTGGAGTCGGCTCTCGAATTCCTCCGCATAGCACGCGACGAGAATTTTCACAACATCGTTCTCAGCATGAAATCGAGCAATCCTCAGGTGATGGTGCAGGCTTACCGCTCGCTGGTGGTGCGCATGACTCTTGAAGGGATGAACTATCCTTTGCATCTGGGTGTGACCGAGGCAGGAGAAGGAGAGGATGGACGGGTCAAGTCCGCCGCCGGTATCGGTACCCTGCTTGAAGACGGGATCGGCGACACCATACGGGTATCCCTCACCGAAGATCCGGAATTCGAAATACCCGTAGCACGCTCCCTTGTTGACCGATACAACAACCGGTTGGCTGAGCCCCGGATCAAAGACTTGCCACGGTTCGTGGTCAAGGAGGATGGAGTGGTCCGCGGTGATGACGGACAGGCATCGGTATACCAGCCGTTCACGTATACCAGGAGGTCCACCCGTGAAATCCTGAACATCGGACATGAGCAGGTCCCCCGAGTCATCGCCGATCTCAGCCATCTCACCGCACTTGGTCCTGCCGCTTTCTTTCCACTGGGCTACAATTATTCAGTACCACTCGACAAGTGGAACATCAGCGATCAGGCCTGTGACTTCATTTACACCGGGAATACAGTGGTACCCTTCGAATGGCCCGGGACCTTGGGCATCATTCTCAATGCCGAAGCCTGGGGCGCCGATCCCGGTCGTGAACGCACTTATCCGCTTTTCTGTGGCGATGGTTTCTTCAAGGCCTCCCGTGTTTCGCCGACACTGAATTTCATCGCACTCGATGCCGATCAATTGGTTTCCGATAACGGCTTCCACTTTGATCGATTCGACGCAACCTGCGTCATCCTGCTGAGTACATCCAACCCACATGCCATGCCCTCCCTGCGCAGAGCTTTCATTCATCTTCAGGAAAGGGGTATAGACATACCTGTTATAGTCTGGCGATCCTACACCGGTACGGTTTTGCAGGACATCCAACTGCACGCTTCGACCGACGTGGGTGGACTCTTGTTGGATGGCTACGGTGACGGCATCATGCTCTCCACCCGTGGTGAACATCCTCCGCAGGCCATCAATACGCTTGCATTCGGAATCCTGCAGGCCGCCCGAACCCGTATATCCAAAACCGAATACATCTCCTGCCCCAGCTGCGGACGGACATTGTTCGACCTGCAGGAAACCACGGCGCGCATCCGCTCCCGTACCGATCACCTCAAAGGACTGAAGATCGGGATCATGGGCTGTATCGTGAATGGTCCCGGCGAGATGGCTGATGCGGATTACGGTTATGTAGGATCAGGTCCCGGCAAGATCACGCTTTACAAAGGGAAAGAAGTGGTTCAAAAAAGCATCGACACTGAACTGGCCGTCGATGCCCTCATCGACTTGATCCGTGAACACGGTGACTGGGTGGACAAGGATTCTGTTTGATTCAAAATTCCGTACCGATCGTTTATGCAAACCGTTTTATTTACCGATCTGGGCCGGGCCGATTACAAAACCACGTGGGATCTACAGGAAAAGCTAATGGCCGGGATAATCAGCCGCAAGCTTGAAAACAGGGAACTTCCTGCCTCGCAACAGCATTCACCGATTCACTACCTGCTTTTTTGCGAGCATCCTCATGTCTATACCCTGGGGAAGAGTGGGGACGAAGAACATCTGTTGGCCGATGAACAGCAACTGGAATCCATCGGTGCAAGTTATCACCGCATCAACAGGGGAGGAGACATTACGTATCACGGACCGGGTCAGTTGGTAGGCTATCCCATCTTCGACCTCGATCATTTCTTCAACGACATTCACAAGTACCTCCGTTATCTCGAGGAGGGTATCATCCGGACACTGGCGGATTATGGCATTTCTGCAGGACGCATTGAGGGACTCACAGGTGTCTGGCTAGACGTGGAAAACCCTGTAAAAGCACGCAAGATATGCGCCTTTGGTGTGCGCTGTAGCCGCTGGGTCACTATGCACGGATTTGCTTTCAACGTCAACAGTGATCTGAGCTATTTCAATCGTATAGTTCCCTGCGGTATCACCGACAAGGGCGTTACCTCTCTTCAGCAGGAGCTTGGTCGACCGATTGAACTGGAGGAGGTGAAGGCGAAGGTCCTGAATCACCTTGCAGTCATTTTCCCTTTCATGCCTGTTTCTGAAGATGTGCAGAGCGGCATTTGAACGTTGCCCGTGTCAATTTTATGTCAACTTGAAATCGGGTTTAAACATTCGTTTTTTTCGGTTGTTACCTCATTATGAAAGCGAAATTCTACATCCTTCATTTGTTTGTACTGGTAATCATTCTCCCTGGCTTGAATCGGTCTCTTGCACAAACTCCGGTGAGTGGAGGAATCTATTCAAACACCACATGGTCACTGGCGAACAGTCCATACGTGATGACCGGCGATATCGTGGTCTTTCCCGGAGTCACCCTTACGATCGAGCCCGGAGTGGAAGTGCTCGTCAGGGAGACCCCTACCCCGGGTTCCGAGTATTATCTGGAAACCAGAGGCACCATCAATATGGTGGGCCAACCCGGTGCCAGGATCCTGTTCAGGGCTGAAAATGCCTTGACGCAAGTCGGGGCGTGGTCTGGTATCCGGGTCAAATCCAGTCAGGGCGGTGTACTGAACGCTGATTACGTGAGTATCTCCAATGCGATCTTTGCTTATTCCTACGACGGACCCGAACCTCCGGTGTTTGTATTCAATGATTCCGAATTCAGATTCAATGCCTATGCGGTTTCGCTCGGAACATCATTGATTGCTGACAGCTGTACCTTCTACGGCAACTCATCGGCCATCTCAGGTTGGTCTGTCTTTCAAATCACCAACTGTGAATTCGATAGTAACGCCGCCGCAATGGCAGTTTATCCAAGTAGTATTTCGATCGAGAACAGTGTGTTCCGCCGGAACTCAGTCGGGATCAATCTTGCCTCAGTCCCTTTTTCGCCGATGTCTATTTTGAATTCGGAATTCACGGATAATACCACAGCAGTTGACAATGCAGGTAATGGTATCGTCAGCAACTGCACATTCACAGGAAATGATGGGGGATTGGTCAATACATCACAGCTCAATGTGGACAGTTGCAGCTTTTTTGAAAATCAGCTTGCAGTCCAGGCCGGTTTCGGCACTTTGGTCCGGCAGTGTATTATCAATGACAACGAGGTTGGAGTGGCTATCGGACCGCTTAGTTTCGGTCAGCCGATGCCGATCATTGAGAACAACCAGATCTGCAACAACGCTCAGTACAATGTTGAAAACAGGACCGATTTGAACACGTTCATTCCTACGAATTGTTTTTGCATTACCGATTCGGCAGCCGTTGAGCAAAAAATCCTGGATGGGTATGATGATATCACCAGAGGGTTGGTCAGCTATGCAATTTTTGATACAACCTGCACCAATGTACTTGCCATAGTCAACAAGGTGCCCGGAACGACAGGGGTATTTGAGGTTTTGGAGGACCAAATGAGCGTCTTCCCCAATCCCGGAGCAGGTCCTTTATTCTTCGACGGATTCAATGAAAACGTTGTTCTGCGACTTTTCGATTCCTCGGGTCGACAGGTTTATAACCACCAACATCGGACAGACATGCCCTGGGATGCCTTGGTCGGATTATCTCCCGGCGTATATCATCTGCAGATCATCCGTGAAAACGGTGCTATGATCGCAAAGCGTCTTCTCAGGCTCTGAATCCAAGGCTCGTTTTCATACATTCGTGTGTATGAAAGCGAAGCGTCTTTTTCTTTTATGGGTGGCTCTCGCCCTACTGTTGTTTTATAATATCTGGCTTGTTTACACAGGTCGGACCTGGGTCTACCGTGCGTTGGTTTACAATTTCGTCGACATCGACGACCACGAGCTTTTCGTTCAACGACCTGTACCGGCAGGAACGCCTATGCACTGGCCGCTTTCCATCAACTACAATAAGTTTGTCCCCGATAGTACCGCACGGAAGGAGCTTGATACGATGCGCAGTGTCGCCTATCTGGTTATTCACCGGGATTCGATCCTGTATGAAAAATACTGGGAGGGCTATAACGACAGCTCCTGGTCCAATTCATTTAGCATGTCGAAAAGCGTAGTCGGGGTTCTGACGGGCATCGCCCTCCGGCAGGGCCTGATCCGCAGCCTCGATCAACGTGTGGAGGAGTTCCTTCCCGAATATGAGAACGACAGCAAAGGACGTTTGACCGTTCGCCAGTTGCTCACCATGTCGGCTGCGCTCAGCTGGGATGAAGCCTATGCAAGTCTTTTCAGTGTGACCACAGAATCCTATTACGGTCGCGATTTGCAGGGATTGATGGACAGGCTCGAGGTGATTTCCGAACCGGGTCGCGATTTCAATTACCAGGGCGGCGCAACGCAATTGCTGGCCATGGTGATCATGCGCGCCTCAGGGAAAAACCTCAGTACATATTGTTCGGAGAACTTATGGAAGCCTCTCGGAGCCGAGCACGACGCCGGCTGGAGTCTGGATAAAAAGGACGGGATGGAGAAAGCATCTTGTTGCATCTATTCCAACGCCCGCGATTTCGCCCGCATCGGAAGTCTTTATCTGCATTTAGGTCACGCGAACGGTCGCCAGTTGCTCGACACGTCATTTGTCCGGGAAAGCGTCACTCCGGCGCCGTTACTCAAGGACGGGAAACCCAATTCCGAGTACGGTTTTCAATGGTGGTTGACCACTACGGATGGTCTGGATGTATTTTATTGCCGTGGTATCCTGGGTCAGTACATCGCCGTTATCCCGTCGATGGAACTGGTGATGGTCAGGCTGGGACATGAACGCCACAAAGCCGAAGATGGAACCTTGCTCGATTTGCCGGTTTATCTGAAGGCAGCTACCGACATGGTCCGGAAAAACATACAGGCAGCTGATGATCAACTGCCTGCCGTCGGTATGTCGAAGGTGTTAAGAATCACGGGGCGACAGTGATCCTGCGCGAGATCGTTTCTTCTGCCGTACGTATCCGGATGAAGTAATACCCTGCCTTTTTACCGGACAAATCAATGGAGTACACTGTGGCGGACTCACGGATCACGCTGCCGGTCTCAATTTGGTTTCCCAAAAGGTCGAAAAGAAGGATCTCAGGGTCACTGGATGGAGCCTTTCCCAGGTCGATATTCAATGTGCCTGTAACCGGCATGGGATAGAGCGAAGCCGTTGACTCCTTGCGTGAGATGCCGGTCAAACGGTCTTGGTTTTCAGCTTGTGCGGGATTGCTCCAAGAGGCAAAAACGAAAAGTGCGACTAAAACGATGGCGGAGGAGAGGGTCGATTTTTTCATAGTCATCTGCACTTTTTCTTTTTCACAGGCAAAAATCAGGCCATTACTTGTTGTTATAGGTGTTCATTGCAGCTTGCAGCCCTTGGGTACTGAAGCATTTGATAATGTCCACGGCTACCTGGATCCGTTCCTGGAGGCCGGTCGCTTCTTCCGACGTCCAGTGGCCGAGGACGTAGTCGACCTGCCGGCCTTTCGGATAGTCGTTTCCGATTCCGAACCGAAGGCGGGCGAACTGTTCATTCCCCAGGCATTCGATGATGCTGGTGAGCCCGTTATGTCCTGCAGCTCCGCCTGCTGGGCGTAGACGCAATTTACCGAATGGAAGTGCCAGGTCATCAGTGACAATTAACAGGTTTTCCCGCGGAATTTTGAGCGATTGCATCCAAAACCTTACAGCATCCCCGCTCAGGTTCATGTAAGTGGTCGGTTTAATGATCGAAAGCGACCTCCCCTTATGCCGTCCCTCGGCTATCCATACTTTCTTGTCGCTGGCAAAACTGCATTCCAGCGAAGCAGCCAATGCATCGGCCACATCGAAGCCGATGTTGTGCCGGGTGTGCACGTACTCAGGTCCGATGTTGCCCAATCCGGCTATCAGGTATTTCATGATGAACGTGGGGTGCCGAAAACACCAAAAGGAACCGGGGTAGGGTTCCTCTTGGATTTCGTTGGGTTCAACGGATTACTTCTTGTCGGATCCTTCGGCGGCTACCACGTTACGTGTGGTGCGGACTCCCACAACCACATTGGATGGGGCGTCGAGGAAGGTAACACCGTCTACGCTGATGTCGCGAACGCGGATGTCACCACCGATCTTGAGCGGAGTGATATCGATGTTGATGTTATCGGGCAAGTGGGCGGGCATCGCCTTCACCTTCAGTTTGCGAACCTTGGTGACTAACTTACCACCTTGCTTCACACCTTCGGAAGCACCGGTCAGACGGATGGGGATTTGGATGGTCACAGGCTTGTCGTTGGATACAGCCATGAAATCGACGTGTTGAATCACATCGGTGACAGGATGGAACTGGATGTCCTGCAGGATGCACTGACGCTCCTGACCGTCGACCACCAGCTTTACCAGGTGGACATCGGGTGTATAGACCAAAGGTTTGAAGGCCGCGAGCGATGCGGAAAAGTGAAGAGGCTCGGCGTCACCTCCGTAAAGTACGCAGGGAACCTGCTCGTCATTGCGCAGAGCTTTGACCGTTTGCTTGGTCAGGTTGTTCCGCTTGTTGCCTTGGATTTCAATCGTTTTCATTGGTGGAATGGATTATTCTTTAACAAATAGAGAACTGATGGATTCGTAAGCATACACCCGCTGGATGGCTTTGGCGAACAAAGCGGCCGTAGGCAATTGCTTGATTTTCTTGGAGGGCTTGCGCAAAGGAATCGTATCGCAAACCACGACTTCTGTAAGTAAAGAGTCTTCAATGCGCTCATAAGCCTGGCCGCTCAAAACAGGGTGTGTGCAGAAAGCACGTACACTGGCAGCGCCCTTGTCGATCAGAATGCTGGCGGCTTTTGTCAAAGTACCGGCAGTATCCACGATGTCGTCTACCAGGATGCAATCCCGTCCGCTCACATCACCGATCACCTGCATGCCTTCGATCTCGTTGGCGCGCTTGCGGTGTTTGTCGATGATGGCCATGTCGGCATTGAAGTAGGAGGCATAGGTCCTGGCCCGGTGTACGCCGCCCATGTCGGGAGCGCAGATCATCATGTTGGGCAGGTCAAGCGTTTTGATGTATGGAACGAAAATGGCGGAGGCGTCCAGGTGATCGACAGGAACATCGAAGAATCCCTGGATTTGAGGCGCATGCAGGTCCATGGTCATCACGCGCGTAACTCCGGCCGCCGATAGGATGTTGGCTACCATTTTGGAGGCGATGGCCACCCTGGGCTTGTCCTTCCGGTCACTGCGGGCATATCCGAAATAGGGGATGACAGCGGTAATGTAGTGTGCCGAAGCGCGCTTTGCAGCATCGATCAGCAACAAAAGTTCGAAGAGGTTGTCCGTCGGAGAGAATGTACTTTGGATAAGGAACACGTCACATCCACGAACACTCTCGTCAAAAGAAGGGGAGAATTCTCCGTCACTGAAACGGGCCACTTTCACATCGCCCAGGGAAGAACCATAGCAATCGGCGATTTGCTCGGCCAGGTACCTCGATGCGGTTCCGGAGAAGATTTTAACCTGACGTGCCATGGATTTTTCCCCTGTTTACGGGGCTGCAAAGAAACGAAAAAGGAAAGCGATGTCAAAATGAATCAACAGGTTTGTGTGGAAAAGCGGTCTCATTTTCAGCAATGTGAAGTCCTTACGCAGAATCCGAAAAAGTAAAGTCGAAATACCGTGTCTGATGCAGGGGAAGATACTGATTCTTTGTATTTTTACCATCGTTTTAAGACCATTTACCCATGAAAAATCGCCTCTTGCTCCCGGTTTTCGTTTCTGTATTCGCCCTGCTATCTTTCGCTTCCTGTTCGAAATCCCAGGAGGATAGTTCCGACGGCGTTTCAACTTTATCCATTCGGATGACCGATGCTCCGGGTAATTTTGATGAGGTAAATGTTGATATTCAAGGAGTTGAGGTGAAGGGCCCGGCTGGAGGAGCGGTCTCCCTGAATGTCAACGCAGGAATCTATAACCTGCTCAATTTTGTCAATGGACTCGATACATTGATAGCTTCCGGAAGTATCCAGTCAGGTACTATCACTCAAATTCGACTCATTCTGGGGTCGAACAATTCGGTGAAGGTGAATGGGCAGGTCTATCCGCTCTCCACGCCAAGTGCGCAGCAATCCGGTTTGAAGCTGCTGGTCAACCAAACCCTGGTGCCGGGTGTTTCCTATATGCTTTTGCTCGATTTTGATGCCCAGCAATCCATTGTTGAGCAGGGCAATGGCCAATATTCACTGAAGCCGGTCATCCGTGTGGTGAACGCAACCGGCCTGAATGGGTCGATCACCGGGTCGATAGTCCCTCCTTCGGTGATTACGGCTTTGTCAGCGGTGGATTCGGGAGGGAACGCCTTCGGTACCTTCAGCGACACGACAGGGTCTTTCCTTATCCAGGGTATTCCTGCAGGAAACTATACTTTGTTCGTGAATCCTCCTGCCCCCTACCAGGCCGATACGTTGTTCAATGTGGCTGTGGTGAACGGTCAAATGACCGATGTGGGTCAGGTTCTTTTACAGTGATTGCAGCAACGCCGGGTCTTCCTGTAGCTCGAAGGCTACCTCGTAAAAGAACCT
>Ga0315902_10012558_pt1 | contig 11012 bp, 12 predicted proteins | sample LakEriMetagenome_9_FD_203523 | JGI IMG/M metagenome (GOLD analysis project Ga0315902, IMG submission 203523) | Freshwater fungal communities from buoy surface, Lake Erie, Ohio, United States - Buoy 12 MA117 | ecosystem: Environmental > Aquatic > Freshwater > Lake > Lake biofilm | place: USA...
CTTTTATGTTGACATTTGAAACCTTACTGACGTATCTGCTGAGGACATGGCTGAGAATGACATCCCTGCAATCTCTGTTCCCAATCTAGTGCCTCAATTGTTTCCCGATGAAGACATTGCTGCCGATACTCTGTTAAAAATCTTTGATGAGAAAGTTACACGCCATGCCGCTTATTATCTTGTTCGATTTGCTGACCAACCTTTGCATGCAGCCTGTTGGATTCCTGGTGCTGACTTACCTTTGTAGTGTCGTGACATTTTGGGAAACTACGAAGAATTGCTCTCGACTTCACTGGGTCCATAGGATTCTCCATATTAATTTGTCCTACCATTCACATAGTGATGAGTGAGAAACCGGCCCCTAAAACGCAACCGTTGCTACGAAAAACGAATTTGAAGCCACACCGTCATCTTGGTCAACCGAGATCTATCACTCGGAAAAGATCACGTTACGGTAATGTGCCGGGTCACGTCACCACATATATACCAATTGATGTGCCCTCACAAAACCGAATGCTGACGCTTTCCTGCAGTAAAACCTTCCACGTGACCTTCTGTGAACTTCTCATCGGAACAGGACTTTCTTGACCACATGTCCTCACCGCCACATGTCCTTGCTGCTGAAGGTGTTGAAACAGTCTCCTCACCGGTACAGGACTTTCGTATTCAAGAAGAAGTCCAAGAGCCTTCCAAATAGCGATCTTCGCTTAGTTCCCAGCGATAAAATTCCAACAAGTGCTTTGGAGATATGAACTTTGAAAGGATATTTCAAACTCGGAAGGAGACAATATCTCTGCTGACCAACCGCAATGGCGTCCTCATCTTCGCATTAACTCCATTCTACGAGAAAGCATCTGTTTCCATTCACAACTTTGTCATGCAGAATGTTTTTTCTTCTTGCTTCTGGGCATTATTTTCAAGCGATCAGATATCAATTGTGCGAATCTTCTTCTTGGTGGTGACACCCACGTGCTCCTATTTGGTTTGACACGTGCTCTTCTTTTCGTGCTTGTTTGAGAGGAGGAAATGTAAACATTACGACTACGTATGGCCTGGCCCCACTCGCACTCGGCTGCACCGAACACATTCTGGAATCATCGAGATCTGCCCCTTGCTCCACGACTCCCATTTTTCCCTTTGATTCTCTCTCATCAGTAAACCATTTGTTGATTTGCCCCCGTTATTCGGGACTTCTGATCATGGGATTACCATGACGTGTATTTTGGTGAAGTTACCAGATAATTCTTGAAGCCTTCTCTTGCAAATGCGGAGTACCATAAATTGAGTCAAGGACAGCCGGAAATGAAAAGGCACATTTCCTTTGATGATTTTAGTCCAAGGCTTTGCTTAAACTCTTCGAACGATGGACAAGCAAGACTTCTGGTAAAGAGATCGAAGATTTGTTTTCAGTGTCGACAAAATGAACTTTGATTCTCTCTCTCTCAACTTCATGCTGAGTCCATAGATGAGCGACATCAATGCCATGTGGAACCTTAGGCGAATTCCGAGTGTCATTTTGGAGAAATACATCAATCTCGATTTTCACGCAAGCTTTCCAATGACCAGTTTAGTCTTCCTATTCAAGAAGTTTTGGTTCAATTAACTCTTCATCAACAAATCCTCTCTCCAAGAAAACACTCATCTGGTCTTTAAACTTCAACGTCTCGAGATAATGCGTAGAGCTTGTTCTCGGGATTACGTGCTCAGGTCTGCATCAATGTCTGATTCAGAGTTCTTGTAGATAATCCTTCAGAAGCGTACACTCTCGCATCAAATGAGCAGTGGCAAAAAGCATTGTAGAAGCGAATTTGCATACATCTCTTTTAATCCTAGAATGAGAGGTACATGGAGTTCAGATGAAAAGATATTGAAGAAAAATTTGGCAATATTTTGAACGACGCTTCCTACTCTTCATATCAGATTTACTTCAACACAAAGGTCACAGGATAAATTTAACATTGGAGCATTGTCTTGAATCAAGTATTTCAGAGCGGTCTCTCCGCATTTCTAAGAAACGTGGAGCTATTAGATATCACCCATGGTGACAGAAGCAGCCATGACATAAATTTCAGATTTCTAGGGTCAAAAGTCTGAAAACCATATCAGTCTCATTCAGGAGCCAAGATCTCTCATCCATCGTTTGAGAAGTAACTTCTGCACCCAAATCATCGTACAGTCAAGAAACTGGCACAAGATTAATGCTAAGAGCATGCAGAAGTCCCACTTGAAGCTCTAAGACGACAATATGAGGAAATTCTTTCCAAAGACGACTCTGGTTATCCCGGCAACTTTCATCTCTAAAGTATCAATACTTTGTGTTGAGATGCTCATAAATGCGTGAGCCAGGACGTGTCTCTTGCAATCCCAGCGCTTACCACAGCAGCAGACTATTGGGTCCTCGTTTAAATGCCTGTTTTCCAAGCTCCTTCGAACACGCTTGGATCTCAATAGTCCTAGTTCCTTGCTGACATAGTCACGAAGGTATTGATCACCATCATTCCGCATAGGGCATGTCTCGAATCCAGATATAACCCAGCAGTGCTCAATTTCTCAGTTTAACTTTTAAGAAGGAAACATATTTCATGTAAGAGCTTTAGTCCAATGGCATTGATTCGATTCTTCCATGTGTTCACCCCCTTTGCACGGGCTCTATCGTCGCTGAAAGAACTTATTGACGTTTCCTCCCCTTTCCTTGACTTAAGTTTTGCTCAACATAGAACACGGTAATCAGGGCTCATGTTTCTTTTCCAAGCACCATGACTCGCTTGATTGCGTTTTTGAATTGGTTCTTCTCCAGCTTAGAGAGGTCAGGCTGGATATAGGCTTCTTCTCTTAACATCTAACATTACTATCCATTTAAAGAGCTACATTGTAAAATTTCTTTTTTGAGTGACTTGATGGCTTTCTTGCTCGTTGTACCCTCATTGGCCTTGTACTGAGAGAAATTCGCCAGATTAGACATTAGTCAACCAACAAGATTCTTGAGTAACTCATCACTACGTATTTCATTTGGGTGTCTGCCCTTAGAAAATGTGTTCATAACAATAAGGTCAAGTCCTTGAAGAGTTTCAATCATTCACATCACAGAGGTAGTGCATACTGTTGTGAACATGAGCTCGGTACAATCCACATGTCTTGATCCTAACCGGAGATGAATCGTCAACTTAACCCATCTAACTGTGAACTTTACCAGAAAGAACAGCCATCGTCGCAAAAAGAGAGAAATCTGGTGCGACCACTGCTCGAGGTTTGTGACACAAAGTCTCCCCAAGGCTGTTACGAAAAAGCCCGGAACTTGTGACCCTGGGCAGTCTCAATCGAACTTAGACAATGCTCGTTCAGGGAGTGAGAGCACTAATACTTTCGGCAAGGACGGCAAACAAACGATTACGGTATGCGATTTCCCTAACTGACTTAACTCTTCAGTAGAACCATGGGATGCATGCCCTCACAACATGAAACTTATTAACCATGACTTCTTGAGAGAACTGGATCGTAGATAGTGGCACTAGTCTCGCCAATCTCTGTGTGTCGAAATCCACTCAATTAATTGCATTCAAGTCTCGCAAGATGTCATCACCTTGAGTACTCCTTGTTAACCTCATATCTTTTGCCGAACTATGCGCTGAGCTCGAATACTCAGTGACTGGGCTTACAGTCTCAAAAGCCCTGAATCATGATGTTGAGACTCAACAATTTCCACAAGTAAGCAGAAGCGAAGCTTGAACGGCTTCAATGAGAACTGAACAATCAAAATCGATCAGAAAGGAGCCATGGTTAGTGGCTCAAGATGAAGTTCTGCTCTTCGTCCATGCTGGAAACATATAGGTTATGTAGAAAAAGGGAAATTGGATTTCACTCTCTCAAAGCAAGTACGTATAGTAAAATGTGCAAATGTTTTCTTGCCAAAGACAAAAAAGGTACACCAACGAAACTTCACTCAGCTCCAAGCAAGTATCTGGAGTCTAAGATCAAATATGTCATCGTCTCTGCACCCTCCAACTCATTATAAGTGTAATAAACCACGCTTCCTGGAAGGACCAGACATCTTGTATGGCATCTCTATATTTTTCCAATGTTACGAACCAGTGAGAAAACGATGGACGCTGCCTCGACGATAAGTCGATTATCGGAGTACTCGATTTCTGAGCTCTTGGAAATCAGAAAAAATCTCAACGATGCTCAAACCCAGCGTGGGCTGTTATAGTGTCACAACGCTCCTGCTCTTGTTCACCATTTTCAAAAAAGAACAACTAGAAATGCTTGTTTTTACCCATGTATTACTTTGTGGAAATTCCTGGCCACTGCTTTCCTTCAAGAAATCATGGAGCCTGGTGCAGGTTAACGTCAACACTGTCAAGTTGAGTGCTTAGAACTGCAGAATCAACATCCATCAGTTTCAATAGGCAGTTTCTTCTTGCAAGTACTGCCAGCGACGTTCTCAAAATATTTCGAGGTTCAACAGAAGCACATGTTTTGAAATAGCCTCGGAGGTTCTTCTGGGAGCATTAACAATCTTACAAACAAGTGTTTTAAGTCTAACTGCTCCAAGCTTTATGGCTTTCCTTAGTGGTGCGTGAAATGGATTTAATTCGACCTCGATATCCTTCCTGTACTTGAGCTATTACAGTCAGTCGGAGTTTTCTTCCAATAGACGACTCTTTGGTCAAGAATTGACGCTATTGCATAATACTTTGCCAGAGATCAACTTCCATGATTACTTTCAGCAACTTAAGTATGGAGCTGATCGTCTCGCGTGGTTTCCGATTGATGGTTCGTTTTTCACGACTTCCAATTGGCACAGCGAGACATACGAAAATACAGTCTTCGTGCATGCTCTTTATTTTTATTCACAGCTGGTGCTTAATCCATTCTTTGGATCATTGTGGTATTACCGGACATGGAGCTGATCGTCTTGCGTGGTTTCCGATAGATGGTTTGTTTTTCTTCACGACTTCCAATTGGCGCAGCGAGACATACGAAAATACAGTCTTCAGGAATGCTCTTTATTTTTATTCACAGCAAGTGCTTGATCCATTCTTTGGATTATTGTGGTATTACCGGACATCCCTGCTTGTTGGAGACAAAAAATCTGAAATGGAGCTGAGACGTTCATTGTGGACTGTCATTGACTAAGCATGACTACCGCATTTTGTCTGAACTGCTGTTCTCAATCACGGAGAGGTCTAAACGAAACAGACAGTGCCTTAAACGATGAAGTTTAGAGAGCGACACGTTTTCATTCCAATATGAACCCGTGCAACCTAACCATCGTCTTGTATCATGTCCTCCTAAACAAGAGTAACGAGAACAAGAGAAGGTTTCGTTTTGAGAACATTCTTCGTACTTCATGCGTACCAGCCTTGTTTCTCACGTAGAATAAAGCTTGACCTAATTCAAGCTCGTGCCAATGACTGATTATCTTTTACTTGAGTTTTTTGCCCGCAAGTCATCTATGTATGCAAGGCGAGAACATAAAGTTCTACCTTCTTGTCGCATTTCTCAGCCACTCTTGCCCGCCACGCGTACCAGCCTTGTTTCTCATTGCGGTGCATTTGAAATAAAGCTTGACCTCATTCAAGCTCGTTCATGTTTCGATGTACTTGTTTGAAGACTTTTTTGTTCAAATGATGTCCAGATTTTGCTGACTCGCTCTTTCGAGAACATATGTAAGTTAAGTTCAATGGCCAAACCCAAATATATTGGTATTGCACTCTTTTATTTGCACCGCTTGTTCAGAAGGAAAGCAGAACAGCTTCTCTTCCTCTCCACACGCAAACAGATATTGTTTTGAGAAAGGACAATCAAAAGTCGAAGTTGACCATATTTGTCTGAAATGCCCGAAGACACCATTGTGTCTTTATTACGACACTACTTAATTTGCTCAAATCAGACTATTGATTTTTCAGGATAACAAGGCAAAACACGAATTATTTTGTCATCTTTCGATTACAAGAAGCACTCAAACGACCATCCATCACGCTCTCTCCGATAGTATGCACGAGAAATTGAAGAATAACTTCACGAAATCCTTTTCATATCTTCCATCCCCCAACTGCTGAAAAGAAACTTAGAACATTTGCACGAATCGGAATTCCGGAAAAGTCTGAAATCGCCCATCTCGACCCTAGATCAAGACTCGAGCTCGACACTCCAATCACCAGGTAACGTGTAATCGAGTCATGCATGGACCTTCCCAAACACCATCTCTTTTCTCTTCGCACTTTCTTTGAGCATATCACACTGAAATCTCCAGCCTACAACCGATCATTTCAAGGAACTTTTTCAGCAAATAAACCCTCAACATTGTCATCATTCAACAAGATGACTTTTCCGACAAGACTGATGTCATTTTCCTTGCAAAACTTTGCGATTTCTCGGTGCTCTCGTGTCAGAAGACTATTTCACAGTGGCTGTATGCTGCCGTTCGTCTGTGAAAGACACAGTGATCCAAGTCCTCCTCTGTCACTCAGGAGCTCTGTAAGAAAATGAACACTATCTCAAAGCATTTTGAATATCCCACACACAGCTGTCGAAGATTTTCCGTGGGTTTGACATACCCATTTCTTTTACCACTTCATTAACAATTGCCTCCTCCCTGTAAGAATACCGTTTTGGAGGTAACTACTACGATCTTTAAGCCTTATCTATACTGGCTCGATATCATTCATATGAGAATGGCCCAATAATTCGGCATGTCTGTTCACAAGCTCTTCAAGTAGCAGCTGCAGTCTGACATTGGAAGTCGAAGTTGCCTCCAACTTCACGTTAGACGTGCCAAAGGTCCAAGTTTGCCGTTTCGAGGACATTCACACCAAGCACCATGTCAGGAATCAAATGTTCCACTACGAGAAGACGGAGATTCCGCCCATTTTCTAAGGTAAACATGATCATTTGCAGACAGACTGAGCAAAGTTCCTTGAAGTGAGAAGAGGGATTCCTTGTCTCTTCCCAACAAATACCTCTCGAGATCGAGTAACATCAATGCCTGACATTCAATGACGCCTGTCTCAGCTTCACAATCAAGATAGCACTTGAATTCAAAAACTAAGATCTCTTATCGATTGTGATGAGAACCAGCTTCGTCACGTGGACTGAAGCAATTTCTAGCCGCATGTCCTTCGTTGCGACAATGGGAGCACTTGGTACCTACAAGACTGACACTTCTAGGCCGACTACCAAGACTTTTCACCAACTGCGACCATCCAGGGGCTATGGCGCGATTTGGTCAAATACAACAGTGCCTCTTTGCTCCACAGACATCCTCAGGGATGTTCCAAAGCTGAGGTTCGAGCTCAACGTCCGTTTGCACCTTGTAGGTTGTCATAAAAACTCCGCCATGGAATCACGCAAGGCCTGTACGAGAAGAATTCGGTGTACCTACACAGAAGCACGTGCCTCTTTGGAGATTAAGCTCACACGATGGGGAACTTCAGCAAAACCGGATCCCATCACAAATCGTGACATCTATGTCATCTGAAGAGAGGCTTTTTGAACCTGTCATTGAGATTGTTTGATTGGAGACTCGATTTCTTTCTCGTCGAAATCACCCGTAGTGTCTTGGTGAGCATCTTCTTGATGGCCCTCTCCATAAGAAGTCTTCTTCTCTTCTTCTTCCGGATCGGATGAAACAGTTACTCGGAGTTGTTCATCCCGATGTCTAGTCCCATGCCAGCGAATGAGCTGCGATATGCCGGGGAGTTACGATTAATGTGCTACGTCCTCTTAATGGATCTCTTTAACCTCTACCTCCACGTCGAGGAATTTGTGCAGAAGATACAACAACAAGGACGACTGAGAAACAACAGCAGAAGTAGTAAGGCTGAAGCTTGTGCGCAACACAGGATTTCCACTTTCTGCGCTCACCTGGCTAGATGAACTCTATGCGAGCAAACTCCTCTTCATCTTCATTTCGAGCGATGGCCTTCTCTTATTCTTGTAGTTTCTGAAAGCGACAGTAAAGCTCGTGTCGTTCAAGACTTTGTTTACAAAATTCTCATGAGCAGATTTGCATGACAAATGAGAATATTGTGTTGACGAATTACTTGATATTCGAAAATTGCAGAAGAATTTGCATGAATCCTTGGCTCTGAGGCAAGAGTCTCCTGGTGAGTATGATAGCAGAACGCACCATCAAGAAAACGAAATCGATTTTTCTGTTTGATGAGCGCAAGGACGGATGCGAGAGCAAATTTGTTAGACAAGAGACTGGATACAAGAATAGCCAGACTTCAAGTAGACAAACAACCAATTAAGGCAACTGGATGTTTATGTGACAGGTAACAACAAATCACGACGGTACAAGACCAATAGACAAAGAGAATGACAACCAACAACAACAAACAGACTTTGGCTTAACCCAGTGTTTCTGAAACAAATTCAATTGCGATCGTTTTCGGAAAAAATTGGTCAGGCTTGTAAGGGAAACTGTTTTTGGCTTCTTGAGCAGAAAGGATAAGCCTTGCTGGGGTGTTGAATGCTTGAGGAGGGTATTCGTCGTATCCGTCATCATGATATCATCGAAATCATCAAAAGAATCCAGAAGGGCCGAAGCAGAGATAGACCTTCCAGTATCTCGTCTTCAATGTGATTTTTCACTTCCTCTTCTTGCGATAAGTCCATTCAAGTCATGAAGCGAAATAAATAATCTAATTCACCAGCCAAATCTTTAGAATCAGTAGAGTCATCCGGGAAAAGATCATTCGATGAAATAGGTGAATTTTTAGGCCAGTTTTGCCCAAGAGAGAACCTAATGAAATTGACCAATTCTTCTTTTCTTTTTCTTGGGCGTGACAGGAGCGATCGAAAGGAGCTTAATGGCCCTTGCATTCTTACCTGCCAGATCAAAATCTCTGGAACAATCCTTCCAAAAACCAGCATCTTGCGATACAAGCTTGATGTTTCCATACAAGTCAGCCCCAACCCATTCAGAGAGAAGTTTCTTATCATTACTAGTAAGAATATCTTTTCTCTTGAGGGTCAAGTCTGTAGGGAGGACCTTCTGGCAAATTAGCAAGTGTTTTACCGTAATGATACCTGAATCTGTACCAACAATCTCTTGACGCCTTGTACGAGGGGAGCAAGAGAAGATGTGATATAAACACCCACAGTTTGCAGTCACTCAAGAATTGAAATGCGAGATGGAATTCCACTGCTGGTCTGGTGGATGAACACGGGACAGAGTTGACGAACAAGAAGTTGAGAATGAGACAGTAGTATGCACAGAAGAACAGATACTGTGCCAGACTCGATCAGTAAGTTTTCTATAAAGAAAGACTTTCTCATCAGACATGGCAACCTCCTCCTTGATCTCGATCAATTGAACAACTTGCTTCAATCAACACACGCCCTTACATGTTTGGAGAGAAGCTCAGTGACTCTACAGCTCTCTTACCCCGTCACCTCTTTCTAAACTTCTTCAGCCGGCTTCGAATCACGAGCTGAGCCCACCATCATACCCGAGACCGGCAGGACCCGTGAATGAATTTTTCCCCTATACATAGACTGGAAATCGACCTCGAAGCTTAGGCTAAACTTCACCGCAAGAAGGCCCGAACCAGGGCCCGTCAAGCGCTTCTTCCTTCAAAAAGCTGGGCGATCCTTTTGCACCTGTTCTGGAACCAAGGGACGAAGGTGGTCAGCCAACTTCAGCTCCTACTGACTGCAACCATGTAAACAAGGCGATCGAGCTCACTTCCAAGTTCGCCGGAATCTCCGACGACCGTGTTATCGCAAGTGACCTTGAAGACGAGTTAGCTGCTTTCATCCTGCCTCCGCTCCTTCAGCAGCCTTCTTGACTTTCGTTCCAGAAGAAGTCATCCTGTGCGCCATTCTCAAGACCTCCATAGGGTCTGCCGCAGGGCTCTCCTGCATGTCACCAGCTCATTTTCCGACCATTTGGAAAGGTAGCTGAGCGTGTCGTCACCTGGCTTCTCGAAAGAGAGAGCCAACTCCGCCCCGATCAATTTGGTTCTGACGCTGCTCGCATGGCTCCCCATCTCTGAACTGCATCCTTTCTCCAAGGTAAGGAAACACCTGGTATATTCCTCGACATCTCCAAAGCCCAGAATCGAGTTGACACTGGCGTTCTCCTCCGGTAGCTCAGAGATCGGCACAAGATACCACCGTCTCTGTTCGTCTGAATCCATATGTGGCTTTCCCACATGGCCCTTGAAATGCGGTTTCAAGGGTCCCTAGTGCTTCTCAGAATATTTGCACAAGATACCACCGTAGTGTCGTCTTGACACCAGGACAAGAAGGACCTGGCAAAAAGATACACGTGGAAGAGTCGCGGTAGGTCTGTAGCGGCATGGACGACCGAACTGGGTGTGTTCTCCTCCACTCAGGTTGAGAGGATCACTATTGATAACGCCATCATCTCATCTTAACAGTGACAGCCTGAGTGCTTTCACCTACATCGCCTCGTCCCATTGGAAGCCATTCTCTTGTGATACCAAGCTTGGTCTTCTTCACTCATTCTGTAGAGCATGCCAAGTTGCTACTATCAAGCTGATCCACTTCCCAGCTCACTTGGGAATCTGGCTGAATGAGACAAGACCACGCTGGCGCTTCGATCCTATCCCATGTCAACCTCGATGCTGACATCTTCGAGTCAACATGTTCTCCCAGGAATCTCTCGACGCAGACTAGAATTACCTTCGTTGAGACTCAGGTGTTGTTTCCTCTTTCGTCCTTCAAGATGCTTTTTTGCATGCGGTTAATCTCAAGCCTGCCGAGTTTGTCTCGGCCTCGTTCCTGATCCAATTGCCGATGCTGCCAGGGCCCTCACGAAACTTCTGAGCATCTTTGGATCTGTCCAAATATTCTGTTTACTTCACTAGATGACCGCGCTTCAAACATCAGCAGTGCACGTCTGAGCACTCCCCTTGTCAGACACCTCTCTGACCGGCTACCGGCTAGCCATCCACTCCGTCCGCACTGTTCATCCATTCCTGGATGGTACCGTTCCCGATATGGTTTCGGACCGAGTTTCCCGTTTGTATCTTGATTCT
>Ga0315902_10012561_pt1 | contig 11011 bp, 12 predicted proteins | sample LakEriMetagenome_9_FD_203523 | JGI IMG/M metagenome (GOLD analysis project Ga0315902, IMG submission 203523) | Freshwater fungal communities from buoy surface, Lake Erie, Ohio, United States - Buoy 12 MA117 | ecosystem: Environmental > Aquatic > Freshwater > Lake > Lake biofilm | place: USA...
AATCTCTGCCAGCGGGGACATTCTTCTTGAAGGTTCCCGCGATGATCTCAGCCGATCCGTAGTGGTCAGCCATATCAAAGGTGGTAAGTCCTGCGTTGGCGTAACCAGTCATGAACGGTGCGGTCTTCTCTGGATCGAGAGTTTTTCCGTCCTTCTCCATGTCTGCGATCTGCCACAGACCTGTGACTACTCGCGTGATCTCCAGACCACTTGAGAGACGAACTTTCTCAACGCTCATGCGAGATCAATGATGATCACTTAGCGAATCGACCATTTGACGGTCACAGTGACTGTGACTTCTTGTTGCCCTAAGTCGATCACAGTCGAACCGGCATCATTCTTCTCCATCGCGAAGATGGGTCCACCATATGTGGGCGCAGAGCCCTCAACGAGTGAAATCACTTTTCCTAGTTTTACTTCGAGAAGTGCTGCATAGGATCGAGCCTTTGCACGAGCATTCTTCACCGCATTCTCTCGAGCGCTCGATGTCGCGCTCGCAGCATTGAAGACGAAAGGAGAGACCGAGTTGACCTGAAGGTCATCTTCACCCGCTGCGACGATGGCATCAACCACAATTCCAGCAGTGGCGGCGTTCTTCACCACCACATCAAAACTCTGTGAGGCTCGGTAGCCGATGAGGGTGGATCCCCTCTCTTGCGAGTAGTTGTACTCCGGATAGACCGTGACGCTCTGAGTTCTGATCTCTTTACGATCGACGCCATTTGCCAAGAAGGCAGCGCGTACCTTTGCGGAGACACTATTTGCTGACTCGAGGGCAACCTTGGAGGTTGCGCGAACGAGTGAGACCGTCGCATAGATTCGGACTGCATCAGGAGTGACGCTCACCTTTCCTTCGGCAGAGACCGTTATCTGTCTCGTCTCGGCATAAGCACCACTCGCTGTAAGAGCGGAAGTGGTAAGTCCAAGAGCGAGGATGCTTGCGACGAGGAACTTCTTTGAGCGCTTCATTGCGCTAGTTTCCCGGAAGAACGTGCAAAAGTGAAATGAATGGGAGAATTCACAGGTGACCATCATCTCCCATTGCACTTTGGAGACTCTCACTGGAGCCGCGACAGCCTTACGCCAAAGTCGCCTTGTCATCTTCCCCACGGAGACTGTCTACGGATTGGGTGGTGACGCGGAGAGCGAGCAGGCAGTGAGACGAATCTATGAGGTCAAGGGACGCCCTCTAGATCATCCGGTCATCGTTCACATCGGTGAGTTGAGATTCTTGGATTTCTGGATCAGTGAGATTCCGGATTACGCCATCACCCTTGCAAGGGATTTCTGGCCAGGCTCCATGACCTTGGTCCTTCCGAGATTACAGAATGCGAGAGATTTCATTACTGGGGGTCAAGGGAGTGTGGGAGTGCGAATTCCCGCTCATCCACTTGCGCTACAACTCTTAAAGGAATTCCACTCTCAAGGAGGGAAAGGTGTTGCTGCACCGAGCGCAAACAGATTTGGCGAAGTCTCACCGACGACAGCAGAAGCAGCTGAATCGGGACTCGGACCCTGGCTATCACCGACTGACATGATTCTTGATGGCGGTCCCTGTGGAGTTGGAATTGAGTCGACGGTGATTGATTGCCGTGGAGAACGCCCTCGGATTCTCAGACCCGGTGCAATCACGAAAGAGATGATTGAGCAATCGACAAGCTCGGAAGTAGATGCGTCACCGGGTCAGATTCGAGTCTCAGGCGCACTCGAGAATCACTATGCGCCAAAAGCTCGTGTCCATGTCGGCGACTCTCAAGTTCCAGGAGCTGGATTCATCGCTCTAGGTGCTGTGCCGACTCCGCAAGGGATGTTGAGGCTTGCTGCTCCAAGGGATGTTGACGAGTATGCGCGAGTCTTGTATCTTTCTTTGAAAGAAGCTGACTCTCAGGGACTAACATCGATAGTGGTCATTCCTCCTGAGGGCGATGGACTGGCTGAAGCGATTCGAGATCGAATCGAGAAGGCCCGAACGAAGAAGGTCTAGACCTCAACGGCGACAGCGATTCCTTGTCCTACGCCGATACAAGCAGTGGCGATACCGATGCCCCCTCCTTGACGTCGAAGTTCTCGCACTGTGTCGACGATGACACGGGCGGCCGACGCTCCGATCGGGTGTCCCATCGCGATTGCACCACCATTGACATTGACCCTCTCGCGATCTATCTCTGGCAGACCGTGGAGAACCGAGAGGACCATCGCAGAGAATGCTTCGTTGATTTCCCAAACCTTGATCTCTGAGAATTTGAGGTTCAACTTGGTCATGAGTGCATTCACTGCATCAACGGGCGCAAGTGTGAACTCATGGGGCGCTCGCCCAACGACAGTGCTTCCTAAGATCTTGCCGTAACCACCAGAACTGTTGGTATCGATTCCTAACTCTTTGATGCCGTCACGTGTCGTAAGGAGCGTGACTACTGACCCATCGTTGATTGGTGAGGAGTTCCCAGCGGTTCCTGCTCCACTTTCGGAGAAGGCAGAAGGCAGAGTGGACAGTTTCTCGATAGATGTCTCTGGGCGAATGGATTCATCTCGTGTCAGCCCTGAGAAGTCAAAGGCAAAACCTGAATGAAATCCTTTTTGCCACGCTTCCATCGCACGGATGTGAGATCGAAGAGCCCATTCGTCTTGCTCTGCTCGTGAGATGCCAATTCTCTCCGCGACAGATTCAGCACAGCGCCCGAGGCTCTGAGTCCACTCACTTGGGAGTTCCGGATTGACCATTCGCCAACCGACAGTCGATTGGTTGAGTTCCTCTACCGAGACACTCTCCGGAGTCTTTTTGGTCGTGCGTTTGACTATCCAAGGAGCACGCGACATGGACTCGACTCCACCTGCCACTACAACCCGAGCATCGCCGGTCTGTATCTCTCTTCCTGCTTGAATGATGGCTTCAGCTCCGGACCCGCAGAGGCGATTGACCGTTACCCCTGGCACAGTGACCGGAAGTCCAGCAAGAAGTACTCCCATACGAGCGACATCTCGATTGTCTTCCCCGGACCCGTTCGAGTCTCCAACCACTACATCGCTTATGGACTTAGCTTCAAGATTTGGCACCTTGGCGAGAAGCCCCTTGATAGTTATTGCCAATAGATCATCCGCCCTTATTCCCGAAAGGGAGCCAAAATAGGATCCAAAAGGAGTTCGGGCCGCCTCTGCGATGTAGACATCCATGAGGGGATTATTCCGTAGGGGATGCCAGAGACAATGCCTCCTACAGTTATATTTCGCCTCTAGTCAGGAAGAAGAGGTGAATAAGAGATGGATCTCGCGTCAAAGTACCGGCACCTCTTTCCAGTATTCGAGAAGGTGACTTACCTCAATTCTTGCTCCCAAGGAGCGCTTGCTATCCCCGTTCGGGACGCGCTCAATGAGTATTTTGATGGCATGTATGAGAAAGGTTCACTTTGGGACGAGTGGGTCATGAAGCAGGAAGAGTTGCGACAGTTGGTAGCTCAGGCATTCAAGACCAAGCCATCAAATGTCGCCATCACTGCAAACGCCTCAGCTGGAATCAATTCAGTTATGTCTGCATTTGACTTCACCTCACGACGGAATCGAATCATAACTACAGACCTTGAGTTTCCCACTATGGGACAAATTCTTCATGCGCAAGAGCGACGCGGTGCTGAAGTAGTTCATGTAACAGTAGAACCGGATGGCACACTGGATATTGAAAAATTTGAAGCCTTGCTGGATGAACGAGTTGCACTAGTTGCAGTTACACATGTGTGTTATCGAAATGGGGCGATGACAGACATTACGAGAGTGAGTGAACTTAGTCATAAGTATGGAATTCCCATTCTTGTCGATGCTTATCAATCCTCGGGTTCCCTACCCATTGACTTTGAAGAGATTGGTGCGGACTTCCTCGTAGGAGGTTTCTTGAAGTACATGCTTGGGCTCCCCGGAATTGGATTTCTCTTGGCACGAACTGACTCGAAATTTGTTCCAATTCAAACGGGATGGTTTGCAGCCAGAGATGTCCTTGCAATGGAGATTCATCGATATGACCCAGCTTCCGATGCTCGACGGTTCGAAGGTGGCACACCACCAATTCCGAGCGTCTATGGTGCGGTGGCGGGCATGAAACTTCTCCTTGAAGTGGGTCTTGAGGCCGCTTGGAATCAAACTCTCGCCCTCCACAAAGTTACGGTAAGTGCGCTTCAAGATATCAATGCAAGAGTCAAAACACCCCCTACACTGAACCATCATGGAGTTATGATCGCCATTGAAACCTCTCATGAACGAGAACTCGTCAGTAGACTTGAAAAGGAGAGTGTGATTACGTCGTACAGAGGTGGGAACCTTCGAGTGAGCCCTCACTTCTATAACACCCTTGAAGATGTTGACAGTTTGATGAGTGCAGTTCGCAAGAATCAACGACTTCTGAATTGAATCCCATACCGGTACTCTTCGATCATGAGTTATGCCAAGCCTCCTGTTTTGGGTGGCAGTGCAAGAAGTGACTACGAGAATTATTTGAGAACAGACGAATTGTTGCGTCTTCAAAAGGGTCCTCATGAGTGGGAACATAGGGATGAACTACTTTTCACAATTGTTCATCAAACTTCAGAACTCTGGCTAAAGTTAGCTACTAGTGAGATAAATGAAGCGGTTCGTCAACTTAGTCTGAATAACCTTCGCGAACCACAACGACTTCTGAGTCGTGCTGTGCTGTGTATCAACCAAATTCATGATGCTCTAGACCTACTTGAGAAGATGTCACCTTGGGATTATCAACAGGTCCGCAAGGCACTTGGGCATGGATCCGGGTTTGATTCTCCAGGGTTCAACAGTTTGAGAAGGGCAATTCCTAGTTTAGGTGTTGAGTTCCATCGCTTGTTGGGCGAAGCCAACCTGCTCGTCTTGGAGCTATTTCTCCACGATAGACAGTATGAGGATATTTATCAGCTTGCCGAGTGGCTTCTTGAAATTGATGAGCGAGTTTCTTTATGGAGGTATCGGCACCTAAAGGTCGTAGGTAGGAGTATTGGTTTTGCAGTTCAAGGCACACAAGGAACGCCGGTTGAAATCCTTAGCAAGATGAGCTCATTCACTTTCTTCCCTGATCTTTGGAACGTTCGTAACGACCTTACCAATTGGGCACTTCATTATGAAGGCAAAAGTGACTGAGTAGTCGTCAATTCTAGGGGTCGAGAAATACTGATGAATCAATACTGTAAAAACCGCCGTCAACAAGAATTTCTTGACCATTGATAAACTCAGCCGCATTACTGATCAAAAAAAGAATAACGTTCGCAACATCCACCACAGTCCCAAAACGCCCTATAGGAATTGCGTCTTGTATACGAAGTTTCCTGTGATGTTGCTCAGCAAAGAAGGATTGCGATCTGGCCTTTTCGATAAACGCTCCAGGAGAGACGCAGTTAGCCCTCGTTGAATAAGTGGCAAAGTTAACCGCAATATAACGAGAGAGTTGAACGATAGCTGCTTTTGCCAGGTGATAACCCAATGGTTGTTTGCTGAGTTGAACTACTCTGGAAACCGGAGATGTTACGAACACGAGTGACTTTGTGCGAGTTGTTCTAGATTGAGCGAAGAGTTCCGCAAGCTGTGAGGTGGCTATGACATCGGTTTCAAGAGCCGTCTGAAGACTATTGCTTCGTGAGCGGTTCGCAAAGATAAGGGTGTCGGGTTTGAAAGAATTTAGTACCTCATTGAACCGCGGCACTCGGTCGAGACTTAGCAAGTCTAATTCTTCAACTCGGACACCTTGATCCAAATAGGAATTAAAGACATCTTGAGAGCGATTCCGAGAAATTAGCAAAGTGTTCGCAGATTCCTTCAGAAGGGAATCTATGCAAGCCAGGGCTAGTGGTGATTGCCCACCGAAGACAATTACACGACGATCCTCAAGCCCAAAGTGCGTCAACTGATTCACTACAGATATGACCCAAAAGGAGACGCGAAAGAGACTTTACCATTCAGTTTTTTCAACTGCCGCTCAATGAGAGCGCTATGTTGCCATGCCAAAATGAATACGCCATCTAGGGTGGGATCAATCGTATCTGGCGCTTCAATTAAGAAACCGTGCCCAGGAGTATACTTTCCCTGACGGTCTGTATTGTCGTCAACAATTCGCGACAGACCCTCTGCGATATTGCTGACACGCATGAGAGTTGCCACACTATGTGAATATCCATATCCAACTACTCGTGGCTTGTGATTCCTTAGGGTGGTGAAGTGACCACTTACTTTGTCGCAAAATGTTTTGAAGTCCCTTTGCAACTTCGTTGCAAAAAGAGTTGGTTCTTGTTGAATCCATTCCTCCCACAAGCAAAGACGGTAAGCGTCGGCGCTTGCGAGAGTCACATGATTTCTTGTTGAAAAAGTAAATTGGATAGAGCCCCCTTTAAGTGGAAATCTCCTAACATCGAAATTTTTGAACCCAAATTCTTGGGCTAGTCTCATCAAATTGCTAACCGAAAAGTATGAGAGATGTTCATGGTATATGTAATCAAACATATTTGCGTGAAACTGATCAAAGTGATAGCCAGTGATTATTGAAAACAAGGTGTTTCCAGTGTCCAACCTCCTGAAGGACTCAAAAGTTTGCCGAATGTCAGAAATATTCGAAAGGGTGTTGTTGATCGTTACAAGGTCAAGATCACTCCCATCTAACCAATTCTCGATGTAATCGACTGCTTCTTTATCGAAGTAGCCCCGATAAACATGATGATTCGAATTTTCGAGTTCAGTCCAATGGTCGGGAGAAGGTTCAACACCCAACGTTTCGGCTCCAGTAGAGCCAAACAGCGATAACCATGTCCCATCATTTGCACCAATGTCAACAACTCTCCGAAGGTTGTCGCCAGAGAGTGACCTCAGATATTGATGGGAAGTCCTCATGCTTTCCCTTAAACCGGGGCTGGTCGAACTCCTGAAGTGGTACTTCAAATAGCTCAGATCAGGATTCACAACATTAGGAAGGAAGAGATGGAAGCAGTTGGTGCAAAGCAACAAGTGTAATGGTAATTCAAGTTGTTCTTTTGCCTCAAGGGATGAGTCAGTGAAATTGTCTCCAAGCGGAATACCAGCAAATTCAAAAACAGGTTGGCTTGAATCAGAAACACAAACAGGACATCGTCTATTAGTCTCCGTATAAGTGTTCAAAAGAACTCCTTTGCTGAAGCCTCAAGTTCTGAGAGTACACTACAGGGGTGCATCTGCGTTGTTACATCAACAACACCGAGCATCTCGCGGTGCCGCCAGAAACTCCAACTTTTACAGTCGGTAGACATGCAAAGGTCCTAGAGAGCAATGTTGAGGGAAACTCTGACCTCGGAGATTTTTCTTGTCTAAATCGATCAACTTTGGGCCTGGGTGCAGGAGTGGGAGTCTCGACGTATATTTCCGATGCCATCATTGGTCGGTATTCAATGATTGGATCACGTGTTTCTATTGGTGGTTTTGAGCATCCTACAAACTGGCTTTCAGCGGCCGCCTTTCAATGGGGTCAATCTATCGAAAATTGGGATATCGACGAGGAATCTCGGAATCTACTAGGTCTAAACATCAAACCTAAACCGATTCCAACTAAAATTGAGGCGGATGTTTGGATCGGAAATAATGTTGTGGTCTTGGCTGGGGTAAATGTTGGCGTTGGTAGTGTCGTTGGTGCGGGTTCCGTTGTGACCAAAGATGTTGGGGAATATGAGGTAGTTGTTGGCAATCCTGCGCGAGTGATCCGCAAAAGATTCTCTCCAGATATTGTGGAAGCGTTACTTGAGACAAAATGGTGGGAATTGCCAATGGCTTACCTTGCCCGACTTCCATTTCAGAACATCAAAGAGACCCTTAGGATGTTGAGGGAAATACAAAGCTAGGAAGACTTAGAGAAGCACAAAGAACAAATCGTCCCCACCTTGGCAGGTCAAAACCTAACTTCTCGCAAGAGAGCCTCTGTCCACTTTTGAGAGAAACCAGGAGAGATTCTCATCAAATCGTGGTTGCTTTCCTCAAAACCTAATCCTGACTTTAGCTCTTTTGTCAAGAGAGACTCCTCATGGTTAGAGAGTTCCATGAAATCGACAAATGCATCCCTAATCTCCTCCGGGCTATTCTCACGTAGCACATAACCGTGCTTTCTCAATTCCACTCTACTCATTTGACGAGACATGCCTGATTTGAAAACATCTTTCATGGTAACTATGCGACCATCTCTCAGCAACAACTTTGGAACAACGAAATCATCCGAGGTGCCCCTTAAATTCCAGTACCACTGATTAGTAATGAGTCGCTTCTTTCCAAAAGCAAGCGCTGTAAGTGCGGCTCCATTCGGGTTGCCAACCCAAAGTTTGCAGGTGGCCCAAAGCCAGCAATCCAAGAACTGTGATCTGACAACATGGTGAGCATAATCGAAGGCCGGTATACACCGATTGAGCGGTGGGAAACGCTTATCTCCCATTCGAACAACTAAGCCTCCAATGTCATAGACGTACTGGCAGAGGAGTTCATAGTCACTAATCAATGCGTCACGACCCTGCGAATCTTCCAAGCGATTAGATAGTGGGCCTCGAATGTGTAGAGCAACAAACCAGCGCCCCTTCAAGTATCTGGACATCAATTCACTGCCGTGATCGATCTCTTGTGGATGGAGAGTCAACGGATTCTTGTAGGCCAAGTTCCACTCGGGAGAATCTTGGTTGAAGGAGTGATCCGTACCTGACTCCGCCCTGATTTTGTTGGGGCTTTCGAATGAATAAAGTAAGTGATCAAAGGAGTGGAAATTTTCATTGGTCTTTTTCGGAAATTGTTTTTCTTCCAGGAGGTTGACTTGCATGGGTGTAGACCGGCGTATTAGCTCAAGGAGGAAAGAATTATCAGCTCGTCCAGCAATCAAATTCACTTCTCTTCTAGCATTTTGTTGTTCGTAGAACCTGAGATAGAGAAATAGGCTTGTAAGATGCCCCAAATTTCTTGAGTAGTCAGGCAAGTAACGAGTGTGAAAGTGAAATTGAGTTCCACAATCAAGATTTTCGACTCTCCGCATTACGCGATTCAATAGAGACCCAAACTGCTTATGTGAGACGTTCCAGAAAGCCCAAGAGAGAATTGCATCAATCCGCCTGACGTCAATCCTTGTACCATCAAGTGTAGAGTCAATAAAGGTGTCAATTTCTGTTTGGTCATTTTCTTGTTGGAATGATTCCAGAAACAGGGAGACAGCGTAGCGCTGAGTTGCATCAACGTTAATTGCACTCGATGCGAAGTATCGAGAATCTTTTGTAAGCCCAAAGAAAAGACATGTATTGGAAACCAGAGCATGCAAGGATCTTGGTGCTATCTTGAGGATCACAAAATTTGGGATGATTGCAATTAGAAATCTCGTACAGTGTGTGATGAGAGGCCTTACACCTGGGCGGAATCTAAGTAGCAGAGAGTGGAAAGACGATTGAGATAAGACCTTGCTTATATGTTTCAAATCCATAATCAGATTCTATTTGAAGAAATGGGGATTCAATATCTTTTGATCTTCATCAAGCAAGTAAGATCAGCGGATTTACCTTATCCTTATGTAATGTATGAGTAAGGTTTGAGCAAAGATTGACACTCTTCACATCTCAATCTTCACTTTTGAAGGTTATCTTGGCATACCAGGATCCCGCATACACTTAGGGACGAGTCTTATGTAGCCAAATGGGTCTGCAAGGGAGAGGCTAGGTAACAGATGACAGATATGAGATCAAGTGAGATTGATTTTGATCAAGTAAGAAGGCTCCAAAAGAGTGCTCAAGTTAGCAAAAAGCAACGTGCGCGGATTTCTCTGCACAAGAATGATGAGAGTGAAGTGCATGTAATGCTAATCTCATTGTTCAGAAACTCTCACATTCCGATCCACAAGCATGCAGACCGAGAAGAGTTCTACGTTCTTCTTGAAGGTCGAGTCAGAATCAATTTGTTTAGTGATCGAGGAGAGATTATCAAATTCGTTGAATTGGAGAGACCAAGCGATGTTAAAGCGTTTACGTTTTACATGGAGAAAGGTGATTGGCACAACCTTGAAGTCTTGAGCGAGCATTGCTTGCTGTTAGAGGTGACTCAAGGTCCTTTCAATCCGTTATTTACGAGCACTATGACCATAAGTTGAGTACGATTCTAGAATCGTTCTTCAGAGTAGACTTATGTGTGCTTAGGGCCCTTAGCTCAGTCGGTAGAGCAACGGACTTTTAATCCGTGGGTCGTCGGTTCGATCCCGACAGGGCCTACGCATGTTCTGCCTAGTGAAAGTATTCTTTTGACTATAATGAGATTGTGAAAGTCTTTGTCGATATTGGGGCACACTTTGGACAGAGTATTTTGAAAGCGCTAAACCCCAAGTTTGGATTTGATTTGGTTAGAGCCTTTGAACCATCTATGTATGCTCAAAAGAGACTATCGAGAATCAAGGATCCCAGGCTACATGTCAAGCCATATGCTCTCGGAGGAACCCGAGAGAGACGGCTACTCTTTGGGGCTGGTTTCTTGGGGGCTTCTATCTTTCCTGACAAGGCAAATCTAGTCGAGCCAACTCAAAGAGAAACAATAGAAGTCAGGGTTGCACATGAGGAACTAGAAGATTTGCTGATTGAAGAGAATCAGGTTTGGCTAAAGATCAACTGCGAAGGAAGCGAACTTGCAATTCTGCGAGATTTGCACAAATTCGATTTGTTAGACAAATTTGAACAAATTTACATTGATTGGGATGCCAGAAAAGTACCTAGTCTGAGAATTGACCTTGCTGACACCATTTCACTAGTCACGGAATCAGGGTGCAGATACGTAAGTGCACACGACTTTGAAGAGACGGGATGGATCGGAGTGGAAAAATGGCTAGTGGCAGGTTCTGATGACAGACTTTCATCGGACGAGATCAGCCGTCAGGACTTTCGTGAATATCAGTTATTGAAGTTCCCATATTCAACTCTTGGATTCTTTAAGTATCACTTTCCCGATTTATGGAGCTTTTTGGCGCGTTGGTACCACCGCAAGCGCTAAAGGTGCGCTTTGG
>Ga0315902_10012562_pt1 | contig 11011 bp, 8 predicted proteins | sample LakEriMetagenome_9_FD_203523 | JGI IMG/M metagenome (GOLD analysis project Ga0315902, IMG submission 203523) | Freshwater fungal communities from buoy surface, Lake Erie, Ohio, United States - Buoy 12 MA117 | ecosystem: Environmental > Aquatic > Freshwater > Lake > Lake biofilm | place: USA...
CATCCAGGATCATGTTGCGCACAACCTCCCATTTAAGGTCTTCAAAATATTTCTTTGCCAGTTTTACCTGCTCTGATGTAGTTTCTTCACCCAACATAGCAACTACCTCTTTTTTCAACTCATCATATGCTTTGCTTCTATCTGCTTTGTTGCTAGCACCTTTTGAGATAGCATACACTCGATCCGCTGCAAAAGAATTTACTTTTTCTTGCAAGGAATCATCGGTTAGCGGCTTTGGATAATCTCTTTTTGCCCCCACTCCCACTTTTTGTTTGAGTTCTTCCTGGGCGGCAATCTGGATACGGATGGCATCATGAGCAATTTCAAGCGCCTTTACTACGTCGGCTTCTCCACATTCTTTGGACTCACCTTCCACCATCATCAGGTTTTTGGCAGTAGCACCAATCATGAAATCCATGTCAGCAGAGGAGAGTTCAGTTCTGCTGGGATTTACGATATAATTTCCATTTACCCTGGCAACCCTTACTTCTGAAATGATCTCCTTGATGGGAATATCAGAAACCGCCAATGCAGCTGATGCTGCCAGGCAAGCAAGAGAATCCGGCATGATCTCCGGATCTGAAGATATCAATGTAACCAAAACCTGTACATCACAGAGGTAATCTTCAGGGAAAAGTGGACGCAAGGCTCTGTCTATCAAACGACTGATCAAAATTTCATAGTCGCTTAGTCTTCCTTCGCGTTTGAAAAATGATCCGGGTATTCTTCCTGCTGAAGCAAATTTTTCCTGATAATCAACGGAAAGAGGAAAAAAATCCTGTCCTTCCCTGGGCTCCTTGTTGGCACATACAGTTGCCAATAAGACGCAATTTCCTTGTTTTACAGTGACAGCACCGTCTGCCTGTCTGGCCAATCTGCCTGTTTCTATAGTCACAATCCGACCGTTACCAAGGTCAAAACTTGATTGAAATGGTTGTTGTAGCATGATTCGATTTTTGGATGGTTCCAAAAAGCAATATTCCCAACGGATGGTTGGGAATAAAACTGTTCAGTAAATATGTTATTTTCTTAATCCGAGCTTTTCAATGAGGGCTCTGTATCCTTCGAGATTGTGTTTGCTCAAATAAGAGAGCAACCTTTTTCTTTGACCAACCTTTCTCATAAGTCCCCTGTTGCTGGAAAAATCCTTTTTGTTGGACTTTAGATGCTTGGAAATTTCATTGATCTCAGCGGTCAGTAAGGCGACCTGTGCATCAATAGATCCGGTATTTTTAGTGTTGCCACCGAATTCAGCAACGATTGAGGATTTTCTTTCTTTTGTTACGCTTGACATCTCAGTTTTTTTTAATTCATCTTTTGTTTACATCAAAATAATTGGGTGCGAAGGTAGGAATTTTATTAAAAAGAGCAAAATTTACTACAGGACTCTCTATTCCATGTATTTCATTTTCAATGCATAAAGTATGATAAAAATAGCTCCTGATATTCCATGATAAAAAGCGTAGGCCATCCCCAGCCAGTTATCAATACCAAAAACCAAAGCTGGAGAAATAGTTGCAATGAGATTACCCAAAACGTAGAGTTTAAAACCATTTTTATTCAACCGAAGCATCAACCATGCACCCAAAAGAGTTAATACATTGAAAATCAATGTAAAAACACTAAAATCATGCATATTTGAGGTGGTAATTGCAGCTGCAATCTCATTCATGGCTTTATCAAACTCTGCAGCCGATTTTGGATCTGTATTTGATGAAGAAACAATATTGTCATATTCAACCAACACTTCCTCGGAATTTTTTTTGAGGTCATCTGGGTTGAATATCCCTCCAAATGAGGTCATGATCATGTACAAACTTGCAAATATGGTCAAATAACATAAAAGGGTTAATGATCTTGGCCTCATTGGAGAAACATCATTTTCCGATCCTGCATTAAGCATTGTAAAAATTTAATCAAAGGTACAAAGAACAATTATCGCAATAAATCATTTATTTGTATTGATGTCTGACCATATCCATATAGTCTACAAAAAGGCCTCACTCACCTCTATCTCAGGCAACAAGCCAGATCTGTTTCACATGATTAAGGCGTTGAAAAAGATAGGACAGAACATTCACCTTCATTGCTTTTACCCCAGTCGGGTGCAAATCGAGTCAATAAAAGAAGATTGTCAAATTATTGAAACCTATTCCAGCTACCCTGGAAAAGGAAACCATTACGGAGAATTTTTAGAAACGGAAACAAACAGACTCAAAAACAATTTGATGAAAGATGATGCCCCCATAATTTGTCACGGGTATCATTCTGCCAGTATTTTGGGTGATTTAAATCGATGGGGATCCAGGCCAATACTTATCCGCCTGCTTAGAGATGAGCCAGCTTATCTACAAAATCTTGCAAAAGTCAGCCCATGGGGAACTTTGAAATTAAGGTATTGGATTGAGTCAATCCTTGCCAAAAAAAGATTCAAAAAAATAATACAAAAGGCAAAAGTTGTAAGCAGCATTGAACTGGAAAATAAAGAGGCAAATGCCAGTATCATTCCAGAATTCAAAGGAGAACTGCAATCCTTTTTTAAAGAAGGGAATGGTAGTTTTTGTCTCTATTACGGTGATCTTTCCAAGGGTGAAAATGAATACAGTGCTAGATGGTTGTTGGAACATGTTTTCAATAAGCTGGAAGTCCCATTCGTTATTGCCGGTAATAATCCGGCAGAATCACTTGAACAGGCCGCTCATGTTAGGATGCATACTTGCCTTGTTTCCAATCCTTCAGAACTGGAAATGAGTGAATTGATCAAAAAATCACAAATAGTTCTGATGCCTTCATTCATCGAACAACAGAGCCAGGACAATGTGCTAAAATCAATGCTCTGGGGAAGACATGTTCTTGTTAATTACAAGGCAACCCATGAAAGTCCGTTTGCAAGCTGGTTTGAAGTAGCGGAAACACCTGAAATGTTCAGGGAAAAAATTGAATATTTATTCAATAAAAATTTCAGTCAAAATGAAAAAAACATTCGGCTGGAAGGAATACAAAAAATGGGAAGCGATGAATCAAAGGCATTGAAACTTATCCATTTACTGAATTGACAATATCCAAGACCTTTCCATTTTCTGTCCTTAGCATTCTGGCCGGATATTTGTTGATCACCATATAATCATGTGTTGCCATTACGATTGCAGTGCCAAATTCCTTGCTAATCTGGAAAAGTAAGTTCATGATCTCTTCAGTTGTTTCGGGATCAAGATTACCTGTAGGTTCATCGGCCAAAATTAACTTGGGCGAATTTAACAAAGCCCTTGCAATATCTACTCTCTGCTGTTCACCACCAGAAAGCTCATAGGGAAATTTAAAACCCTTTGTTCTAAGACCTACTTTTCCCAAGACATCTTCAATTTTGTCCTCAATGAGTTTGTTATCTTTCCAGCCGGTAGCGTTCAGAACAAACTTTAAATTATCGTGAACATTCCGATCGGTAAGCAATTGAAAGTCTTGAAACACAATTCCAATATTACGCCTTAGAAAAGGAACAGTTTTCCATGTAAGATCCTTTAGATCAAAACCGGCGACATTTGCCTTTCCTTCTTTCAATGGAAGTTCTCCATAAAGCGTTTTAAGAAGACTTGATTTACCGGTACCGGTTTTTCCGATCAGATAAACAAATTCACTTCTGGATATACTGATGTTGACATCACTCAGGATCAACGAATCCCCCTGATAGATATTCGCATTCTGTATCGACAAGACTACTTCGGTCATTTATTAAAATTAAGCGTTAAAGTTATAACATTGTTTATCCAAAATCACTTCCAATGATTTTTGATCTGCGCTGTCAACGTGCCCAATTATTTTCGCATCCACTTGAAACGATTTGGAAATATCTATGATTGATGATGCTGTTTTTTCATCAGTGAAGATTTCCATTCTGCTTCCCATATTAAAAACCTGTAGCATCTCATATAAATCTGCACCACTGGCTTCCCTTATTAGATCAAATACCGGAGGGGGGTCAAATAAGTTGTCTTTAACAACCTTCATAGGGCCAGGAAGGTACTTCAGGCATTTTGTCTGACCTCCCCCACTGCAATGAATGATTCCATTGATACTTTCAAAATGTTCAGTTAAAACCTGCTTGATAATGGGAGCATAGGTACGCGTGGGACTAAGTACCAATTTCCCAGCATTGGTTGAAATACTATTGATAAAGATCGGATCAGTCATTCTATGTCGTCCTATATAAACGACAGATTCATTCAAGGAAGGATCATACGATTCGGGATAATTTACAGCATAAAATTTGTCAAAAAAATCATGCCTGGCACTTGTCAAACCATTGCTTCCAATTCCACTGTTGTATTGACTTTCATATGTGGATTGACCAAATGAGGAAAGTCCGACTATCACATTTCCAGGGCCAATATTTTCATTGGTAATCAGTCTTTTTTTGGGCCACCTGGCAGTCATGGTTCCATTTACAGCCACTGTTCTAACCACATCACCTACGTCAGCTGTTTCACCGCCTAAATAATGAATAGAGACACCCATGGCGTGCAGATCAGCAAACAATTGACTGGAACCATCAATGATCTCTTTGAGTACTTCTCCGGGTATTCGGTTTTTATTACGGTCAATTGTGGAGTTGAAAATGATATTATCATGTATTCCAATGCACAAAAGGTCATCCAGGTTCATGACAATGGCGTCTTGAGCAATTCCTCTCCAAACAGAAAGGTCACCAGTTTCCTTCCAATAGAGATATGCCAAAATACTCTTGGTCCCTGCCCCATCTGCATGCATAACATTCACATAATCATCAGAACCTGTCAAAAAGTCTGGATAGGTTTTACAAAAAGCAAATGGAAAAAGACCTTGATCCAGTCCTTTAATGGCTGCATGAACCTCTTCTTTCTGCGCTGAGACCCCTCTTTGTTGATATAAACTCATGTAAGTTAAAGTATTGGCAAATCTACTTTAGATGATCGAAATGGCAAGAAAATGCTCTCTTTCTTATCAACAGACTGTTGATTCTTGTATTTGAATTAATTTTGCAAACCTTATGCAGGTTCATTTCCAATTAAACGCACTCCCAAAATTCACCAATGCCGTTATCACAATTGGCACATTTGATGGTGTACATACGGGTCATCAGACGATTTTAAAGACCCTCATGGAAGAGGCGATAAAAATCAGTGGAGAATCCATTGTGATAACCTTTCACCCTCATCCAAGAAGAGTGTTAAACAATGCAGACGCCCCGGCATTGCTTACAAGCCTAGATGAAAGAATTGAGCTGTTCCATAAGTATGGTATCGATCACCTGGTGATAGTACCCTTTGACCCCATTTTCTCAGAACTGGCTGCAGAGGAATATGTTGAATTGTTTCTGATAGAAAATTTTCAACCAAAATGCATTGTCATAGGATATGATCATCGATTCGGCAAAAACAGAACCGGGGGGTTTCATTTATTATCAGAATTGGGTAAAAAATACAACTATACTGTCTGTGAAATACCTGAAAAAACTTTAAATGAATCCCGCATTAGTTCAACCAATATTCGACAAGCGCTTTTAACAGGAAACATACATTTAGCGAATCATCTGCTCTCTTATCCTTTTCAAATTGAGGGGATGGTAGTAGAAGGTGATAAACTGGGACGAACACTGGGTTTTCCCACAGCTAACCTCTATCTTATCGATAGTGACAAGATCATACCTGCATCTGGAGTATATGCAGTTTCTGTTCATTTAAAAGGGGCTTTCAGCACCCGTAAATTTAAAGGAATGATGAACATAGGATACCGACCCACCGTAAATGGAAAAGAGAGAAGAATAGAAGTTCATATTTTTTCATTTGACGAAGTGATCTATGGCGAAAAACTAAAAGTGGAACTCCTTGAATATATCAGAAAAGAAATGAAGTTTTCTGGCTTGGCAGCATTAAAAGAACAACTAATTCTAGACAAAATAATGATTGAAGACCTGTTAAAAAACGTTAGGATTGAACCATGATTTTTACTGCAAACTCCCTCAAAATACCAGCATCACTTGAGTCAGCTCGCCCAATCCCTAAACTTTTAAGATTCGAATCATTTAGCAATACAAGAACTTTTTCCACTTCGAATGAAGAATATTTTTGCATGGCACTCACATATTGCTTAGCAAAATATGGTTTAAGTCCTAATGCAGCAGCAATACTATATTCATCTCGACTATTTGAAGAGTAAGCAAGATAAAGCTTGCTAAAGAAAGCATACAAGACAGGGAGAATCAACTGGATTGGTCCAGCTTTGGGATTAGACTCAAAAAAGTTCAGAATTCTCAGGGTTCTGGATAGATCTTTCAGAGCAACTGCCGATTGCAGCTCAAAAATGTTAAATTCCTTGCTAACGCCAACAAAAGATTCAATATCATCTTCGGTTATTGTTTTTCGCCCTTGAAGATTGATGCTAACTTTTTCTATCTCATTTTCAATTCGCTGAAGATCATTGCCAATATGATCTACAAGCATGTGCAGTGCTTTGTTCTGAATTTCAAGATCTTTTGTTTTTACCAATTGAGCTGTCCATTCAGGCAATTCATTTTCGTAAAGTTTTTTGGTAGTAACCAATACAGATTTGGCTTTCAAAATTTTTGCCAGCTTACCCCTTCCATCAAGTTTTTTATCCTTAAAAGCAACTATTAATATGGTGGACGCCAATGGATGGCTGATATATGATTCGAGACGGTCTATGTCTTTGAGCTGCTGAGCTTCTCTTATAATTACGACTTGTCTTTCGGCGAACATAGGGTATCGTCTGCAAGCATTGATCACATCTTCAACTTTGGCATCTTTACCATAAAAAACCGTTAGGTTAAAACCAACTTCTTCGGGTTTTAAGAGCATACTGTCAGCCACGTTGACCAATTTATCAATATGATAGGGTTCGTCACCCTCCAGCCAATATACGGGGTGAGTTGCCCCTCGTCTCCAATCTGACATGATTTTTTCTGTCGGCATGTTATGCATTATTCTCGTTTTACAAAGATACAAAAGGATTTTTGGCAGGTTTTGCTTCAATTTAACAGCCAGATCACAAAGCCTCCTCGTAAATTCATTTATTTTGTAGCATATTTAACTATTAAATCAGCATCCAACCACTAAAATTCTACCATGAGCACAACTTATCCTTCAACCGGAAACAATGGTTCAGGCAACCAAAAAGACAACAAAAACAATATCATTATCCTTTTGGTCATTCTTTTATTGGCATCCTGGGGTTACTTTTTTTATGCGCGGAATGAGGCCAATCAGGTAATTGACAAAAAAGATGCAGAATATGCAGTTCTGGATTCTGCCAAAAGTGCTGTTCAGAATGAATACGATGAAGCATTACTCAGAATAAATGACCTGACATCCATGAACAGCGGTTTGGATAGCCTGGTCAAGACCCGTGACAAAGAATTAGGTGTTATAAAGGATAAGTTCAAGACGCTGATTGCCAAGCAAAATGCAACAAAATCAGATCTGGAAGAAGCAAAAAAACTGGTTGCTGAGTTAAATGGTAAAATCAGTGATTATGTTATGGAAATTGAACGTTTACAGGCAGAAAACAAACAGTTAACAACCGATAAAAATAATCTGACCGCTGAAAACAAAACACTTTCAACTAATTTGACCAATACAGAGAATGCAAAAAAAGAAGCTGAAGAAAAAGTAGATATTGGCTCCACATTGCATGCCTCTGGGTTCAAGATAGGAGCTATCAATGAAAGAAACTCAGGAAAAGAAAAATCAACCAACTCTGCAAAACGAGCAGACAAATTGAGGGTGTCTTTCAACCTGGATGAAAACCTGATTGCAAAATCCGGGACTAAACAACTCTATATTATTGCTAAAGATCCATCTGGCAAAGTAATCACAGAGGAAACACTTGGTTCTGGGAAGAAACGATGGACAAATCGATTTCACTACGAAAATTGAAGTGGAATACAAAACAGGAGAATTAAAGTACGTTGGCTTTGACCTTCGTCAGACTGAAAAATACAGCAAAGGAAACTACTCAGTTATTGTCTATCAGAATGGATTCAAAATAGGTGAAGGCATTGCAATACTAAAATAACTTCTCAAAGTAGGGCCCTGACTTGGGCCCTGCCCAAATGAACCATTCCGGAAGTCTGTGACTTTCTTCCCTCATATTGCAGGCTAATCTCCAAGAAAGAACCCAATCTTTTGGTTATATCTGTTGACCAAATCATGTTTTTACCGGGAAGCAATCCATCAAGCATGATATACCCCAGGGTCGATGATGGCGAACCAGTAAAGATTATTTTATTCAATGTAAATCTTGACGCAATGGATGTATTGGAAACAATATTATACCGTCCATCAAGCTGGACCCCTCTTATTACTGCTTTTTCAATTCCATTATTTCTTTTTTCGTCCAACTTATAACCAGCCTGCAACCTAAATGTTGTGCTATAAGTATAGGTAAGTCTTGGCTCAATAACTTTTGAATACACCCTATAGTTCCTGTTTTGAAAACCTGGTGTTTCGAGCTGATTAAGGGAATTCTTACCGATCAGATCCAATGTGAGTATTTTAAACCAATTGCTTCTTATCCTCAAAGTCAAGTCTCTAAATTCTCTTGATTCAAATCCATAGGAAAGAAATGACTTACTGACGTTATTTAGATAGTTTAAATCAACTCCCCATATTTGACTCAGGCGGTTGTATGAAAAACTATGACTTTGTAGACGCTCTGTGATGATAAGGGTTGTATCAGGTCCTTTCAAGGAAAACGGATTCAGATTTCTTTTTTTATCTTCTGTAGACTTATCAATTATCTGAATAGAAGACTGGAAGTAGAATCTTTTAATGAAATTGGTAAATCTTGAGTCCTTATCTTGTTTTAGTGCTACTGATGGATCAAAAACCAGATTATAATTAAAATTGAGGTAGTTGGCTCTAACAAATTCACTTGTTGGTGTAAAAATTCTGATAAATCTGGCCTGGTCTTTAAATTTTGCAGTTTCAAATTCGTTTAATTGTTGTAATCCATCATTGTTGTAATCGAACCAGGCATACTCGCCCTGACCTGTTGGCACCTCAAAATAAGTGAAATCTTTCCTCGGCTCTTGTCCACCTCCTAATTCGTATAAAGAACTACCAGTTATCGCTCCTTTCCAAAATGTGGTAAAATACTCGACCCTACCCAGAATAGACTCATCTGAAGCCGCATTTGGAAAAATATTGTTTCTATTCAGCTTTCTATAGGTGGCATTAAACCGAATTTGATGATGCTGATTAGACATCCATTCTCCATTAAGATTAAAATTTTGACTTCTATCTGATCGCTGTAATAAGTTATCAAGAGGCAGTGCATCGGCTCTCGTAAAATATTTGAATCCCCATTTATTCATTTGATCGGGATCAGTCTGAGTGGAAACCTGAAAAGTGCTGAATGAAAAACTACCGGGAGTCAAATTTTGATTGATATTGAATTTGGTCTGGTTATTCTCGAGTGTATATTTTAACGAGAATTCTCTGTTTGATAGTTTAGGAAATTTCTTGAGCAAATTGGCTGATGGCCTGAAAAAAGCTCCTTTTTGTAGTGCATCCTCAAAATTTGTAAACGAAAGTTGGTTATCTAATCGCCATCCACCCTTGCTGTATAAATGGGAAAATTGATGCCTGTAGGCATTATAATCCTTGTTTCGTGCATAGTTACCTATCAAGTAGTCGATAGATCCGCCGGATTTATCCAAAATTTTGAATTCTGCCTTGAGTAACCTTTCTTCAGCAGGCTGAACTTGCAGGTCTAATCCCCAGTCTCTTGTAAATTCAACAGTTCTTAACCGCTCAATTGGCTTAAATCCAATACTGTTATATTCTGCATTTAATTCTGTTTTAAGGACCAACTCTTTTTCTTTTTGTAATATTTTGTTGTTTTTGTAAATCAACTTTGCAGCATTGCCATTTTGACCATTTGCAGATGAAAATCGATTGGGATCAAAAACACTAAGCGCCAGATCTGCCTGAAGTTCACTATTCTGGGTAGCATTCCATGCTACTGACAAAGAAAAAACCGATTGTTGCTTTGGCGCAACCAAAAGTATAACGGGTTCATATCTACCCTTTTTCTTGCCGGTATTTGGGTCGGGGGCCACCCATTTATATATTTTCCCGTTTGAAGCAAGATCATTATCCAAAATATAATCACCCATTCCTTCACCCAGATCTGAAAACGAAAGAGAATACACACCTGCTAAATTACGTGGCTCATATACAAATATGGTATCTCTATTTCCACCACCATAAAGTGTATCCAATTTTCTGTACAAGAGTTTTTCCTGTGAAAAACTATCTGGGATAGCAGAAGGATAAAATGCATTAAAAGTATTGTTTCCTATTGCTGAGAGGAACTGCTTTTGTTTAGGGTCAAGCGATTGATTGATGGGAGAATTTCTAGCATCAGTATTGCCAAAAAAGCCAGCATTGATTACCAACTTTTTTCCCATTGTTATTTTGTCTGTCAAAAATATTTGAGAATTAAGGAAATTTCTATCCGCATATTCAAACTCGATCTGTATTCTTTTATCTTTTGTGATCATATTCCTAGGCATAAAAGTCACTTCTGCCGTATTATAATTAATCACATAATCCTGGTCTTCTCCTCTTTGCAACAATTCTCCATCAATAAAAACACGCTCTGTTCCAGCAAGAACAATGAAAAAAAGTTCCTGATTGGCTCCTTTAAGGCGATAAGGTCCTTGATTACCTTCAATTCCCTGAAAAACATTTCGGGTAAATTTCCCTTTGGCAACAGCACCACTGGCCAATAGCTCGTTTTTTGAAGTTTTACCAATAATTGATTCAGACGCATAGGAGATCCCTTGCAACCTTTTGTAAAAATTCAGGTAATAAAGCTGATTCTGACGAATATCCAAATCGCCTACTGACAACTTCCACTTTTCCTTTGAAAACTGAATATAAACCTGATCAAACTCATTCAGATTCTGTGTATTTCCGTCTGGCTGAATGGGAATATTGTTATCGGATATGGC
>Ga0315902_10012563_pt1 | contig 11009 bp, 8 predicted proteins | sample LakEriMetagenome_9_FD_203523 | JGI IMG/M metagenome (GOLD analysis project Ga0315902, IMG submission 203523) | Freshwater fungal communities from buoy surface, Lake Erie, Ohio, United States - Buoy 12 MA117 | ecosystem: Environmental > Aquatic > Freshwater > Lake > Lake biofilm | place: USA...
TCTCTGAATTCTCATAGAGCCAAGAGAAATCATCTTCACTTAGCTTCACAATCTTTGCTAGATCTATCCATCTCTCAACGCTATCTCGATAGATCTCTCTATCACCTTGAATTGAAGGTCTGACATTTGGATCAAAAACTACAGTTGCGCTCTTATCTGATAGCCACTTAAGAAGCTCTGAAGCGCCAGGCTCTAAAAGAGTAGCAACTGAGCCAATATGGATCACTTCGGCATCCCCTTTAGGAAGCCATGATGAGTGGAAGTTAAAACTTACCGTTGAATCTAGCTTGAATTCATAGCTAGCAAGGCCTGCTTCATTAATCGTTGCTATGGCAAGCGCAGTCGGAAGATCTGAGCGATGCACAAAATCAAGGTTAACCCCGCTATCTAATAGCTCCCGCTCTATCGCCTCGCCATATCCATCACTTGAAATTCCTCCAATAAAAGTAGTTGAAAAACCAAGACGAGCTAAGGCTTTTGCGCTATTACATGGGCCCCCTCCCACCATCTCTGAGATTACTCCTCCAGAAACTGGAATGAGATCCATTAAGGCTTCACCGACTACAAATACTTGGCCAGAATTTTTCGCGAGCAATTGATATAGCTCATCAAATTCAGCAAGACTTCTTTCAATTGCATCAACAACTGCTGGTCTTACCTGGTTTTCAGCCATGACTAAATCTAAGTCCTTCACTTACTCAGCTAGCCTTTTAAGAAGCTCAGAGTCCTCAGTTTTTATCTTTTCAATGCTCTCGAGCAAAGTACTTTTTCTTCTCGAGCTATAGAACTCAATAGCCCTTAAAGCGGCTTCTTCGATAGAGATCCCCTCTTCAGTAGCTGCCTTCTCTAGGTCCCTGCTCTGCTCTGGAGAGAGCTTTAGATTGATATTCATCGCCTAATCGTGCCACCTTGGTAATGTCTTTAAAACGCCCATCTATTACTCCTATCCTCGCATTATTACTCCTATCCTCGCATAATCAATGAGATATTTTGTACTCGATTGGCGACATCTACAACCAGTTATCCACTTCGGGTGAATCAGTATTTTGTTTCAAGCCTTGCAGCCATTAATGAAGCTACTTCAAACCAGCGTTTAACTTCAGCATCATCAAAACCAACCTCTCCGGCCTTTACTACATAGAGGCCAGTAAAGAGCTCACCTTTGAATTGATAGAAGGCGAGTAATTGTCTGGCAGAGGCTCCCTTTCCAATCTGGGCCCTTACCAAGACTCTCGATCCCTCTGGAAGTAGAGCGGCATCACTTATTGGTAGAGGAGTGAAGGTGTAATCGGTAAATGTTCCATCACTTTCACTGCCACCCTTATTCTTAACACAAGCTTCATAATTTGTCTTTAGCTCTGCAAGGGCCGCATCTAAAGCTTTACTATCTTTATATTTAACTACCTCAGTTGAGAGGAAGAGATAAGGAGTGCCAACCTTTGAAACAGATACTTGGCGACGATATTGACGCCCACTCTCAGATTTATATGTTGCGCTGCAGAAATCAAGGGTTGGATCATCTAGCGTTGTTCCTCTAGCCATTGGTAGGACTATCCAACCATCTGCAAAATCATCCCCGCTAAATCCAAACCTTGCCATGCTCTTTTGGATAGGTTCATTTAGAGATGGATCGCTAATACCTGCAAGGCGAGGGCTCTCCTTAATATTGGTAATTCCAATATCTAGTGAGGCAATACCAATTAGTGTGAAGTTACTTCCAGTAACCCGTAATACTTTTTTACGTTGACCAATATCGATAATTGCCCCTGTTCTAAGGGCTTTAGTAGCAGACTTTGCAATCTTTCCTACCGCTTTGCCTGTTAGAAGTACGCTAGCCTCTCCCTCACCTGCTAGAACATATGCTTTTCCTTGAGTAGAAAAAGAAGCGCTGCACTTTCCGCTGCAGCTAATCGCTCCCTCGCCATATAAAGAGCTATTAGCAGGGCTCCACTTTCCAGTCTTAGATGATTTTGAGGCCATGGCATATGAGCTCTTTGCTGAAAAATCTCCTGATAGGCCATTTCCTAGGCAATCAAATACCTGGAGCTTTCCTTGAAGCTGGCCGGCTTTCTTAACTCTTATCTCAGGAGCTGCTTTTAGAGTACTTCTCTGCAGGATAAATCCCTCCTCATTTACTATCTGCGTGGCGCAGAGATTACTTCCAACATCTTTTATGGAAGGAAATGAGAGTTGGAGGCTATCACTGCCTGCTCCAACTACTAGAGCATCGCTTTTAACTATAGGAAGCCCTCTATCGATAGTGACCTTTGTTTCAGGTGACCATTGGCTCTTATTACCCCAGATATCAGTAGCTCTAATTGAAAGTGAGTAAGTTCCTTCTGGAAGATCTCTGACATAAACCGCTCTTCTTGAGATAAAGGGATCTAGGTAGGTAGGAACGAAGTTACTATTTACAGAGCTCTCAATAGGAATTACTTTGCCATCAACTTGTGCTTCAAAGCTTGCGATAGCAGATTCACCGTCATCATAACCGCTTTCTAATATCTCAGCCCCTGGATATCTCCAAGTATCAATAGGAGTTACTGGAGGAGTTGGCGGCGGAGTTAGATCAGCCTTTCTTGAAATCTTCACACTTATCTTTGAATCACTTGTTGTGGCAACTGCCTCTATTGAAACGTTCTTAGAAAAGAAGGTAGTGAGTTTATTTGCAGCAAGAGTCATAGATCCTGAGGCTCTGCCTCTTGATGAATATGTATAGCTATCTAGATTAAGCATCCAGATATCAGTTCCTACCCCAAGGCCTGGTTCATATCCGACCCGATCTTCAGGATTTGGGCTATCAATAAAAGCTGGCGATGGGGGATCAGTTCGATAGATAACTAGCCCTGGGTTATAGGGCGCTCCAGCTCTACCTCTTCGATACTCGATCCAGTAAGTAGCCTTTCCATCTCGGATAAATATCGCTCTAGTTCCGCCATAGACATCAGAGGCGCTTAACTCAATAGATTCATTTAGCCAGGATTGTTTTACCTCCCCTGCCTCAAGTAAACCCATCCGCCATTGATGATAGGTAGAAAGAGGTGATGTGGTATCAACATTTCCCATCACATCAATACTTCCGCCATACTCCACCGCTTTACAATCACGGCTCCATGGACCATCTGATGCGCCTGAATCACAGCGCAATAGATTTGAATGCCCCAATCCCAAGGTATGGCCAAGTTCATGTGCGATGACAAATGATGAGCTTGTATCATGTAGAACGAGAACGCCTCCACCCTTTGAGAAATCCCCAACGAGCGCACGTCCTGACCAGATACAACCTGCATCTGGTGAAAGAATTATGAGGTAGCGGCCTGAGTAATCACTTATTCCAAGTTTTCTATAGGCCTGATCTCTTACTGCGTTCATGATTCCTACACTAGAAGAACCCTCACAGTCCATTGCCCGAGCCAGATTTATTGGAACCTCAAGACTCTGCCCAAGGGAAAAACTAACAAAATTTTCAGGGAATTTACCACTTGAAACAGTGTAAGACCTCCAACGAGGAATCACGTCAGACAAAACTCGGCTTTTAATTTCCGTCACGGACGTTACTGAATCAGCTGCACCCGCCCAGGTAATACTCACCACATCAATTAATCGGGGAAGCTCAGAGGCACTTGCTGATGAAGAAAAAGTAGAACACAAACAAATCGCCAAGAAGATTTTAAAACCTGATTTCATCAAGATTCAAACCTCAAGTGTCGTTTAGAGATAACATTAAATATACACTCCATCATCACTTAACTTTATTGAATTTAACAGAAAAGTAAATTGCCAACCCAAGCCAGGACAAAATGCCAAAACTGGACATAGTCACTTCTGAAGAGGCTTGCCTTTGATTTAACACAACTGCCAATAGTGCAAAAAAGCTAGAGCAGAGAGTTAGAATCATCAGAAGTTTCCAGATTGAAAAGCCTAGGTTTTGAAGTATGTGAGACAGGTGATCCCGGCCTGCAGTGAACGGAGATATGCCCCGAATAACCCGAGTAATAACAACAATAAACGTATCCAAAACAGGCACTGCCACAAGAAAAAAGGGTATTAGGAAGGAGGTGATTTTGGAATCAGTAGTGGGCCTTAATTGAATCAAAAGAACTGCAATTATTACACCCAAAAAAAGTGCCCCCGAGTCACCAAGATATAACTTGGCAGGCGGTTTGTTCCAAGAAGCAAACGCTAAAATTGAAACAAGGAGTAAAAAAGAAACAAATGTTATGTATACCTGGGAATTATCTATCGATATTAAAAAGATTCCTAAAGCGGCTATGAATACCGCCGAAGAAGCACTTAAATCGGTATTGTCATATAGGTTTAAGGCGTTACATAATAGGACTATCCAAAATACAGACAATGCAAAGTTAGCAATGTCTAACTCAAAATATTTAACTCCAAGATTTTGACGCTGTAGCAGAGCAGTCGCAACTACTGACACTATAAATTGAATGCTAAGTCTTGAGTGTGGCGTTAAGCTATAAAAGTCATCGAGCATACCCAGCGAAAAAATTGCAAAACTTGGAATGGCAAGAAGTAATAAAAGATTTACGTCTATAAGACTTTGAGGCTTCATAATCATGATCACAATATGGACGAAGGTGATTGATAGCAATATTGCTGTACCACCAAAAAAAGATACTGGCGTTTTTTGATTCTTTCTTCCTCCATCAGGATAATCCAATGCATTTACCCGATTGGCAAACTTCATAAGGATTAAACAAAACAACCAAGTAATCAAAAATGTGAAACTACCTATCAGGGGGTAAGATAAGTTACCTAGTACTGCCACTTGAAAATCCTATTGCATTTTCTCTAGAATAAAATTGTTGACTCGCTGGGAGACATCTTCAACCAAATATTCAGAAGGAGCAATCCAAGAATTCTTGGATTGCTCTAACTTCATCGTTAAGCCTGATAATATTTTTTCACGTGAGTAACCGACAAGAATGTTTGAACCACACTCGACAGTCTCTGGCCGCTCAGTCACTTCTCTCAGAGTTATCGCTGGAATTCCAAAGATGCAAGCCTCTTCTTGTACCGTGCCGCTGTCTGTCGCTACAAGTGCTGCTGATTGTTCTAGTTTTATAAAGTCAAAAAAACTTAACGGCTCAATAAAGTTAAGGTGAGCAGGTTTGTCCTTTATCGTGCGCAACCTTGCCCGCAATCTAGGATGTGTTGACACGACTGTAGAAATTTTAAAACTTCTGGCAAATTCATCAAGCGCATAGAGCATAGTTGATAGTCGCTCAGGATGGTCAATTCCCTCAGCTCTATGTAAAGTGCATAGTAAGTAATTTTTATCATCTAATCCAAGACTACTGATGATGTCACTTTTTTCTACCTCATTTTTAAAGTAGCGAATTACTTCAAGTATAGGGTTGCCAGAAACAAAAATATCACTATCGGCGAAACCCTCTAGCAATAAATTTTTCCTACTTCCTTGTGTGTATGGTATTAAGTATTTTGAATGGTTATCAATAATGATTCTATTTTTCTCTTCAGGGACTTCAATATCGAAACATCTATTCCCCGCTTCCATGTGAAAAACAGGAATCTCTAGCTGAAATGCGCTTACGGCACTCAGCCCTGAATAAGTATCTCCTAAAATCAAAACACAGTCAGGGTTTATTTGTTTAAAGATAATTTTTGATTCTCTTAGAATGTCTTTGATTTTAATCTCAGTACTGCTTTTAGAAATCGTCAATTCAAATTCTACAGTAGTTAAATTAAAGTCTTTGAGAAACAGATCTGACAAGCTGTATTCGAAGTTTTGCTTTGTATTAATTATAAATACTTCATGGTACTTTTTTAAAACTGGAATAATGCGTGATAAGCGAATGATTTCTGGTCGTGTTCCAAAGACAATCGCTATTTTTGCCATCTTTGATTAAATGACTTGCCTTAATCTTAGAAACTCCTTAAGTTCCTCTTTACTCAAAGTGTGATCTGCAGAACTGAATTCCCCTTGGCATACTTCCTTAGGAATCAAAATATTCTCAAACTCAGGGAGCGCAGGCGTAATCCTGTAGCTCGCATCATCAACCTTTAAGGTTCGTTTGGCTTCTTCTTCTGAGAAAAGTAGCTCATGGATTTTCTCCCCTGGTCTTCTTCCGATTTCCACAATCTCTATTTTTTTTTCCATGGCTAGAATTTCAATTAAATCAATCATTCGCGCTGATGGGGCTGCTGGAATAAACGTTTCACCTCTCAAACCTAAATTAATAGCTTTGACTATGATGCTTACTGCATCATCTAGAGTGAGTAAAAAACGAGTCATATTGATATCTGTTAAGGTAATAGGCATATCTCTGGAAATCTGATGTTTAAACAAGGGGATTACTGATCCTCTCGATGCTATAACATTTCCATACCGTACGACCACACTGCGTGGGGAGCCGATATTTAGATTAGATTGAATAACTAATTTCTCCTGTAACGCCTTTGTCATTCCCATCACATTCAGTGGTAAGACAGCCTTATCTGTAGAGACTCCAACTAAAGTTTTCACTTCGCTTCTCTGTGCCACCTCGATAACATTATTAACGCCTATAATATTGGTTTGAATTGCTTGCCAAGGAAAGTACTCACATGCAGGCACATGCTTCATCGCTGAGGCGTAAATTACAATATCTGCTTCAGGCACAACTCTCAAGAGAGAATTCTTGTCTCGGACATCCCCTATCGCAAAACCAAGTTTTTCTTTAGCAAATCTGTAACTTATGCTATCTGTCTCATTGAGGTTTCCTAAGTATGATACCTGCATTTCATGCTGCTTTGCTTCATCTCTTGAAAAAACTATTACTCGCTTAGGGCTACCATACTGACCGTTCAAAAGTACTTTTATTAAGGCAGAACCCAGAGATCCTGTACCCCCTAAAACGAGCACACGTTGATTTTCAAATACTCCAATCAATTTGTATCGCTCCAAGATTCGTTTGAAAGCATTGAGTCCCATGAAGGTACGCGGAAGCCAAGTAGCGCCGTACTTTTTTGGGCAACTAAGCTTCTATCCATCATTGGTTCATCCACAGGCAGAAGTCTAACGGAAAGTTCAAATTTCGAGTTGATTCTCTCAAGCAATTCAAATTTTGAAATCTTCTGACCTGCTATGTGCCAAATTCCAGGGAAAATTTTCTCTTGAGCAATAATCTCTAGGATTACTTTGGCTAGCTCACGCGTTGTAAGTCCGCTAAAAAAGACCCTTGTATAGCCCTGCACAGTTTTCCCTCTTGAGTTAAGGAACCATTCTAATAATCCTCTTTTATTGAGTCCAATCTCACGTCCAATCATTGATGTCCTAATCACCATGGCACCGCTATCTACTACCTCTTCGCCACTAAGCTTAGATAAACCATAAGAGTCAGAAGCATCGGCAATATCGCTTTCTCTATAATCTCCTTTAGAACCAGAAAAAACACAATCACTACTTAAATGAATTAATTTAACACTTCTTTCACTTGCCACTTTACCTAATTGAAGAGGAAAAGATGCATTTACTTTTCTCATGTAATCTACATCTTGAGCTCTAGTTGATTGTTTGACTACTCCAATGCAATTGATGATACATGAAATTCTTGGGTGCAACTCTAAAACATTATTTATCTCATCACTGACAGCATCAAAATTAACAATAGTCTCACCTTCATGACTTTGAATGGGGGCATAGTTTGCATGTGAAGTGGTCACTATTTCCAAAGAATTGGCTAATGCCAGATTTCGAAGCATACTGCCTAGCATTCCATCTCGTCCAAGAATCAGTAATTTCCCTTGGGTCATGCTCTAAAAATAGCACCTCTCGGATAGCCTAATGCTATGAAAGTTCTCCATTTTATTACTAGATTTAACGCAGGGGGGACTTCCAGCTTTCTGCACAACCTGTTGAAAGCTCAAGAGGAACCATGGGAGCATTTGGTAGTCTTTGGAAAGACAAATTATCCGGAGTTTGAGGATGTAAGAATCCTTGATTTACCACACATAAGGCTTAGAAGTGCTGAAAAATCTTTCAATCCGTTTCTTGCTACCAAAACGTTTTTTGAAATTCGTAGAATTATTAGGTCTGAACAACCGGATGTAGTAAATACTCATACTTCACATGCTGGTCTTCTGGCAAGACTAGCTGTAAGAAGTATTAGTAAAACAAATCGCCCAATTGCCATACACACTATACATGGACATTTACTATATGGTTATTTTTCGTCTTTTGAGCAGAAGATATATGTTGTGGTTGAGAGATCACTCTCTTTCATTACTGATGGATTTATCGTGCCTGGCTCTATAATGTATCAAGAACTAAAAAAATCTAAAATAATCTCAGCAACAAAACCTACAGTAGTAGTAAATCCGCCCATAGAGATTCAAAGTCCTTTTCAAGTAAAAAATATAACCGAAAAATCTAATAGAAGATTAAAAATAGGATGGATGGGTAGAATCACAAAAATCAAGCGGGTTGATCGAATTTTAGAGTTGGCTTTAGTTACACCTGAGCTTGATTTCTTCCTAGCTGGCTCTGTTCAAGGGCAGGAATTGGGAGCTATACCGAAGAATTTAAAGATTTTTCCTTGGTCAGATCCAATAGAATTCTGGAAAGATTTAGATGTAGCTATTTTAACTTCAGAAAATGAAGCTCAACCCTTGATGCTACTGGAAGCTGCTAGTTTTGGAATCCCAGCAGTAACAACAGCAGTCGGCTCAACACAGGATGCGGTAATAAACCAAGAAACGGGAATCGCGCTCCCTTGGAATCTGAATGTTTTTAGGAATGCCCTCTTGAAATTGCGTGACGATCCAATATTTCTAGAAGACTTAGGCAAAAATGCATTCAATAGAGTCAATCGAGATTACTCACCAAAAACTGTAATTCATGCTCACCAAGTCTTTTATTGTCAATTACTTCGAAAAAGACCCTATTCTATTTAAAAATGCTTCGCGAATACCCTCATCACTTTTCTCAAAGGCGCCAGGTGTAAATTCTCTAAGAGCACTCTGATACTTGATAAGCATTTTGAGATTATTGATTTCTTTGCTAGCTAATGCCACGATTAAGACAACATTTGGGTTTCTTGAATCTAAACTATAGAATTGTTCTATAATTGCTTCGTCTTGCTTAATTCCATTCAATATCAAAAACCTCATAACTGCAATGGATATTGAGCTACACCTTGGATCTATTTTGTACACCTTCAATAACTCGCTATAATCAAATTTAAAATCTGAGCTTGCTAACTGACTCAAAATTTGAGCTCGGATTTCACAGCGTACATGCTTATTTTTGATTAAGGCCACCGCCTCCATGTAGGAAAGTGTTTTCGGCACCTGAGACAACGAAACCGAAATACTGGAAGACAAAACAATGCAAATAATTAATACAATTGTCGAAATTGAATACTTTTTACCATGGCTTTCTTTTAAGTGTTCCTCTTTTACCTCGCTAATTCGCAACAAGCTGATGGACAAAATTGAAAAAACGATAACTGATACTGATACGTAAGAAATGTTTAAATATGCAATAAAAGCGGTTCCTACTGCAATAGCATTTTGTTTACTATTAGTGGAATTATATCTCCATAAATCAAGGGTCTTTAAAGAATAAAAAACTATGTATCCTGATATTAATGTAGGAATAACTCCATAAACTAGAATAATGCTCAAGAAAAAATTGTGTGGATCATCTATTATAAGGTTCGCGCCTAATACTTCAACATACTCCAATGATCTGAATTCAGAGATGTATCTTGAGACGTTACCGGGGCCTATGCCAAATAGCCAATTATTGCGAATTATAGATATGGTCGACTCCCAGTAGATTTGACGAAACCTGAAAGTTTCAATGTTCATCAGTGGAGTTGCCGTGATCAAGTAGACAAAAACAAGGCTACTCATGGCTAAGAGCACTTTAACTAGGGGAGAGATGCGCTTGTAACTCCAAGGAGTTAAAACGCGAGACAATAAATTCCATGTCTTTAATATGACTAAAGTAAATAACACAATCAAAATTATCGCAGGGGCTTGAATTGTTTTGCTTGAGATTCCCAAGTAAAGACCAGTAACTAAAACAAAGAGTTTCAGATATGTATAAACACTCCGTTTTTCGTGTGCTAGTTTGAGCAAGAGAGCTGAACCAACCAAACAGTAAAAAGCGCCTGCGGAATTGGTATTTCTAAAAGTACCAGTTACTCCATCATAGTCAATGGGATTTAAAAAACGCGGACTAAATTTCTGCACCAAGCCTATTAGTACAATTATTGTATAAATGTAAAAAACAAAATGATATAAAACCTTTAAAGCGTTTTGTCCCAAGTTTAAAACACTTACAATAAAACCGGGCAATAAGAGATAGAAAAAGAGCCCATCCCCTCGTTGGGTTGAGCCCATAATTAGCGTCGAGATTGAATCACCGCGCAGCAGAATTCCAGCCACTATCCAACTTGAACTTACTAGAAAAAGTGAAATTCCAAGTTTAAAATACTTGCTCTGTCTCTGAAGCACAGTTAAGTGTGTTAACAAATTTACAATTAAGAGATACATAAAGACTATAAGTGGTACGTTCTGTAAAAATTGACCTTCACTCAAATTTAAAACTGAGAGTATTACGTGTAGTAATAGCAGTAATCCACCAAGAATATATGTGCTCTGGTGCAATTTAGGCACCTCTAAAGTTTATCCTCATTTCTCCTGATTTTTCCTTGACTTGGCTGAGGAGATTTGTCCATCGATATTACCTCTTTATCACCCTTAAATAGCCCAAGGGCCCCTGGTTTCCCAGGGGCCCTTGGGTACTACTTATTTAAGAAGCTGGAGGCTTTACGCCTTTACCTTCTTAGCAATCTTGGCAACTGTGTTAGCCAAGGTTGTGATCTGAGCCTTCAAGGCGGCCATCAATGTGGCAACCTGAGTAGCAAGCTCTTCAACAGCAGCTGTTGCAGCATCTGCAGCATCGCGTGCTTCTTCAGCAGCGACTGTTGCAGCATCTGCAGCTTCAGCAGCAAGGTTTGCAGCATCGGTAGCAGCAT
>Ga0315902_10012564_pt1 | contig 11009 bp, 5 predicted proteins | sample LakEriMetagenome_9_FD_203523 | JGI IMG/M metagenome (GOLD analysis project Ga0315902, IMG submission 203523) | Freshwater fungal communities from buoy surface, Lake Erie, Ohio, United States - Buoy 12 MA117 | ecosystem: Environmental > Aquatic > Freshwater > Lake > Lake biofilm | place: USA...
GCGGTGATGGACTCGGGAGTTGAGAATGTGAATACCAAGGTGAACGAGCTTGTTTCAGACGGCACGATCAAACAGGTGCTTGCGCAGGTTGATATCGCGCAATCGAACAGCATGATCGAAGCGTGGTGGCGTCAGCTCAAGCATCAGTGGTTGTTTCTCAACGAGCTCGATAGTGCGACTTCGGTGCGTAAGCTGGTTGGCCTCTATGTTGAGCAACACAACACGGTTGTGCCCCATTTCGCCTTCGAAGGTCAAACGCCCGACGAGATGTACTTTGGAACAGGAGCAAGTGTTCCGGCCACGCTGAAACAGAAGCGAGATCAGGCCAGAGCGGCCAGACTAGCACACAACCGCGCGGTGACCTGTGCGCGATGCAAAGTCGAAGATACCAAGCCAGCGATGCTGGCGATTGGAAGCAACACGAGTTAAAGCATCAGCGTCGGTGTCATGAGTCCAACAGAAGTGACGACCAAGCGAACCACTGGTTCGATGGATGTCTGAATGTATGGAGTAAAGCCTGAGATTGACCAACAAAACGCGAAGTTGAAGCGATGCAAATCTGATTGTTGTCCTGAATCGCCTAAGATTACCCTTGGATTCCGGGCCAATTGCCCTGGAACCCCAATACGTAAATCAATCAACCTAATAGCGCCGAGTTCTCGAACGCTTTTTTCCAGAATGTTCTGCAGCGCTGGACGGGTAAAATGTTGAGCCCTCAGAACTGCTGCTTCCCGTCCCTTGCCAAGGCGACAAGCGAACGTGTCATCGATCAACCAGCGATCCAGAACCGGTTCGCAAACGTTCATGATCGCATGATGCAGCACGCGCTCGTCGAAGCATGGCGCTGTGATCACCCGCTCTTTGGGATCCCGGATCAGAAATTGCTGAAATCGACCGACCGGGATTGTCCCCTCACTAATCGCCTTCGCCATTTCAGCAATACGGTCATCGAGACCGGCTGCAAACTGCCTCACCACAGCCTGTCCCCGTCGCCCACGGGCAGCTTTGTGGAACGCCATCCGCAGATTTTCAGGCTCGTGAATCCGATCAAACAGATTCGCTGTTCTCCGGACAATTGAGGACAATTGTTCTACACTCAACCGCTACGCCAGCAGGCTACGGCATCTCCGGTCGCTGCTCCGCAGACGCTCCCTCCGTGCCTACGCCCGCTGGCTCCGCTCCCTGCACCTGCTCCGCAGGACTGGAGACTCCGGGCGGGGAACTCAGGGCCAAGCGGAAGCCGCAGTCGATCAAGCTGTACGTCGGATCGTCCGAGTAGCGGATCGCCGACCGGCAAAACGCCGCGCCAAAGATCCAACTGCCGCCACGGGACACGCGGAACGAGCTCCCTTGAGCACCAAGAGGATCCGTCTGCGCTGATTCCCCGAAGTCTTCATACCAATCATGAGTCCACTCAAATAAGTTACCGTGCAAGTCGAACAACCCGCGTAAGCTCGGTCTCAGCTCCCGCCCGGGATGCACATGCTTGCCACTGTTCTCGCTAAACCAGCCAAAGCGATCCAGCAGGGCGACCTCGCTCCCAAATCCGTACGCTGTCCGTGATCCACTCCGCGCCACCACCTCCCATTCCGACTCCGTCGGCAACCGGAAGCCTCGCTTGTCCAAGTCCAATGGCCAATTACGCGGAGCCCAGGTCTCCTGCGGATCGCGAGCGTATTTCTCTTTGTCCAGCGTTTCCGGATCTGCATACGACTGCGCCGACTCAGACAATTCGGCCTGCTGGGACAGCCAGCGACAAAAACGGACAGATTCGTACCAGTGCGCGCCAAATCCGGCATCCGCAGGCTGGGCTTTGAATTGCTGCATGAATTCCGCGTAATCAGGCGAAAAAGCAATCAGTTCCTTAAACGTCACCTCACGATCCAGCAAGGCAAACGGACGCGTCAGATTGACCTCATGACGCCGTTCTTGATTCTCCTGCACACTCCGCTCCGGCTCATCTTGTACCGAGCCGATCAGCGACTTTCCCGGTGGAAACACAATGAATGTGTAATAGAAGGTCCGGGGTGGCAGCGGCTCTGGTTTGGCTTCGTTTTTCGCTGGCTCCGGGCTGACTGACTCGTCCTTTTTCTCGGTCCCTTCTTCCTGGGACGCCGCATCGTCGGCAGGCGCGGGCGTGGTGGTCTCTGCTTCCGGAGCTGCATTTTCATCTGCGGGCTTCTCTGCGGGCTTCTCTGCGGGCTTCAGTGGCGATGTCGGCGTCACCGTGATGGCCAGCGTGAACCACTCGCGTTCCGGGGAATAAGGAATCGGAGTTTGATCGACTCGATCGGCAATTTCCTTCTCACCCAGATGTCGGAGCAACCAACCCGACGCCCCGTGAACGCCGGAACTGGGGTCGCTCGCGTACCAATCGGCGAGTTGTTTCACGAGTGCTTCGCGGCGTGCCGAGGGAATCTCAGTCGGAGCGTACTCGCCGATCGCCAGCAGCAAGGCGTGACGAGCATCTTTTGGAAACTTCCCCGCCGGAGCGGTTGAAACCAGATCCAATAAATCGAGCAAGGTGTCCACACCGATCCCGCGAGGCCTGCAGCGGAAGATGAACTGGGTCAGGGCCTCGGGATCGTCGCTCCAGTCGAACACGGGCAGCACTCGTTCTCGCTCACCCAATCGCAGCAGCGTCACCGCCGCGTTGGCTCGATGCTGGCCATACGACACGCGTTCCACCGAGCCCATTTCCGCCGGGGGCAGCGTGGCGGTGATCTTGCTCAGAAGCTCAGTCGTCGCAGGTGCGGGAGTGGCAGCGACCAGGGGATAGAGCACCGCATGCTGTTGCGGAGTCGCCACAGACAGCAGTTGGGACAACTTCGGGATATCGCCGGCGGCGTAGTCGGCAAATGCATTGGCGGCACTCAGCCGCTGAGCGTCGGTCATCTTTCCCTCGGCGTTAAAGAAAATCTTTTCAAGATCCGGCAGCAGTCGCCCGCTGATTGGCCGCAGATTCTCACGCAGCAGCGGCTGAAACTCCGCATTTTCCACGACCAGTTGCCCGGCCACAAACTGCAGGTCTTGCTCCGTCCACGAGGTGGCTTCGGATTCGGGAATGTAGTCCGCCAGCGCCACCGCAGCACGGAACCGGCGATTGGCCTCAGCTTTGTCGTCCCGCAGAATGGTCCGTAACTTCTCTGTGAGTTCCCCGGCGTACGGCCGCAATTGCTGACGAATCGGGCCAATGTAGGTAACCTTGTTGGCGAGCAGCTCTTCCAGCAGGGGTTCGATCAGCGATCTGTCGCGGGCAACCGACGCCAGCCGGGCATGCAGTTGCGAACGCTTGGCGTTGAGCGTCTCGGTTTGCTGTGTGAGCAACTCGGACAAGTACGTTGCTGCGATCTCGGAGTTCGCATCGAGTTCCTCGATAACGCCGGGCAACTGGTTCGGCTCGGCACTGACCAGCCGACCGACCAGGCCCTCGATGCGGGTCGCCTCCTGTTCCTTTGCCTTTTGCGTCAGCAATTCGCGTCGATTCTGGTCCACACGATGCCACATCCACAAGCCGCTCGCGGTGATCAGTCCCAGCAGCACAACGGCTGCCGTCAGTCGGGACAGGTGGAATCGATCGGCGCGCCGAATCATGGCCCGCTGCGGCTCGGTCCAGCGTTTCTTATCCGTCAGCGTGCGAATGTTCAGCCACTCTGCTAGCGAAGGCAGGAAGCGATTCTCTTGCTTGGCGTTCCACGTCACCGAGGTGTCGAACAACATGAGTTCCGTCCGGCCCTTGCGGGTTTCCTTCTGCTTGCGAGTCAGCCAGTCCCGCAGCGAATGCACCAGATAATCGTGAGTCAACTGAAAATACTTCTGCCCCGCTTGGGTCTGTGTCACGGAATCACCATCGGCGTCCTTGCCTTCCGGATCAGTCGGCGTGATGAGCCGGATTTCGCTGTCCAGAATGCGGATCAAGTCATCAAAGTCTTTGGGGCGACTACCGTAGCCAGAGGCTTCCAACAACTCCGCGTGCGACCGCATGTAGCCCTTGATGTCCGTGCCGGAATTGGGCAGCAGGTCTTTCAAAACGGCACGGGCGGCCTTCTGGTGGTAACGATGATCAGGAGAAGCTGCGGGAGAACTGAACGTCTCTTCCAGGAACGTGACGCCAACGCCTGACGTTCCACCGACTTCTTTGAGCGTCGCTGGCGTCCACGGCTTGCCCTTCATCATCTCGGCAAACAGTGCCAGCCGAACGCAGATGACTTTGCCTTCTTCGGCCAGACCAGCCACAGATTGTTTGAGGAACTCTTTTTGCTCTTTGGTGGTTTCGCTGATGTTGTCTGGTAATGTTCCGAATGCCCTACCGAATGCCGACAACACCTTTTGAGCGTGGGTTTCTGGGAAAAGGTCTACGGCGGCAAGGTTATGACCTTCGACGAGTTTGACCTCTAACTCCCGCAGGAATCGTGTCACTGCCATCCAGAAGTCATCCCGCACCATCACGATGCACTGCACCTTGCCTCCGTCACACTGCCGCAGAGCTTGCACCAGATCGGTGTTCTCCTCTTCCTTCTTGGCGTGCAGCCATTGTTCAAACTGGTCGAGGACAATCAGCACCTTCTTGCCGACCGGGATGCCTTGGCCCCGACGTAATGCCGCCAGTGTCTCTTTGAGGCTCAAGTTGTCCTCGAGAGCAGGGCAACGCTTGCGCAGGCCGTGCAGCAGTCGCGTTTCGGTTTCATCCGGCGTGGCTTCGATGTAGACGGGAATCACGTCCTCCGAAAGTCGAGGCAGCAGTCCCGCTTTGACCAGCGACGATTTGCCGCAACCGCTGGGGCCATAGATCAAGCCGACCGAAAACGTGTAGACAGGATCGGTTTCCTCGATGCGGGTCTTCCAGAAACGCAGGCTGTCGGGCAAACCATCACGATCACGGGGACCGGGCAGCAGTTCCAGAAAGAAGTCGGCATCGTGAGCATCGAACGACCTGAGGCCCTTGGGCACAATCTTGATCGGTTGGCTATCGGACGAACCCAGACTCATCGAGGCCGATGATGCTGCAATCGAACCGACTGAAGTCGCGGCTTGTGTTGAACCTTGAGTCAAGGAAGCGACTGACGTGATTCCACCCGGCGACGTTCCGCTGTGGATGGCCGTCTGTTCCTGCAAGAACAACCGCAGGTCTTCGGCCATGTCGTGGGCCGAGGAATACCGCTCGCTGGCTCGCTTGGCCATTGCCTTGTGGCAGATGCGTTCCAGTTCCTTCGGGAGTTTCTCGTCGTACTGGCGCAGCGGTTTCGCTTCGTAGCTCGTGACTTGCTCAAACAGTTCGGTCTGCGTGTCACCACGAAACGGCTGACGACCGGCCAGCAACTCGTAGAGCACGACACCCAAACTGAAAACATCGCTGCGACCATCCACTCGATGGCCTTCACCTCTGGCCTGTTCGGGAGACATGTAAGCAGGTGTGCCGGCATACTTCGGTCCCTTGCCGACGTTCTCTTCCCTGAGCGCCAAGCCGAAATCGACGACGTAAGGCCGACCGTCCTTGCCAATCAGAATGTTCCCCGGCTTCACGTCCCGATGCACCAGCCCCTGCTTGTGGGCATAGTGCAGGGCCTCGGCCACCGTCGCCACCAGCTCGGCAGCGTCCCGATACTTCAGCCGGCTCTCTTTCAGCTTCGCCGAGAGGTCGGTCCCTTCGATGTACTTCGAGACGACGTAACAGGGACAGTCCTCAGTGCTGCCGACATCATGCACCGGCACGATGCCAGGATGATCGAGGCTGGCGACCGTTCGAGCCTCGGCCAGATACGCCTCGGCATCTTCTGGTTTCGAGATCAGCATGGCGTGTGGCACCTTGATGGCGACCAGCCGATCCAGCTGCTCGTCGTGAGCCAGATAGACCAGGCCGAAGCCCCCTTTGCCCAGAACTTTCTCGATGCGGTAGCGACCAATCCGCTCCGGGTGTTTTGCGGGCGGACCTTCATTCTTGGGGATAGCGTTTCCTTGATGGTCCTGCGTCACATCGTAGCGGTTCGAGTCGTTCAAGTCGTTACTCCCAATCGGATACTCCATACCTATATCTAGCTCTGGCGAATCAAATCATAGCTCATTTTCCGTCAATTCTCTCCTGCGCCCGTGACAGAATTGGTTACTCGGTTCGTGAACTCCCGAGAAAAAGCAAGTCAGACGTGTGTGTCACCGAGCCAGTGTTCGGAACGGATCCACTGCAGCGATCAATCTCTCAACGATTGTATCCGAGCTGAAATCCCGCTCAGCTGCGGCTCGAACTGACGTGCGGTCGAGAGCCTGGGCTATGGCGAGGGCGTCGAGGTAGACCGCCAGGGCAATCTGATCGGAATCGTTCTCCACGCACCGTCGGCCAGGTGGCAACCGATCGAGGAGCCGCCTCGAACAACTCCTCACGGCGGTAGCGGCCGTAGTGAATCTGAATGTGCCGTGGGAACAGCTCGGCAATCGAGTCCCTCAGCCGAACCTACACACACGAACATCAGGCGACACGATTTGCCATGTTGCGCCGCCTAGTTTACTGCGGTGAGTGCGGCAGCTTAGTTATGCCGGTGTGGACAAATAACCGTGGACGCGAATATCGGTACTACACATGTTTCAAAAAGGTGAAGTCGGGTTACAAGAAGTGCTCGCTGCCATCGCTGCCCGCCGGCGAATTGGAAAAGATCGTCGTCGAGCAACTTCGATCGCTTCTTTGCCACCCTGACGTGATTGCCCACACGTTTCGTTAGGTTTGCGCCAGTTCGCAAAGCGGCCCGGATCCGACGACGGTGTCGCGTCTTGAAGAACTGCGCGGACGTCGCCACCAGGCGGAACAGGCGGCCCGATCACTTCTAGCCCTGCAGGATCCAGATAGTCCGTTCGTGAAGTCGGAACTCAAGCGGCTCAACGCTGAGATGAAATCGCTGGGCGATTCTATTCGTAGTCTTGAATCCGGGGCCGCCTCCACGAGAGCCGTAGGTGTTTCCACTTCTCCATGGATGCCAATGTAGGAACGTGGGGCGTGTGACTCTCGTGCAACCAGGCGTTGATGAAAAAGGGCTTCGTCTTGTTCGCTTTGATAAAGGCCACCGTGTCTGTTGCCGTGGCATGAAGATCGGCCGACTCCCACCTTGCCCCGCCATTGAAGACCCGGGCTTCATCATAGCCATACGCCTCGGGTTTTGATGCGCCTTCGGTATCCCCGTTGGTCAGGTGCCACTTGCCAAAGTGGGCGGTGCGATACCCCGCGTGCTTCAAGAAACGCGGCAGCGACGGAGCCTTCGGGTCCAGCCAATCCGGCATGCCACGCTCGTGATTCTGCGCCGGTGTCGCGAAGTGCTGATGCACGGAAAATCTCGCGGGATACATGCCTGTCATCACTGCGGCGCGACTCGGTGAGCACACGGGATTGAGCACATTGAACTGCTGGAAATCCGTGCCCTAGCTGGCCAGCTTATCAAGGTTCGGCGTCTTTAGCCAAGTGTTGCCATGACAGGAAAGATCGCCCCAGCCCCAGTCGTCGGCGAAGATGAAGATGATGTTCGGTCGGGTCTCAACTGCGTCGGCGCGGGGCATCCCCAGCGTCAGCAGAAGCATTGCCGTTATCCATATGGCGCTCATTTTCATGACGGTATTCATCCTTGTCTGGCGTACATTCGATTCGATCATGGAGTTAGTATCTTATTTGAGGGCCTTGGCCTTGATGTCGAGATAGGCCGGCTCGATTCAGGCGTTGGCTTTGACTCTCTGTTCAGTTTCCGCATCGATGGGACTGCCCTCGCCTATCTAAAAGCGGGGAATCAAATCCTCAGGAGTAAGTTATCTAAACGCATCGAGCTAAGCAATCAGGAGCGACGCAGGCTCGTAAAGCACGGTAAGAGTCTCGGAGCTCGGATCAAAGACTTGATCTCGATCGTTAGCTACTCGACGTTCCGCAAGTGGGTACGGAGCTTCTAAGACGCGTCGGATAAGCGGCCCAAGGCGAAGGACGCCAATCCAGGTCGGCCACGCGTCGAGGAGAGCATCAGCGAAGCGAGCATCCGCATCAGAAAGGAGACGGGCTGGGGAGATACCAAGATCGTTCAGGCGAGTGGCAATATGATTTCTTCTCGAAAAAAGTCGTTTCGAAGACTGGCTTCCGTAAAGCGCCGTGAACTATCTTCACTCATGTCTCGACAAGTCGTTTTGCAGATCGAGCAGTATCGACCGATTTTGTGACACAATTCGCCACCCAGTAGAGAAAAGTCTGCAGAATGTCATGAAGTTGCTGATGGGGGGCGAATCGAGACATTTGCCGCCCCCAGCGTTGGTCCAAGGGGCCAATACTTCCTCGGGACGCGCTGGTCAGGTTTTTCAGGTCACTGCCACTGGCGCTTTTCGCTAAAACCTCACGTCTGTTCGAAATCACGAAAGTGCCGTGTTTTACTGGGTTTCCGAGCACGGGACTCGTTTGGTGTGAGTCCCGTGGTTTAGAGCCTTTGGCCCCGATTTGAGCCTTTTTGGGTTCCGATGGGTGCCAACCGCGTCCCGTGGTTTGCGTAACGGAGAAGCTCGACGAATTGCAAAACCCCTAGATTTATTGGGTAGAAACGCAAAGACCCGCTGGGATGAACCAGCGGGTCTTGAGCGATTTGGTCACCTTGCGGTGGCCTGGCCAATGGAGGCGGCGTCCTAGACTCGCAACCTTGCTATGTTTTTGGGGATAGATTGGGAAGGCAAATGGACAATCTGAGCCCTATCCGACCAGTCGGTATATCGCATGGTTCGCGGGGGGCAATCGCTCTGCCCCAGTGGTTCGATTCTACTTTCAACTCACTATAATCCACTCTCTAGCCGCCCAGCGGCCCGCCGAGTTCTCGAACGCTTTTTTCCACAATGTTCTGCAGCGCCGGAGGGAGAAGCTAAAAAAGCACTTCTTGGCAATTGTGTCAGGAGGCGGCTAAGTCGGTCTCTTGCTCGGTTGGCTTTTTATCAAGGCTGCATTGGTGTGCGGAGTGTTCTGACTGTGCAATCGATGAAAACTAGTTTTCGAATCGAGCGAGTAGTTTTTTGTTGCCGTCTGCGAACCTTTGTTGAACCAGAGTGGTCTGTTTCCGTATGGATACAGTTTTACTCAATAAGAAGTTCGAACGCATTGGAGCACGATTGAAGGTCGTTGATCGTCCTCGGCGACGAATGCGAACCCAGTCGTCACTACTGACGCTTGACATCGGTGAAGACCGAAGGGGCGAGTATTTCGAGATCGTGCCTCTGAATGGCGATAGTCCTGAGATCGAGGTTCTCGACGTTCAACCCTCGGATCGACATTTACTATTATTGGTCCGTGAAGATGGTGCCAAGAACAAGTATCTCTGCGGACATGATGAGCGGCACTGGTTTGTTGCTGGTATCCCCGAGTCCGCCCCTGTAGGAACGGTTCGTCAAGCTAAGGAAGCGTTACAACCAAGAGAAGTGCGAAGTGCCGTTGCTCATAAGCGGGTGTCCGGCAAGTCTCGAAATCGTCGCAAGAACGCAGCGTTCATTCGTCAGGGGGAATGGTTTTTTCTGCCAATCGCCACGATGGTTGTTGATGAAACACTGGTTCTTGGGAATGAACCCTTGAGTCGAGGCAATGGCGGGAAGCCGCACTGGGCAGAGTTCTGCTACCGAACCGGTGGAGAAACCGTACACGTTTGTAGCCGACATCCAAACGGTCTTACGGAAGCTCAATATCGAAAGATATTGTCAGGCAACGGCAATGCGAAGAACTGGGGATGGAGAACAATGCGACGAAATCCCGGAGTGTACGTGCGAGGGCGAATTCGTCACCCAGACCACGCTACAATCACGCTTCATGGCTGGCATCAAGTAGTGATGAACACGGAAAACGAGTCACGTGCGATGCGGAATTTAGCTTTTTTGGATTAGAGTTGCACAGAGCGGTTCCTTGTTCATTCCTCGGAGTCTTCCTTGGAGCGAACAGGAATTGGAAGTAGCAATCGCTCGTTACCAAGCTGGACTTCGACTCGGTGGCGTATGTATTGGTCAGGATGCGACCTTGCGATTTCAATCGCCTGTTGAACCAAAGGTTTCAATTCAAGGCTATAACTCTCTTCGTCCAAATTCAGCGACGGAATGACCTGTCGTCGAACGGTGACATTTTCGTTGAAGACGAAAACTCGCAAGTACGTCTCACGTTTACGATCCCAAACATCCTTCAACTCCAAGACCCTTGCTCTTGACTCAGGGGTTGCATATTCGAGTGTGTACTTTGGAACCTCTCCAGCAAACGCAATTTTCATGTTTGCCCGGTAAAAGGCAGCCACTCCACCTGCAATAGCTTTGTCATCGCCTCTTTCGACAACATCCAGTAAGTATTCGTTTACTCTGCGGTGTCCGAATGATTCGATGACAGGTTCAACGAATTGCCGATTGAAACTCGGATTGGTTTCATTGATAGCGGCTTGAAGGAATGGTTTAACCAAACGCTTTGGGACTGGATAACTCTTGAACACTGCCGCCACGAACCATTTGTTTTGTTCGTCCTTCAGAGCTTCCTCCAGCCACTGCCAATCTGAAGGTACAGGATTCTGTAAGTGACCCCGTGCGTCTTTCACGGCCTCATGCTTAGGCCCAATATCAAATTCGCTTGCTAGCTGTTGCCAAAAGTTCATGTCCGAACCTCTGTATTGAGTCGTTCACAAGCCTCCAGCATCGACTGTAGAGGCAATGGATCAGCCAAACGATGATCATTTCCAACTTCGATGAGAGTCTCCGCTGGAAGGCCACTGTTAGCAACAAGCTCTTCAGAATCGGCAAAGGGAATCACATCATCGTTGCGTGAATGCAGGATCACTGAATTACGCTTGATTGTCGTGGCTGTCCTAGACTCGCAACCTTGCTATGTTTCAGCGAAAGATTTTGCACGGCAATAATGCAGCGTGATTCGCAACCTTGAGGCTGCAACCACACGCACAAGCACCGTCGACCTAGCTGAGATCACCCAAGCCTTACAACGACTCGATCCGATCTGGGAGGTTTTGTACCCCGAGGAGCAGTCGCGAATCCTC
>Ga0315902_10012566_pt1 | contig 11007 bp, 10 predicted proteins | sample LakEriMetagenome_9_FD_203523 | JGI IMG/M metagenome (GOLD analysis project Ga0315902, IMG submission 203523) | Freshwater fungal communities from buoy surface, Lake Erie, Ohio, United States - Buoy 12 MA117 | ecosystem: Environmental > Aquatic > Freshwater > Lake > Lake biofilm | place: USA...
ATCCACGGCTATCTTTCAATGAGCGCGACGCACTCCGCGGCGATCGCCTGCTCGTCGCCGATCGGCCCGACCGACTCGCCCGTCTTGGCCTTGAGCCACACGGCCGACTCGTCCACGCCGAGCACCTCCGCGATCCGCTTCCGCATCGCGGGCCGGTGCGGGAGGATTTTGGGCCGCTGGGCGAAAATCACGCAATCCAGGTTCACGAGCCGCCAGCCGGCGGCGGCCAGCCGGTCCATCGCCGCCCGGAGCATGACGGCCGAATCCCGTCCCTTGTTGGCGGGGTCGGTGTCGGGAAACAACTCGCCGATGTCGCCCAGGGCCGCGGCCCCGAGCAGGGCGTCGGTGATCGCGTGGAGGAGGACGTCGGCGTCGCTGTGGCCCACCGCCTGCCGGTCGTGGGCGATCGTGATCCCGCCGAGCACGAGGCCGTTGCCCGGGGAGAGTCGATGCGTGTCGTGTCCGAGTCCGATGCGAAGCATGCCGGCGAATCTCCGGGGCGGGGCCGCATCGTTTTCCCCTATACTCCCGCCATGCACAACACCACGGCGATCTCCGGCGCCCCCGCCGCGTCCGGCCGGGAGCCACCGCCGGTGATCGCGGTCTCAGGCCTGGCGAAGGAGTATCGGGTTTACGACAAGCCGGAGGGCTTCCTGGCCAGCGTCCGCGGGCTGTTCCGCCGCTCGGCCCGCGTGGTCGAGGCGCTCCGCGGCGTGGATCTGGAGGTCGGCCGCGGCGAGTTCGTGGCGCTGCTGGGGCCGAACGGGGCGGGCAAGACGACCTTCCTCAAGCTGCTCTCGGGGATCATCACGCCCACGCGGGGCACGGCCCGTGTCCTCGGCCACGTGCCCTGGGAGCGGGCCGACGATTTCCGACGCCGCTTCGCCCTGGTGATGGGCCAGCGGAATCAGCTGTGGTGGGACCTGCCGGCGGCGGAGAGCTTTCGGCTGCACCGGGAGATCTACCGGATCGAGCCGGCCCGCTTCGCGCGGGTCCGGGACGAGCTCGTGGAGATGCTGGGCGTGGGGCGGCTCATCCTCCGGCCCGTCCGCGACCTGTCGCTGGGCGAGCGGATGAAGCTCGAGCTCGTGGCCGCGCTGCTGCACGAGCCCGAGGTGCTGTTCCTCGACGAGCCGACGATCGGCCTCGACGTCGTCGCCCAGCACACGATCCACGAGTTCCTGCGGGCCGTGCAGGCCGAGCGGCGGGTCACGGTGATCCTCACCACGCACTACATGAAGGACGTGGCCGCCCTCTGCGAGCGGCTGGTCGTGATCACCCACGGCTCCATCCTCTACGACGGCTCCCTGGCCGGCGTCGTCGATCGGTTCACGACGCACAAGATCGTGACGCTCGACTTCGACGACGCACCCGACCGGGCGCGGCTGGACCGCTTCGGGTTCGCCTACGAGGTTCGCGGGCCGCAGGTGGTGCTGCGGATCGACCGCGGACGGATCGCCGACGTGCTCCCGGAGCTGCTGCGGGGCGCGGGCGTGCGGGACGTGTCCGTGGCCGACGTGCCCCTGGAAGAGATCGTGGCGGGGATGTTCCGCTCGGCCGACCGCCGCGATGCGGCGGCCGCGGAGGCCGTGTCGTGACCGCGCCCGCCACCCCGTCGCCGCGGCCCGGGCCGCTCTACGCCCTGCGGGTGTGGTGGACGATGCTCGTCATCTGCCTGGAGGAGCGGCTCGCCTACCGGGGCGATTTCGTGCTCGGCACGGCGATGCGGTTCCTGCCGATCGTGACGCAGATCTTCCTGTGGACGGCCGTGTTCGCCGCCACGAACCGCCCCGACATCGCCGGCTACTCGCGGAACGACATCGTCGCCTACTACCTGCTCACGATGGTGACGCGGGCCTTCTCCAGCATGCCGGGCCTGGCCGGCGGGATCTCCCGCAGCATCCGCGACGGGTCGATCAAGAAATACCTCGTCCAGCCGGTGGATTACGTCGCCTACCTCCTGGCGGCCCGCGTCGCCCACAAGCTCGTCTACTACGCCGTCGCCATCCTCCCCTTCGCCGCGGTCTTCTTCCTCTGCCGCGGCTACTTCCCGCCCGCGCCCGACGCGGCCACGATCGCCGCCTTCCTGCTGGCGCTGGTGCTCTCCTTCCTGCTCGGCTTCTTCATGGAGGCCACGCTCGGCATGCTCGGCTTCTGGGTGCTGGAGACCTCGAGCATCGTGTTCGCCTACATGCTCCTGCAGTACCTGCTCTCCGGCCACATGTTTCCCATCGACATGCTCGCCGGCATCCCCACCGGCATCGCCGGCACGAGCATGGCCGACGTCGTCCGCTGGCTGCCCTTCGAGTTCACGGCCTACTTCCCGGCGGCGGTCTGGCTGGGGAAGGTCGAGGGGCCGGCGCTGGTCGTCGGCCTGGCGGCGGAGGCGGCCTGGGTGGTCGCGATGGCCGTGGCCTGCCGGGTGGTGTGGCGCCGGGGTGCCAGGCGGTACGCGGCCTACGGCGGCTGACCGGCAGGCGGTTCAGTCGCGTTCGCGCCGCCGCGGCGGGAGCAGCGGCTGCCGCTCGAGGAAGTCTCGGGGGATGGCGATGTCCTCCGTCGGGCTGCCGTCCGGCTCGGCGATCAGCGTCAGCGTCTCGACGCGCGGGATCAGGACGTCGGGCTTCGCGATCAGGGCGGCGAGGGTCTTGGGCGAGATCCGCTGCAGGCGGGGCAGGGCCAGGGTGCCCGCCCTGGTGGCCAACGCCGCCGCGACCGCCTCCGCATCAGGCGCGTCGAAGGCGACGATGGCCGGCAGCTGCCCGTCCCATTGCGGGCATGCGGCCAGCGTTGCGGCGGCCTCGGGCGTGAGCGTCTCCAGTCGCTCCAGCGAGATCCGGCCGCGGCCCTGCCACTCCGCCAGGGCGGCCGCGGTCCCTTCCTCGAGGCTGCGGAGGTTCGGCAGATGCGGCCTCCACTGCGGGCAGCGGACCAGGGCCTGGGCCGTTTCGGCATCGAGCGTCTGCAGGGCCGGCAGCAGCAGGGCGAACTGACCCTGGTAGCCGGTCAGGGCGGCGGCGGCCTCGGGCTCGAGCGCGGTGACCTTGGGCAGCCGCGGCTCCCATTTCGGGCAGCTCGCCAGCCGCCTGGCCACCTCCGGCTCGAGCGTCGTCAGCCCCGGCAGGCCGATGAGGGCCATCTGCGGATTCTCAACCAGCGCGGCGGCGGCCTCGGCCGAGAGCGCGCGCACGGCCAGGAGCCGCAGCGGCTGCCGCGATCGGGCGAGGGCGGCCGCCACCTCGGGGGCGAGGATCTCCAGGCCGTTGAGCGAGAACCGCGCCTGCGTGCCGGCCAGGTGCGCGGCCGACTCGGCATCGAGCGTTGTGAGGCCGTCGAGCACGAGGTTGGCCTTGGCCGTGCAGCGGGCCAGGGACGCGGCCACGGCCGGCGGCAGCGTCCGGAGGCCGGCGATCGTGAGTTGACCCCCCCATTCCGCCAGCGCGGCGGCGGCCTCCGGGGAGAGGGCCGGCACGGTGATCGTGAGCACGTCGGTTTTCGGCCGCACGCAGGCCAGCACGTGGCGCACGTCGTCAACCGAAAGGGTCGCCAGCGTCGGGAGGATGAAGGTGAGCCGGGGCGTGTCCTGGCGGTCGGCCGGCGCGAACGGGCCCTGTGGAAGTCGGGGCACGCCGAGTTCGATGCTCGATAACTTGTTGACCGGCCCGCCGCCGCGGGTCCGCTCCAGCAGCAGGGCCAGGGTTTCCGTGGAGATGTGCTCCAGGCTCGGCAGGATCACTGCCTGCCGTGGGGTGGCCAGCAGCGGACGGGCCACTTCGAGGGGCAGCGTCGTCAGGGAGGAGAGCCTGATCACGTCGTTCGGCCCGAGCTTCGCGATCTCGGCGGCCGCCGCGGGGCCGATCGTCGTCACCGTCTCCAGGCACCGCGCCCCGGCGGTCTTGTTGCGCACCAGCGCCGCCGCCAGGGAGGCCGAATCGAGTCGCCGCAGGCTCGGCAAGGGCACGCCGCAGTCCGCGGCCACCGCCGCCAGGTCGTCCGTCGCCTCCGTGACCACTGGTAAACTGCACGATACGCCGCTGCCGGCGACCGCCCGCAGCCGGTCGGCCGTCGGGCTGCCGGCCACGACCGTCAGCGTGCCGAACCCGCCGCCGCCGGGCCGGATGGCCGCCAGCACCTCGTCGCCGAGCACGTCGAGCGACAGTTCCACGCCCTCGCGAGCCGGCTGGGGCTCGACGAGCAGCCTGGCGATCTCCACCGGCAGGGCCTCGAGGCCGCCGAGACGCACGATCGGCGCGGTCGCGAGCCGGCGGGCCAGGGCCGGCGACTCGAGCCGCCGCAGGGCCGGCAGATCCAGTTGGCAGGTCGCGGCGGCCAGCGCGGCCTGCGACTCCGGCGCGACATCGGCCAGCGCGGCCAGGCAGATGGCGTCGGAGCGGGCGACGAGGGCCGCGGCCGCCTCCGGCGTGATGAACCGCAGGCAGGGCAGCACCAGGCGGCCCGGACGCGCGGCGAGCTTCGTCGCGAGTTCGGCCGACTCGAGCCGCTCGAGGCCCGTCATAACCAGATCGCCGCGCAGGCCGGCGAGCGTCGCAGCGGCATCGGCCGCGACCGCGGGGAGCGCGGGCAGCCAGACCGTGTCGGCCGCGCTGGCCGCGAGCCGCGCCGCCGCGTCGGCCGGCAGCGACCGCAGCCCGATCATCAGCACGTCGCCGTCGAAGCGGGCGAGGGCGGCGGCCGTGTCGGCATCGATCGCGGCCACCGTGCCCACCTGGAGGATCGGGCCCTCCCGGGCCAGCACCAGCCCGAGCGCCTCCTTGAACCCGAGAGGCTGCGGCTCGCGGCCGCCGAGCGGGAGCGCCGTGTCGGCCTCGTACTCCTGCACGGGAAAGAGCGGGTGCGGTGGCAGGCCGTGGCGGATGCGTTCCCCGAACGTGGGCCCGTCGGGATCGCTCGGGTTCACGGGCAGCCGATCGACCCGCGCGAAGGCCGTCGCGGACTCGTCCCACTGGCCGTAGCCGGGCAGCCCGGGCTGCAGGACGGTGAGCGCGTGGCCGTAGGCGTTGAGCGGCCAGCGGGAGCCCGGCGTCGCCCGCGGGTCCCCCTGCGGGCCCGGCCCCACGTGGCATGTCGTGCAACTCGTTCGCGAGTTGGAGAGCCGATGCAGGGTCGTGGTGGCCGCCTCGCCGTCGGCGACCCGGGCGACGTGCCGCCGCAGCATCGCCAGGCGGCCACCGCCGTTGCAAAACGGGTCGGCCAGCGCCGAGCCGCCGGCGGATGCGAGCACGGTCATGGCCAGGGCCACGCCGAACGCAGGCCGCACGCGGGTATCCTGCCAGATGCTGGGACGATTCATGTCGGGTCGCGTCGGGCCGCCGGTTCGCAGGGACGGCAGTATAGATGCCCGCCGGCTGCCCCCGCGTCGCTCGGCGTGCGGCCGGGCCGGCTGTACAATCCGCGGGCGTCCGCGTCCGCCGCCCCCTCCCGCCCCGCTGCCGATCGTCGCGGCGGCCGCCTTCGATCGGCCCGAGCCGCCCGTGACCCGCTACCTCGCGATCTTCGGCACGTTCGCCCGGGCCTGCCTGGTTCGCGACATGACGTTCCGCGCGAACTTCATCCTCGAGTGCGTCACGAGCCTCGGCTGGATGTCGATGAACCTGGCGCTGTACCTGCTGATCTTCCGGTTCACGCCCGAGATCGGCGCCGGCACCGGCTGGTCGCGGGAGCCGTTCTTCGCGTTCGTGGCCACGGGCCTGGTGATCAACTCGATCGTCCAGGCGCTGTTCATGCCCAGCGCGGAGGAGCTCACGGAGATGGTCCGCACGGGCGGCCTCGACGCCGTGCTCGTGCAGCCGCTCGACGCCCAGTTCCTGCTCTCCATGCATCGGGTGGACTTCTCGTCCTTCGCCAACGGCCTGGTGGGCCTGGGGCTGCTCGCCTGGTCGCTGGCCCGCATGGACCACGCCCCGCCGCCCGTCGCCTGGGTGCTCTACCCGCTGCTCGTGGCCTGCGGCGTGGCCATCCTCTACGGCCTGGTGATCATGCTGGCGGCGGCCACGATCCTCATGGGCCGCAACCAGAGCCTCTACGACTTCTGGTTCTACCTCACGAACTTCTCCCGCTATCCCGCCGAGATCTACGCCGGCCCGTGGGGCGGCCCGCTGCGGGCGGTGTGCACGTTCGTGATCCCGATCCTGCTGGTGGTGAACGTGCCGGCCGGGGTGCTCGCCCGTCCGCTCGTCGGGGCCGCCTGGTGGCCCGTGGCCGGCGCCGTCGGCGCGGCGGTGGCCACGCTCGTCGTCTCGCGGATCGTCTTCCAGCGGGCCTTGGCCCGGTATCGGTCGGCGTCGAGTTGAGGCTATGATTCCGCGGCCCCCACCGCGCACGGATCTCCCATGGCCCTCCGGCTCGCCTTCAGTTCCAACGCCTACCTCGACGCGCCGGTCGAGGAGGCGATCGAGCGGATCGCGGACTGCGGCTACGGCGGCATCGAACTGCTGGCCGACGTGCCCCACGCCTGGCCGGCGGGCCTGCTGCCGGCGCGGAAGCGTGCGATCCGCACGGCCCTGGAGCGGGCCGGCCTGACGATCTCCAACATCAACGCCTTCATGATGAACGCCGTGGCGGATCCGCGGCAGCCCTACTGGCACCCCGGCTGGACCGACCCCGACCCCCACTACCGCGCCATCCGTCGTGAGCACACGAAGCGGGCCCTGCGGCTGGCCGCGGAACTCGGCGCGACGTCGATCTCCACCGAGCCGGGGGGCGAGATCCAGCCGGGCCAGACGCGGGACGAGGCGACCGCGATCTTCTACGACGAGATCATGCCCGTGCTCGACGTGGCCGCTGAGGTGGGCGTGGCGCTGCTCGTCGAGCCCGAGCCGGGGCTGCTCATCGAGCGGTTCGGGCAGTACCTGGAGTTTTCCGCGCGGGTGAACCATCCGGCGCTGGGCCTCAACTTCGACGTCGGCCACGCCTACTGCGTGGGCGAGGACCCGGCGGAATGGGTGCCGCGGATGCGGGACCACACCCGGCACTACCACGTCGAGGACATCGCCGCCACGCGGGTCCACCACCACCTCGTGCCCGGCGAAGGGGCGATCGACTTCGCGGCCACGTTCCGGGCGATCGCCGCCTCCACGCCCGAAGCGTGGGTCACGGTGGAGCTGTATCCGTACCGCGACCGGCCCGACGAGGCGGCCCGGGCCGCGCGGGCCCATCTGCTGGGCTGCGCCGCGGCGGCCGGAGTGGAGATCGCCTGACATGCGTGCCTGGCTGCGACTCGTCCGGCTGCCGAATCTCGCCACCGCCGTCGCCGACGTGCTCGCCGGGTTCCTCATCTGCTCGGCGGCGACGGCACCGCTGGCCTGGCCGCCGGCGGCGTGCTGGCTGGCGATCCTGGCCTCCGTCGGCTTCTATGCGGCGGGCATGATCCTCAACGACGTCTACGACCTGCCGCTCGACCGCCGCGAGCGGCCGGAGCGGCCGCTGCCGAGCGGGGCGATCGCCCCGCGATCCGCCGCGGCGGCGGGCGCCGCGCTGCTCACGACCGGGACCGCCGCCGCCTGCGGGGCCGCCTGCGCCGCGGGTTCGCCCTGGCCCGCCCTCGTCGGCGCGGCGCTCACCGCCGCGGTCTGGTTCTACGACCGCCACGCCAGCCGCACGCCCTTGGGCCCGGTCGTGATGGGTTGCTGCCGCGGCCTGAACTGGCTGCTGGGCATGACCGCCGCGGGCGGGCCGCACGCGTTCCACGAATGGCTCATCCCCACCGGCATGGCGATCTACGTGGCCGGCATCACGCTCTACGCCCGTGACGAGGCCGGCCGGCCTCGCGCCGCCGCGCTCGGCGGCGGCACGCTGCTGATGACGGTCGGGCTCGTCGTGGCCGCCGGCTTCGTCTGGAGCCGCACGCTGGATGGGCCGTTGGCCGCCGGCTGCCGGATCGGGGCCCGCGACTGGCTGCTGCTGTGGGGCATCCTCGCCGCCGCCGTGGTCTTCCGCGCCGTGAGCGGGATCATCGTGCCGGTGCCGGCCCGCGTCCGCCAGGCCGTGGGCAACGCCATCATGTCGATCGTCACGCTCGACGCCGTGCTCGTGCTGGCCGCGTGCGGCGAGCAGTGGGCGCTGGTCGTGCTGGCGCTCCTGGGCTGGTTCCTCTTCGGCCGGCAGCTCGTGTCGCCGACCTGACGCGGGAAGGGGTGACACGGCATGCGGCTGGGCTTCGGCACCAACTCGATCGGCGACGTCGATCCGCTGGGCGCCATCCCGCCCCTCGCCGACCTGGGCTGCCGGTCCCTCGCGATCACCCTCGACCATCACGCGATCGATCCCTTCGCCGCCGGCCTGCCGGCCGACGTCGGCCGCTGGCGGGCCGCGCTCGCCGCCGCCGGCATGGCCTGCGTGGTCGAGACCGGCGCCCGACACCTGCTCGACCCGCTGCTCAAGCACGAGCCGACGCTCGTCTCCACGGACCCGGCCGCCCGGGCGCGGCGGATCGACTTCCTCCGCCGGGCCGTGGACGTGGCGGCGGATCTCCAAGCCGGCTGCGTCTCGCTCTGGTCGGGCATCGTCCGTGACTCCGCCGCCGAGGAGACGCTGTGGACGCGGCTCCTGAGCGGACTCGAGCCGGTGCTGGATCACGCCGCCGCCCGCGGCGTCGCCCTCGGCTTCGAGCCCGAGCCGGGGATGTTCGTGGACACGCTCGACCGCTACGGCGAGCTGCTCGAGCGGCTGGGGCGGCCCGACTTGCTCGGGCTGACCGTGGACCTCGGCCACCTGGAGTGCATGGGCGAACGGCCCGCCGCTCTGCGGCCCTGGGTGGGCCGCGTCGTGAACGTCCACGTGGACGACATGCTCGCCTGCCGCCACGAGCACCTGCCCCTGGGCTCGGGCGACGTCGATTTTTTCGCCGTCCTCGCGGAGCTCGCCGCCGGCGGCTATGCCGGCGGCTTGCACGTCGAGCTGCCGCGGCAGGCGCACCGCTGGCTCGACACCGCCCGCGAATCCTTCGCCTTCCTCGCCCCGCTCCTTCGAGACCCCACGCCATGACCGCCACGCCGCACGTTCTCCTGCTCTCGGTTCCCGGCCTGCGGGCAGTGGACCTGCCGCGGATGCCGACGCTCGCGGCGCTCGCCGCGGCCGGGGAGTGCGTCCCGCTGGCCCCCGGCTTTCCCGCCCTCACCTGCCCGGTGCAGGCCACGCTCACCACCGGGGCCACGCCCGCCGGGCACGGCATCGTGGCCAACGGCCTGTTCGACCGGCGGACCGCGCATCTGGAGATGTGGATCAGCCCCGACGGCATCCACCGGGCGCCGCGGCTCTGGGACCGGCTCGCCGCCGCGCGGCCCGGCCTGCGGACCGCGGCCTGGTTCCTGCTGCAGTCGAAGCACGCCACCGCGGACCTCGTCTGCCTGCCCGCGCCGCGGCACAATCCCGACGGCACCGAGACCATGTGGTGCCACACGAATCCCGAGCCGCTCTACGCCGCCCTGCGGGAGTCGCTCGGCGAGTTCCCGCTGCACAAGTTCTGGGGGCCGGTGGCGGGCATCGAGTCGAGCCGCTGGATCGCCCGCAGTTTCGTCGCGGCGGCGCGGTCCCGTCCGCCGCACGCCGCCTGGGTCTACCTGCCGCACCTCGACTACGCCGCGCAGCGGACCGGCCCCGACAGCCCGCCGGCCCACGCCGCCTGCGGCGAGCTCGACGCCGAGATCGCCGCGCTGGTCGAGGGCTTCGCGGGCATCGTGGGCCGCGAGGGGCTCACGGTCCTCGTCGTCGGCGAATATGCGATCCGGCCGGTGACCCGGGCCGTGTGCCCCAATCGCATCCTCCGCGAGGCCGGCCTGTTGGCGGTGACCGCCGCGGCCACGGGCGAGCTGCTCGACATCGCCGGCAGCGCGGCCTGGGCGCTGGCCGATCACCAGGTGGCCCACGTCTATCTGCGGGACGGCGGGGAGGGCGGCCTCCGTGACCGGGTGGCCGACCTGTTTCGCCGCACGGCCGGCGTGGGCCGCGTGCTCACCGGCGCCGACCTCGTGGCCGCGGGACTGGCGACGACGCCACAGCAGGGGCCCGACAGCCGCTGCGGCGACCTCGTCCTGGAGAGCGAACTCGACGCCTGGTTCGCCTATCCATGGTGGCTCGACGACGCCGATGCTCCGGCCTTCGCCCGCACGGTCGACATCCACCGCAAGCCGGGCTACGACCCGCTGGAGCTGCACCTCGACCGGTCGCGGCTGCCGCAGATCGCCATCCCGCTCGACACGACGCTCGTCCGCGGCTCGCACGGGGCGGTCGATCCGGCGAACCCACACGAGACGCTGTTCATCGCCTCGCGGCCGGGCATCGCGTCGCGGCCGGCGCTGGCGATGCACGAGATCGCGGGCATCGTGGAGCGGCTCGTGCTGGGCGGATGATCGTCAGCACCACTGCGGCGGCGGCTGGATCTCGTCGGCGGGGCGGTGGCCGCAGTCCTTGCGTCCCGAGCCGGCCAGGCGGCTGACGACGCGGACGGTCATGTCGGCGTCGCAGGCGATCTGGCAGGCCAGCCGCAGGCCCGGCGTCGTGATCCCCTTGGCGGCGAGCACGTCCTTCTCGGCCTGCGTCATCCGGGCCGGCTCGCCGGCCACGAACTCCACCCGGCAGGTCGTGCAGCGGGCGACGCCGCCGCAGGCGTGCAGCTGGTCGATCCCGCAGTCGTCCACCAGCGCGTTGACCAGCCGCTTGCCCGCCGGCACGTCCCAGGTGCCCGCATGTTCCACCGTCAGCTTCGGCATCACTCGCTCCTTTCGGGCCGCCCGGGCGGCCGGTTCACTTCTTCTTCGGGGCCTTGTCGTCCAGGTTCCTGGCCATGTCGTCGGCCGTGACCGCCGACTGCACGCCGCCCGGCGGCACGTCGAGCCCGCTCGTCCACACCAGGGCGTTGAGCACGAGCCGGCGGAAGTCGTCGTCGGCCCAGTTGCGGTGGAAGTGGGCCCCGGTGCAGCCGAAGCCGCGGCCGCCGTCGGGCCGCTCGTAGGCCCAGGCCAGGGCTTCGCGGCCGCCCTTGCCGGCCCG